>Ga0222665_1001512_pt1 | contig 10283 bp, 2 predicted proteins | sample AntAcemetagen653_FD_179853 | JGI IMG/M metagenome (GOLD analysis project Ga0222665, IMG submission 179853) | Saline water microbial communities from Ace Lake, Antarctica - #653 | ecosystem: Environmental > Aquatic > Non-marine Saline and Alkaline > Saline | place: Antarctica: Ace Lake | collected...
TCGACCAGGTCCGAGGCAGCGTCGAAGCCGAAGGAAAAACCTGGCTTGGAGAACTCAATAACCTCTATGTGAGCGGTCGAATCGCCCGGGCACTGATCGCTTGCGATGCTAGCTTCGCACCTGACGAAGCAGACGCTCGAAAAGCACTTCGCGCACAGTTCCCGCCACGTAACAGCGACATCACCACGGACGAATTCCTGACCGCCTTTCGCAAGACCCTGAAGCTCGTCAGTCCCAACGGACAGTGGCCATGCACAGTGCTTGTCCTGGACGAAGTGCAGCAGTACATCGGCGACTTCAATGACCGGTCGACAATGGTGACCGAGGTGACAGAGGCGATTTCCAAGCAGTTGGATAGCCACGTCATCGTCGTGGGATCCGGACAGAGCGCGCTGACCGATGTCCGGAATCTGCACAAGCTGATGGACCGGTACACGGTCCGGGTGCCTCTGTCCGATACAGACGTGGAGACCGTGACGCGCAAGGTGTTGCTCCAAAAGAAGCCTACCACCATCCCCGCTGTCCGGCAGTTCCTTGATACGCATGGCGGCGAGATTTCTCGTCAACTCCAGGGAACGCGTATTGGTGAGACAGCGTCGGACCGCGACACCATCGTAGACGACTATCCGCTCTTGCCCGTCCGGCGACGGTTCTGGGAGGAGTGCTTCCGCCAGGTCGACGCAGCAGGTACCCAGAGCCAGCTCCGTTCCCAACTGCGGATTATCCACGACGCTGTGTCACGGCTTTCGGGCAAGCCCCTGGGGGCCGTAGTCCCGGGTGATGAACTCTTCGAAGCCCTCGCCCCGGAGATGGTCAACACTGGTGTCCTTCTCCGAGAGCTGAACGAGCGGATCATCAGGCTCTCAAAAGACAACACCGATGCGGGGCGTCTGGCCAGCCGCATCTGCGGACTCGTCTTCCTCATCGGCCGGTTGCCGGACAAGGGGGCCCTGGACCTCGGGGTAAGATCGACCAAGGAACACATCGCTGACCTTCTGGTCGATGATCTGCTGGCCGACAACGGGAAGCTCCGAGCTGCCGTTGGCAAGTCCCTCAAAGAACTCGCCGACCAGGGCGTTCTCATGCCCGTCGGAGACGAGTACCGGCTGCAGACCAAAGAAGGAGCCGAGTGGGAACGAGAGTTCAGAACCCAGGTCGCCGGGCTGACCAACAACGACCCCGAGGTTCAGATCCTTCGGGACACCCTTCTCTACGCCGAGGCGGATAACATCGTCCGCTCCGTGAAGCTGATTCACGGCAAGCCGAAGGTCGCCCGTGCCCTCATGGTGCATCGGGAGCAAACGCCTCCCCGGAACAACGGTGATGCCATCCCGGTCTGGATTCGGGATGGATGGTCCTGCAGCGAGAAGGATCACGTCAGTGGTGCCCGAACCGCCGGCACGGATAGCCCGATCCTGTATGTTTTCATTCCCAGGCAGTCGGCGGATGCCTTGCGAAAACTGGTCGTCGAAGCCAAGGCAGCAGAGAAGACCCTCGGCAAGAAGGGCAATCCAACTGGCCCCGAAGGAATTGAAGCACGAAAGAGCATAGAAAGTAGACTCGGTGTTGCCGTCTCCGCCCGCGACGACCTTGTGCAACAGATCGTATCCAACGCGAAGGTGTTCCAGGGCGGAGGGACGGAGCTCCTGCAGAGCACGCTGAATGAGCGGCTGAGCGCGGGCGCCAAGGACTCGCTGGTGCGTCTCTTTCCACGTTTCGCAGAGGCGGACTCTGCTGCCTGGGGTGCTGCCGTCAAACATGCCCGAGATGGTGCGGAGCAGCCCTTCAGTCCCACGGGCTACAAGGGTGCGATTGAGCAGCATCCTGTCTGCCAGCAAGTACTCTCAGCCGTCGGTTCAGGGAAGCGTGGTGGGGATATCCGCAAAACACATCGCGCCAGTCCCTTCGGGTGGCCGCAGGATGCCATCGATGCCGCCATCATCGCCCTGCACCGCTCGCAGCACATTTCGGCAACGCTGAACGGAGCAGTACTCAGTTCCGGGCAACTTGACCAGAACAAGATCGCCAAGGCCGACATACGCGTCGAAAAGATCACCCTCACGGTTCAGGAGCGGTTGCTGCTTCGCAAGCTATTCCAGTCCTTAGACATCCAGTGCAAAGCCGGTGAGGAGGTGGCACGAGCTCCACAGTTCCTTGAAGCGCTCTTGGACGTGGCCAAGTCCACAGGAGGCGTCCCACCGCTTCCTGCCCCACCCAACACCTCTTCAATCGATGACCTGCGCAAGCTCATCGGGAACGAGCAGCTCAGCGAAATCAAGAATCAGGCGACTGATCTCCAGAAGAACGTGGCCAACTGGAAGAAGACCACCGAACTTGCGACGGCTCGGCTCAAGAGCTGGGAACTGGTCGAACGCCTGGCCGGGCACGCCGGTTCCCTCGGTGAGGCCTCGACCCAACTGGCAGAGGTCGAGGCAGTGCGTTCCCAACGTCTACTTCTTGTGCCCACAGACCCGGTTGCTCCTTTGCGTAGCGCCCTCTCATCGACTCTGCGGGAGGCTCTTCAGGCCGCTCACACCAAGCATGATGCCGCCTACACAAAGGGGCTGGCCGCTCTGAATGCCAACAAAGCCTGGGGCCAACTTGCTGAAGACAACAGGCAGTCCATCATTCTGTCCGTCGGCCTGCTTGCCCCAAGTCCTCCAGACGTTTCGTCGGATGAGACGATGCTTGACGCTCTTGACCAGTCCTCCCTTGCCGCTCGGGCAGCAGAAACCGATGCCGTGATGGGGCGTGTCCAGAATGCACTGGAGCAGGCGGCCCGGCTGCTGGAGCCCCAGGTCCAGGGGTTCGCTGTTGAGCGCGCCACCCTGCGCACCGAAGAGGACGTGAGCGAGTGGCTCGCACGACAGAAACAGCTGTTGATCGAGGCGATCAAGCAGGGCCCGGTGCTGATTCAATGAGGAGATGAGCATGCAGACACTCGACCGCGCGCTTCGGCGCGACCTGGAAAACGCCGTCAAGAAGGCCCGACGAACCGCTGAAGTAGGAGCGGCCAAGGCAATTGAACTCCTCGCCGTCCATAACCACGAGCCCTGGCCGACCCTCACAGTGGACCAAAGACGCCTGCGCAATCGACTGCGGGCCCATGGCCGCCAGTTGGGCGATCGCTTGGACCAACGGATAGGCAGCCAGACCACGAACCGGCTGGTGGTTGAGTGCGCCTACCAGCACTGGCACCGCATGTTGTTCGCGCGCTTTCTTGCCGAAAACGACCTGCTCATCGAGCCGGAAATCGGCATGCCGCTCAGCCTGGATGAGTGTCGGGAGCTGGCAAGGGAGCGCGGGGCCGACTGGTTGCCCATGGCGAGCTCCTTCGCACAGAGCATGTTGCCGCAGATCTTCCGGGCCGACGATCCCGTTCTAGAGGTTTCGCTGCCAGCGGAGACCCGCCAGGAGATGGAGCAGATCCTCGGGGAGTTGCCCGCATCGATCTTCGCCGCCGATGACAGCCTGGGGTGGGTCTACCAGTTCTGGCAGGCAGAGAAGAAGGAGCAGGTCAACAAGTCGGGCGTCAAGATCGGCGCTGACGAATTGCCCGCTGTCACCCAGCTCTTCACCGAGGACTACATGGTCCTTTTCCTCCTGCATAACACCCTGGGGGCCTGCTGGGCCGGCAAGTACCTGAAGGCAAACCCTGAACTGGCGACGGCAGCGAAGAACGAAGAGGAGCTGCGGAGGGCCTGCTCGGTTGGTGGCTACGAGTGGACCTATCTTCGCTTTGTGCGAGAGGGCGACAAGGCTCCCTGGCGACCGGCTGCGGGCACCTTCGATGGATGGCCGCGAGAGGCGAAGGACATCACGGTTATGGACCCGTCAATGGGCAGCGGCCATTTCCTGGTCTTCGCTCTGCCGATCCTGGTCGCCTTCCGAATGGAGGAAGAGGGGCTGAGTCAGGAAGACGCGGTACTTGCTGTCCTTCGTGACAATCTTCATGGCCTCGAGATCGATCCCCGCTGCACGCAGATTGCGGCATTCAATTTGGCATTCGCTGCCTGGAAACTCGCAGGCTACCGCCCACTGTCTGCTTTGAATCTAGCTTGTTCCGGACTCGCCTTGGGCGTATCGAAAGAGGAATGGCTGAAGCTTGCGGAAAGGGCAACTGCCGCCAGTCCTGTGCCCCCCAAACGCGACCTAGTTTCGAAGGAGGAGAATATCTTCTCAACCCGAATTCGTGCCGGGTTCACTCAACTCTACGAGTTGTTCGATGAAGCTCCTTCCCTCGGCAGCTTGATTGACCCCAGAAGAGTTGGTCGGGATGTCTTTTCAGCAGGTTTCACGCAGCTAAAGGGTATTCTCTCGGCTCTACTGGGCCTTATGTCCAAACAAGATGAACTGCGTGAGATGGCTGTGGCTGCAGGGGGGATGGTTGAGGCTGCGAAGCTATTAGGTAGCACGTTCTCGCTAGTTGTGACGAACGTGCCATTCCTTACGGCTATTAAGCAGCGCCCTGTCATGCGCAGCTACGTACAAGACAAATTCCCTAAAGGAAAGGCGAATCTTGCCACAGCAATGTGCATGCGGATCTTCTCTCTGCTCGCCCCAGGCGGATCGGCGGCCTTTGTCTCCCCCCAGAGTTGGATGTACTTGAAGGGCTATTCTTCTTATAGGAACCATGTCTTGGGGAACAGGATGCCTCTAGTTGTGGCTAGACTAGGAGACAGCTCCTTTCAAAGTCCCGATTCCAATGGCGAATCAGTTAGTCTTAGTGTGTTTGGCGGTGCTCCCTCTCCGGCGCACGCATTCGCTTTCCTGGAGTGCTCGTCGTTTGGCACGCCAGAGACGAAATCCACAGCGCTCGATAGTCTGCTCCCATCATTTCTTTCCTTTGAGGAGCAAATGGATAACCCGGGCTATGTCATACAGGAAGAACCTAGTCGAAATAGAAGCAGGTTGGGTGACTTTGCCACGGCGTTCCGGGGTGTGAGCACTAGTGATTCGCCGCACTTCGTTAGGAAGTCCTGGGAGTTTGGGTGCCGAATTGGCCCTGACCACGATTGGGATTTCCTTCACTCCACGACTCCAGAAACTCAGGCGTTCGCAGGAATGGAACATGTGATTCTTTGGGAACAAGAGTCTGGCGAGCTAGCCAGACTCGCCGATTCCGTCAAACATCTGAACCACGGTGCGCAGAACTGGCGAAGAGGAAAACCCAATTGGAGCAAGATTGGAGTACTCGTCAGCCAGATGGGTTCGTTGGAGTCTTCGCTGTATCTAGGAAACATCTACGACACCAACTGTGCCGCAATTGTGCCTACAGATGACTCAATAGTGCCGTTGCTGTGGTCATATTGTTTTTCGGGCGTATTGCACGACAATATCCGGAAGATCAACCAGAAGAGAAGTGTCGAAGTCGGAACATTTCTTGCCGCTGAGTTTGTGCCTGAAGACTGGGTGGAAGCTGCGGCGCAACTGCTAACTTCCGGCCTTCCGAAGCCCCAGTCGAGTGATCCAACCCAATGGCTCTTCACAGGTCACCCAGTCGGTTCGGACGAACCTATGCAGGTGGCAGTGGCGAGGCTCCTCGGCTACAGATGGCCGCGACAGACCGGGTCTAGCTTCATGAATTGTCCGGCACTTGGGGCAGATGGTCTGGAGTCCCATGCAGACGATGACGGCATCGTGTGCTTGACCTCTTTGTCCGGGGAAGGGACGGCGGCGGATCGATTGCGAGCCCTCCTGGCTGACGCCTACGGGGACGAGTGGTCGGCGGCGAAACTGAGCTCGCTGTTGTCTGACGTGGACTTTGGTGGCAAGTCCCTGGGCGACTGGCTGCGTGACGGCTTCTTCGAACAGCACTGCAAGCTCTTCCACCAGCGCCCGTTCATCTGGCATATCTGGGACGGCCTGCGAAACGGCTTCCACGCCTTGGTCAACTATCACAAGCTCGCCGGCCCGAACGGCGAGGGGCGCCGTACGCTGGAGAAGCTGCTCTACACCTACCTGGGGGACTGGATCGACCGGAGGAGGGCCGACCTCTCTGCTGGCAAGGAAGGTGCTGACGCGCAAGTGACAGCCGCCGAGCATCTGCGAACGGAGTTGGAGAGAATCCTCGAGGGCGAACCTCCCTATGACCTGTTTGTTCGTTGGAAGCCGCTTCATGAACAAGCCATAGGGTGGGGACCAGACATCAACGATGGTGTGCGGCTCAACATCCGGCCGTTCATGACGGCGCGCCCATTGAATGCCAGGGCAAAGAAGGCCTGCATTCTCAGGACCCCTCCTGGCATCCACTGGAAGAAAGACCGCGGCAAGGAGCCGCAGCGAGAGCGGGAAGATTATCCCTGGTTCTGGTCCTGGGACGAGGATGCCCAGGACTTTGGCGGGGGCAAGGACTTCGACGGCAATCGGTGGAACGACTTGCACTACTTTGGAGCAGCGAAGATGAATGCACGACAGCAGCGTGATGAGGGCGACCAATGAAGACCATTCACGGTGCACGTTGGTGGAAGTTCGATTTCCACGCGCACACCCCCATGTCCAAAGATACTCCTTGGCACTCGTTGATCGGAACGGCCGACGAGCTTTCTCCGAGCGCCTGGCTGGAGAAATACATGGAGGCGGGCATCGATTGCGTTGCTGTGACAGACCACAACTCCGGGAAATGGGTCAACGTCCTCAAGGAGGCATATGACCGGCTGAGGGCTGAGAAACCATCGGGCTTCAGGGAACTGCACATCTTCCCAGGAGTTGAATTGTCCGTGAACGGTGGTGTGCACGTACTGGCCCTTTTCGATACGGCTGCAACGCAAAGCACGATCGACCAACTCATCGGAGGAGTGGAGTACAGGGGCACCGACGGTGACAGTGATGGCTGTACGCGGAAGTCGTTGATCGGAGTGGTTGAGGACATCTCTAAGGCTGGAGGGCTAGTGATTCCCGCCCATGTCGACAGAGACAAGGGGCTGTTGCTTACAGAGGACGATGGACGCACTTCGAAACTCGATGCGCTCACACTGGAGCAACTTCTCCGGTCAACTGGTCTGACCGCCATGGAAGTCGTCGATCCCAACGCTCAGAGGCCTGCTCTATGGGAGCAGATCAATCCAGGATGGGCTGAGGTTCGTGGCTCAGACTGCCATTCCTTTCGACCTGAACCTGAGTTCTCACATGCCTTCACATGGGTGAAGATGGAGACTCCTTCGATGGAGGAGTTGAAGCTCGCACTCCTGGACGGAAACGAGCTCTCGATCAAACGCTCCGATTCGTTGCCCATTGGATGTGACCCAAACACCGTGGAGCACAATTACATTGAGTCACTTGAGATTCGAGAAGCGAGGGCTATGGGGCGCGGAGACCCCGCTAGGTTCTACTTCAGTCCGTGGATGAATGCCCTGGTGGGAGGGCGGGGGACTGGAAAATCGACGGCTGTCCACTTCATTCGAGCCAGTCTGGATAAGGGAAGAGAACTCGATACGTTTCTCGAATCAAGCCTTCCTCGGAAGACGTATGCGGAGTTCATGAGCACGGCGAAGGGACGCAAAGGGTCTGGCGGACTTCAGGACTGCACTGAGACAAGACTGGTTCTTAGCCACGAGGATCGACGTTTTCGTGTCTCATGGAAGGTGCGAGGGGGTTACCTAGTCGAGGAGGAGCGGGACGGTGGCTGGCATCGTAGCGCCTCGCAGGATCTGTCACGGTTCAAGGTCCGTATTCATAGCCAGGGACAGATCATCGAAATGTCGACTGGTGGGGCAAAATCGTTGTTGGACCTTGTCGACGAGAGAATAGGAGCAAAAGGCATTCTCGATGAAATGGCAGATGCTGAGAATCGGTTCCTAACGGCAAGAGCCAAATGGCGAGAGCTTCAGCAGAGACTCAGTGGGCGCGATTCCGCTACCGCAGAACTAGAAGACGTGAAACACAAACTGAAGCGGTTCGAGGAATCTGATCATGCTGAGGTCCTTAGAGAGCATCGACTTCGCAAATTCCAATTGAGAGAGATTGAGAAGCACAGGGAGGCGGTAGGAAAGTTCATTCAGCGTATCAAAGAACTGGCCGAATCACAGGTGCTTCCGCCCGTTCCTGATGATTTGTTTGGCGAGAGTGACCAGTCGGCCAGCCTGTCTACGAAAGAACTGGCGGCTGCAGTCGAGCAAGCCAAAATCGGACTCCACGCGCTGACCACAGAACTGGACAAGGCTGTAGAGCTACACAAAGCGGGCACCGATGCTGGTCTGTTAGGTGAAGAAGCAAGGAAGACCGCCGGTGCATATCTGGCGCTCGTTCAACTTCTCGAGGAAGAAGGAGTCAGCGACCCGAACCAATACGATTCCCTTGTGAAACGCAGGCAGTCACTCGATGAGCAGTTGAAGAAATTGGATGCGATATCGATCGAGTCGGCTACGGTTCAGTCGAGTTCTGTCACTGTTCTTAGTGAGCTTAGGCAACTTCGCAGCGAATTGACCAGGAAGCGTAGTGAGTTTCTGGAGAGAATATTGAAGGACAATCAGCATGTCCGCATCGCTGCCGAGTTCTTGGGACCCTCGGATGTCGAGTCAGCGTTTGAGGAGCTTTGCAACATTCTTGGGTGGGAAGGACAGGCATTTCTGGATGAACTGTGGGTACGGAGCGAAGAAGGGGATGAGAGCGGAGTTCTCGCTGACATCTATCGTGGATTGCCTGAAGGCGAATCCGCATTCACTGAGTTGGACAGAAGGCTCCACTCCCTCAAGGAGAGGCTTTTCAAGAACGGACTTGGCCTGTCTACAGATTTCAAGAAGACAATGAGGAATTCGCTCGAACGTGTCTTCAATGATCGTCCCGAGGTGCTTGATCGCCTATGGCTGTGGTTTCCCGATGATACCCTCAGCGTCGAATACAGCCAGTCCGGTGACGGCAAGAATTTTAAGCCGATTTCGAGTGGCTCGCCAGGTCAAAGGTCTGCTGCACTGCTCGCTTTTATTCTCTCCTATGGTGAGGACCCCATTATCCTGGACCAACCGGAGGACGACCTCGACAACTACTTGATCTATGACCTGATTGTGAAGCAGATTCGAGAACGCAAGACAGGGCGGCAGGTAATCGTTGTCACCCACAATCCGAACATCGTAGTCAATGGGGATGCCGAGCAGGTGCTGGCCATGGGATATGCCGGAGGCCAGTGCTGGATATCCAACGTTGGAGGATTACAGAACCAGTCGATTCGTAGGGAAGTTTGCCGCGTGATGGAGGGTGGAGTCGAGGCCTTCGAGCGCAGATATAGACGCCTGACGGAGGGAGGTCGAAATGACTAGCCAGTTCGTGCCCGGGAAACCGGGTCAGCTAACACCCGTAAGGTTGTCGCCAAACTGCCACGAGGTGCAAGAATGAGCCCCGCACATATGCACATCGTCACCGGGACACGTTCTCCAGCCAATCTGCTCGAGGCCCTTGAACAATCACTGCGTGAAGTGCTCTACACGCCGGATGGAACGGCGGCTCCAGTGGCTGTCCTTTGGACAGACCCGGAGCGGCAATGGGAACGGTTACTGCCCCGACTTCTCCAGACAATGCCCAACATCTTCACCCTTGGGGAGTACTCCATCGAGCACCGCACCGGTCCATCCATCTGGCTGCGGTGTGTGGCAGATGGTGCCCTGGATGTTGGGCAGCCATCGAATACCGTGCCGATCCTCTACCTTCCGGGAGTCTCTCGCCAGGAACTTCGCTCCACCGCCGATTGCCCAGCGTATCTCCAGCCCCTGGTCGAGTTGCAGTTTCGCGGAAGCGTATGGCATCAGCGCAACGGACGTGACTGGACTGCGGCCGCGTACTTCGTGTCCGAAGACGGTCTTGACCTCGACCTTGCGCAAGATGCCCGCACGATGGAGGCGCTGCTCCGTTCGTTGCCGCTCCTTGCTGATGTGCCTCTTCGCTCACTGCGTGGACACCGACTGGACGCCGAGGATTTTGACCGGCTCGCCGTGGCCGATCCGATTCGCGACCTGCTGCATTGGATTGGGTCGGAAAGAGCCGCATCGGTTGCAACTGATGAGAATCGCTGGCAGGCATTTCGCAACATCTGCAAGAAGCAGTTTGCGTTCGACCCGGATGAGAAGACGTCGGCCGATGCCTGCACGTTACTGATCGAGGGGAGCGGGAAGTGGGAGGAAGCCTGGACGCGCTTCGCCGAGATGCCCCGGTCTTTCGCCCCTGTTGAGGCCGCTCTTCTAGAGGCAAAGACAAGTCTTGTGCCGCGCCATCCTGAACGCCTCCCGAAGGTGAATGAAGACCAGGAGGCCGAGCTTTGCAAGAAACTGCTGGATGTTCCCAGTCTGCCCCAT
>Ga0222665_1001517_pt1 | contig 10266 bp, 7 predicted proteins | sample AntAcemetagen653_FD_179853 | JGI IMG/M metagenome (GOLD analysis project Ga0222665, IMG submission 179853) | Saline water microbial communities from Ace Lake, Antarctica - #653 | ecosystem: Environmental > Aquatic > Non-marine Saline and Alkaline > Saline | place: Antarctica: Ace Lake | collected...
AATATTCAACCATTACTTTATAATCTTTTTTTACACCGATTCCTTTCATAAAGAAATTCCCGTAATTTACGCATGCATCCGCATATCCGCCATCACAGGCCACTTTGTAAAACTTTTTAGCTTCCTCAAATTCTTTCTTATCTTGACTTAACACTCCAAGATTAAAACAACATTCCATCTCACCTTCATAACAACATTTTTGCCACCGTTCTTCATTAATTTCATCTTTTTGATAATAAGCTAGAGCTACAAGTAAAAAAAATAAAGTTATTATTGCAAATAACATTATTTTAAGTGCCGTTTTCATTTAATTGTCAGACCTCCGATTCATAAGATTATTCTCAGTATTTTCCCAGAAACCATTCCAGATAACTTTCAAGTTCCTCGGCAAGATACCACGGCATATTGAGAAGATGATATTTTTTTCCGCTTATTGTCTTTGCCTCTTCAATTGATACTGTTGAGTCTCCAAATCTGACGGCAAAAGGATGTTTCGCAGCATCTACAAACTGATGAAGCGAACGCAGTCTGCCTGTTGCACCGGACTTTACTTCAATTGGTATGATCTTTCCTTTGAACGGATACACATAATCAACTTCGGCATTGCTCTGTTTTTTTTCTCTTATCCAGAAATTCAATTCAGCGGTTGGGTTGGAAAAACCAGAATATATCATAAGTCCTACAATATGCTCGACAAATTTTCCGTATTCAACAGACTCAGGAGATTCGGCAATAAAAAGATCATTCTGGATTCCTGCCTGATAATGGAATATTCCACTATCAAGAAGCATCAGTTTGGGTGATTTTTTCAAATTAGGTTTCAGAGGCATCTCCACCGAACTTGTGGGATAAACCAGCCTCATGAGCATGGCTTTTCCAAGCAGATCAAACGACTCACTCACATCTTTTGATTGATAGTTTGACTTACAAAATCCCTGAAATTTGATCCGATTACCAGCTTCAGCAAATGCTGATTTAATAATATGACGAACAACTCTGATAAATCCGTTTTGTGCATACTTTTCAACATCATCAAGAAATGAAGTGATAAGCATTTCATAAACTGAGTTAACATCGGTTATATCTTTTGTTTGGGCATAAACTTTTACAGCTTCAGGCATTCCACCGATAATCATATACTTTTTAAAAAGTGCCTTAACTTTACTGTGAGCATATTCAGGAATCGGAACTTTATTAAGCAACTTCAGAACTTCGTCTTCTCCCATTGCTTGAAGAAACTCGCTAAAAGTACAGGGATGCATCAAAAGATACTCTACTCTACCAACCGGAAAGCTTCGTTTCATGTCAAGAGCTGCTTCAAGAAGAGAACCCGCCGCAATAACATGGATATGAGGAGTCATTTCATAAAAGTATCGCAAAGTCGTTACGGCCTGAGAACATTCCTGTATCTCATCAATAAAAACAAGTATGTCTGTCGAATCTTTCGGCACTGACCCTGAAAGTAAAACAGCAGAAATTCTATCTTTAAATGAAAGTGTTTCCCTAAACAGCTGTCGGTGGGTCGGATCTTCCATATTTAAAAACACTGAATGCTTAAACTGCTTTGAAAACATCTCTACAGCCGTCGTTTTTCCTACCTGTCTGGCCCCCCTTAAAATTAGAGGCTTTCTGTTCACACTGCCTTTCCATTTTTTCAACTCATTAACAACAGTTCTTTCAAACACTTAAGACCTCCTAAAAACTAAAGTCAACCATAATATTGCCCAATTTTACCCTAAAGTCAACCATAATATCGCTGTTTTTAGACCTAAAGTCAGGGATAATTCGGTTTTTTAGTATTTGAAAGTCAAAGATTTACCAAACTGCATCCACTTGAAGATACTGATATTCCACTGGCAGGAGTTTCATCGTCCAACTTCATCGATTCTTCGTCAGGGAATTCGTTTGAATCATCATCAGGATCTTCCTGATCCACTTCACACTTTTCGCCGCCCCATGGACCAATAGTATCAACAATTATCTTCGTTTCAGTCAGGTCAAATGTGATGTTTCCTTTCACTTTGTCATCATTCCAATAATCAGCAACGGTGCTTGGGATTCTGTATTTTGGTGAATAAGCAGATGCGACATGAATTCCAAGTTTGTGACCGATATCCAGAATGATCGAAAGATAACCGACGTTGAATTCCATCGTAGCTGTTTCGCCTTTTTCAAGCAGCTTCTCGTTTTCCAATCCGTCTCTAAATCTGACTTTCTTTGCACCTTCAAGCAGCAGATACTCTTTTCCGTCAGGATAAATATCTGTAAATATCACGACCATGTCAAAATCAAGAACATCGGCTTTAAATTTTGCACTGAGATCTATTGCTCCTGTGATTTCTGTCGGCTCTTCAAAAGCCTCCGTTGAAAATGACATCACGTCACTTCTTTCACGATACTGTGAAACATCACAAGGCCCTGAATTTATTGTGAGATTGTTTCCACAAATTGAAGGGAATGGATCGCTAAGATCAAACTTTAGAACATATTCTCCTTCACCGCATTCGCCAGCTTTAAGAATAAGATCATTTCCAGCTGTCAAAGTTTGTGAAACAGCATCTGCAGGTGGAAAAATATTCGAAGTTCTCCATTCATTTCCCGGCGCATCTTCATTCATCACATCGCCCATAGTATAATAAGTTACCGGTGCCCAATCAGGTTTGGGAGATGTCGGCCAGAAAAAATGAATAAGCATTCCAAAAGCAGGATCATCTTCACCTTCATAGTACTTTGCAGCATTTTCAGGAAATGTCAGCTCTCCGCTTGTACTTGTCTGGAATTTATTGTGATCCCACGGCCCTATCACAAGATTCTGATCCTTCGCTCCCGCTTCCTGAAAAAGTCTGAAAGTATCGATCTGATATTTAGCGAACATATCAAACCAACCGGCCTGATGAGCTGCTGGAACATTGAGATTTTCTTTCTTTTGAAAAACATCAGTCACATCCCAATATGAATTTTCCTTGCTATACATATTTCCTTCTTTCATATCATCATTAAAAAAATTGGCGTTCTGATCATTGAGCCAAATTGTCATCGCATGCTCTCTTAGAATTCCACCGGGGAAAAAAGTGCTGGTATAAAGATCTCCGGCAGCAACTGTGATTATCTGATAAACAAGACTAGGTTTTTCATCAAGACCCGCCATAAAATACTGAACAAGACCTTCAGCTGAACCACCTATCGTCGCTATCTTTCCATTGCACCACGACTGATCTGTTATCCATTTTAAAGTGTCATAACCATCCTTATGCTCGCCCCATCCTTCCGAGTGAAAAACACCGTGAGTTCCCTCAGAATTGAAAGTTCCTCTCAGAGACTGCGCAACAAAAACCACATTGTTACTAGTCATATCAATTCCTGACTGCTCCTTTTGAGTACGATCATAAGGTGAACGATTGAGAATAACCGGATAACTCCCAGCTTCATAACCATCAGGCAAAAAGATGTCAGTCTCAAGCCCTATTCCGTCACTCATCGGCATAAGAATTGTCTGCTTTTCATAAGCTGAAAGTTGAAAAACCACAAGCATCACTAAAAACACTGAAAGTTTCTTCATTATAACCTCCAAATTCACCAAGCTTAGACCTTTCCCTAAATCCCTTACCTAAAGGAAAGGGACTTAAACGAGTTCCTTCCAAAATAAAACTGCTTCCTTTTCCTTCAGGAGAAGGAGTGAGGAAGAGGTCAGGGATGAGTTATTTTAAACTATGTAGATGTAAATGCAAGAAGAGGATTTTTTAACGTATACACATTGGATCGGAATATCTGGTGATAGTCCTGTCTGCCGAGATTTCAACTGACCGATCACAGAAATTAATGGTGAAATAAGGCAGTTTATCATCAAACATTGAACTCGAACTGGAAGCGCAGTCATCATCAACATCCGTACTTGAATAAACAGGATGGCATCCTTCTTTTTCATCATCATAGTTCAGGATCTTGCTCATTCTCATTTTATAATCAAAAATACTTGCCGAATCTCTAGAACAGTAACATTCCCTATAACATTTTGATTCTTCCGATATTTCACATTTTCCATCAGGCTCAAGACCTGGACAGTGTTCAACCAACTCTCTAAGTTCATCAATATTTGCAATTCTCCATCCGCCTCCATCATGATCAAGCCAACTGCAATAATTCTGTAAAGATGAATACCTTATTGATCCAAATGGAACCTCGTAATAAAACTCATTTCCTGTATCTTCATCATAAAAGGTTCTAGGTTCACCATGAAACTCTTTTGGTTTTTTATTTCTTACACACAAAGGGTCTGTGTATTCCCTTGATAATAATTCTCCGCTATTATTAATTCTATTATAGCAAAAATTTAATTTATAGTACGGACTACTACCGTCAAAACCGATTCCCATATCTCCTCTGCTGTAAACACACGGACCTCCGACATCTGTTGAGGAAGCAAAACTGCATCCTACTTTTTCAGCGTCACCAACATGTAAAAGAGAAATATGATCAGAAACTGATTGATCTTCACCATCACGACCTTCGCAGTCACATTCAGTTTTGCAGTTGTTATCATCCGTTACCTCACAAGAACCACCTGCCATAATTCGTGGGCAGTCTGTAACAATTTCTCTCAGATCATCAATATTCACCCACTCCCATCCACCGCCATCAAAGTCCAGATTCTTGCAGAACTCTTCCATATCACTAACGGCTACAGCACCGCTTGGAACTTCATAATAATATTCCACATCTGTTTCCGGATGAATAAAAAATCGTGGTTCACCGTGCCTCTCTTCATCTTCCGGACCACATGAAAAAACACAAAAAGACATTATGGTTAGTAACATGATTTTCTTAACTATCTTCATGTGAACTCCTTGAAAATAAAACTGTCGATCATTTTCTAATTTGTATTACAAAATCTCGAGTCTGTCAAGCAGTGAAAACTAATTAATCTCTTTTGCGTTAAAGAAAATTATTGAAAGTGAAAGGACTATAACAACGATGATAAGTGCGTAAATTGAAGCAAATCCTATGCTTAGGTTTTCAAGCCCTCTTCCGTAAACGAGGTTATCTTTGATATTGAAGTGATTGAAATCAGGAAGAATGTATCTGAGAGTCATTATAATTTGCTTAACTGATTCTGAAGTCCTTTTTGTTATAGCGTAAACAAGATTATAGGACGTCGCTCCGATTATATAAAAAGAAATTGTGAGTGTCGCGGCAACTGCGGGTTCAGTGAGTGTTGAGCAGAGAACAGCAACAGAAATAATCGTGGAAGTCTGCAGGAAGATCGTGTAAATTGCAGGAAGAAAATCGACTATCTTGCCAGCTCCGCCATAGAAGAAAAGAAGAGCCGTGAAGATCACGGTCATTATGACAATTGCAACAATAACAAGCAGCAACATGCCGAAAAACTTTCCAAGAATATACTCAGCCCTTGAAACAGGTCTGGCAAGAAGCGGATAGAGAGTTTTCTGTGAAAGCTCTTTTTGAACAAGTGAGATTCCAAGAAAAATTGAAAGTACTGTCAAAAAGATCTCAATCGTACCAAGACCGACATCACTGATTATTGTCAAATTGTCTCCAATAGTCATCTGAGTGATTACTATTCCAAGTCCGAAAATAAAAAGCGCAAAGAAAAACAGTATAAAAAGCACTTTGTTTCTGACCATTTCAAGAAAAGTATAGTAGGCAACATTAAGAATTCTTTTCATTACCAACCTCCTTTATCTTCGCAAAAACTATCTCTTCAAGTGAAGGATACGTCCCTCCGGCCTGATGTACTGTGTATTTCTTTTCAACAATAGTTGAAAGTTTTGAGTTGAAATCTTCAAGACTCTCACAGTCGATAATAAATCTGTCTGAAACCACCCGAATTCCCTTAAAAAGAGAAAAGGCGGCATCCTTCATCTCATCTTTTCCACCGAACTCAATTCTGTACCTTATATTACCGGGATCAACGATCTCCCTAACTGTCCCAAAACTCTTTTTAACACCATTTTCTATTATCAGCACCCTGTCGGAAAGGTTTTCAATATCACTAAGAATATGGCTTGAGAAAATAACGCTTTTCCCGTCTCTTTTCAACGATCTGATGATCTCTTTCACCTCTCTTCTTCCAACTGGATCAAGACCGCTCATCGGCTCATCCATTATTACAAGTTCAGGATCGTGAATTATTGCCTGAGCAAGGCCGATTCGCTGGAGCATTCCCTTGGAGTAACCGGCAAGCCTTCTGTTTCTATCGTTATAAAGTCCAACCTGTCTAAGAACTTTTTCCGCTCTGTCTATCAGGTTTGTTCCTTTAATTCCTGAAAGTTTTCCAAAGTATTTTAGAACATCCAGACCTGTCAACTGTGAATAAAAATATGGACGCTCAGGAAGAAAACCTATCTTATTCTTTATTGAAACATCGCCCGGTTTCTTCCCAAAGATTAAAATTTGACCGGATGTCGGCCAAATAAGACCCATAAGCATCTTTATCGTTGTTGTTTTACCCGCACCGTTATGCCCCACGAAACCGACTATTTCTCCCGGCTCCACAGAAAACGAGAAATCCCTTACAGCTTCAATTTTGTCCCAGACTTTCATCGGGTGACGAAAAGTTTTTGTAAGATTTTTAACATCAATAGGCTTTGTCATTAAACCCTCCATCGAGATTACCTTTTCAACACTCTATTAATTTAGAAACAATCAAGTGGAAGTCAATATTTGCCAGATTTTTAATTGTTTTTTTTCTATTATTTGCAAACTTTCTACTTACGATTAGAATACAACAGTTGCATTTTTATTTTGTGTCAATTCAGAGCTGAAAATGAACGGGAAAATTAAAACAAGTTTAGTTACTCTTTTAATAATTACTGCAATTTCTTTAGTAAAACTGGGGTTTTTCTATCTTTCCAACAGCTTTGCCGTTCTTTCCGAGGTCTGGCACAGCTTTTCAGACGTGGGAACAACTCTTCTAATAATTCTTTCCATTCATCTTCATGAAAAAAAGAAAAAGCTATTTAATATAAACCTTGAAACGATTTCTTCCATTATTATAAGTCTGGTTTTGATTTTTGTGTCATTTTCAATTCTCTACAACTCTACAACTCTGAAAGGCAACTACATTAAAAATCCGCTTGTGACAGGAATTGTTTTTATTGTCCTGTCTTTCGGCTCATATTTCATATACAGGTTTGAATCTGCAAGCGGCCATGAGCTTAATTCAGATGCTCTCAAGGCGGATTCTCTCCATAACCGTGCAGATATGGTTATCTCTCTGCTTACCGGTTTTTCACTCATACTCTATCACCTCGGAATTAACATTGATAAGTTTATCGGGATACTTATTGCAGTTTTCATTTTGTCATTTTCTGTTGAGATGCTTATCAATTCTATCGTAAAAATTGTAAAAAAAGAGGATTCTCACGTTACTTCCTCTCAAATTGTTCTTTCTCTTTTTAATATCGATATCTATGTCAAAGTATGCAGATTTATGAAAATGGAAAAACTGGCATCGAACTTTTCCTTAGTTATAAAAAGAATTGTGCAAATTGGAGCAGTTGTCGGAATGCTGATCTATCTTTCCACATCTATTTTCACAGTAACCACCCAACAGGAGGCATTTCGCCTGAGATTCGGTAAAATAATTGAAAGACAAACAACTTTAAAACCCGGATCACATCTTAAATGGCCCTGGCCCTTTGAAGAAGTTGTTAAAGTCAACGTAAAACATATTTATTCTCTCAACATCGGAAACCAGAGCAACAGCGATCTTTCAAAGATCTGGGCACTGGAACATGGTGATAATCTTGAGTTTATTTCAGGAGACAACAACCTTTTTCTGCCTTATGTTACAGTTCATTATCAGATCAAAGACCCATTCCTTTTTTATCTCTCAAATGAAGACAGCACAGAATTTCTAAAACAGATCAGCCTGCAAACACTGACAAAAACTTTTGTCACGACTCCTTTTTATGATCTTTTGCTATTTGAAAAGAAAAGCTGGCTGGACAATGCAAAGATCTTTATTCAGAAAAAACTCGATGAGAATGAAACAGGACTTGAGATCGTCTCGTTTCTTCTTGAGGATATCCATCCGCCGACACTTGTTGCAGCTTCCTATGAAAACGTTGTAGCAGCATACCAGCACAAGGAAACAATGCTTAACCTTGCCGAACTTGATAAGAACCAAATGCTCCCGAATTTTAGAGCTGAGGCAGAGAAAATAAAAAATGAAGCCCATTCTTTTTCAACAACAGAGATAAACAGAAAAGAAGGTGAAGCCAAAAACTATCTCCTGAGACAGGAGGCTTTTAACGGCTCAAGAAAGATCGTTTCAAAGATCATGAAGATTGAAACTGCAACAGAAGTTCTTGAAAAGAAAACAAAGATCATAATAGACAAAAAAGCTAATATTTCCAAGGATTTGATATATTACGAAAATTTTATAAATAAAAATAAAGGCAAATGATGAAAAAAGTATTTATCTTTATAACAGCTCTGATCTTTATCGGATTTGCCGTTTATTTATCAACCTTTACAGTTGATGAGAATGAAAAAGCCGTTGTTACAAGATTCGGCAATCCGGTTCAGACAATAGAAAAAGCCGGACTTTATGTTAAACGTCCCGGATTTCTTGAAAAGGTCAACTACTTCGACAAGAGAACCAAGATCTTTGAAACCGAACCTGTACAGCTTTTACTCAAAGATAAGAATCCGGTGATCACAAGAGTTTATATCGCTTGGAAAATTGAAGATCCACTGAAATTCTTTGAAACTGTGGGCCTTAGTAAAAAGAACTCCGAAAGCAAGCTTGGAGACATTGTGAATTCGCAGCTTGGAATAGTTTTTGGAGACTACAAAATAGGAAACATCATAAACACCCAAAAAGATTCAGTTAAACTTGAAGAGATCGAAAAAAAGATACTGGAAAATTCCAATGAGAAAGCTATAAAAAAATATGGCGTAGAGATCGTTCAGACTGGAATTCAGCGTGTCGCCTATCCTTCTGTTGTTACCAATGCTGTATATGAAAGAATGAAATCAGAAAGAAATAAAGAAGCAGAAAAGCTTAAAGCTGAAGGAAAAGAAGCCGCTGACATTATTCGTTCAGCTGCAAAAAAAGAAGCTTCAGAGATCGTTTCAGTTGCAGAAAAAGAAGCAATGATAATTAAAGGTGAAGGCGAAAAAAAGGCTATGAGAATATACACCCAGGCATTTAGCAAAGATACTGATTTCTTTGATCTTCTCACCTCTCTGGAAATGTACAAGAAGGTTATGAACGATAATACAACGCTCATCCTTTCAACAGATTCGGAACTTTTCAAATATCTCGATCTAAAAGATAAAGGTGGCAAATGACAAGCGTTTCTAAAAACGTAAAAAAGGCTCTTAACGCCCTATTCTTTTTCTACATAAAATGGATATTTCTAATACTTTTTCTCATCTATATCCTCACAGGATTCTACAAAGTCAGTCAGAGTGAGACCGCCGTTGTTACAAGATTTGGAAAGATAGTTGCAAACAACGTAAATCCGGGACTTCACTATTTTCTTCCATATCCTTTCAGCAAAGTTATCAAAATAGCCGTAAAACAGATGAAAACTGTCTCAAACAATGACTTTGCCGATACTGAATGGAAAAAAGGAACTCACGTTTACGACTATGTTGAAAGAACAGGACTTAGACCCTATTCAATTTCCGGAGACAACAATATTGTCAACGTATCCTTCCGCATAAAATATACCATCGGCGACACAGCAAAGTATCTTTTTAACATTGAAGATCATGACAGAATGATCGGAAGAATATCCTCCACGGCAATAGTTCATTCTCTGGCCCAAAAAAGTGTTGATGAGATCCTTACCTTTGGAAAAAACAACATTGAAAATGAAGTTCGGCTTGAAACACAGAAAAGACTTGATGAACTTGACTGCGGAATTCTTGTTTCATTCACTGAAATAAAATCCGTTTCGCCACCCACAGAAATTCAGAGTTTCTTTGATAAGGTCATAAACGCTGAAGTTGAAAAGAAGAAACTTCTAAATAACGCCGAGGCATTTAAGAACAGCGCCGTCCCGCAAGCCAGAACTGAAGCAAATCAGATGACTCAGGAAGCAAGAACATTCAAACGTGAAAAAATTCTTCACGCAGAAGGAAAAGCATCGCGTTTTCTTTCAAAACTTGATGAATATAAAAAGTCAAAAAAGATAACTAAACGTAAGATCTATCTTGATTTTCTATCCGAGATCTATCCTCAAGTTAAAGAAATAAGATTCGTTGATTCAAAATCAGGAAAAAACGCACCAT
>Ga0222665_1001521_pt1 | contig 10250 bp, 14 predicted proteins | sample AntAcemetagen653_FD_179853 | JGI IMG/M metagenome (GOLD analysis project Ga0222665, IMG submission 179853) | Saline water microbial communities from Ace Lake, Antarctica - #653 | ecosystem: Environmental > Aquatic > Non-marine Saline and Alkaline > Saline | place: Antarctica: Ace Lake...
TGGTCAGAATCGCAGCCTCGTCAAAAGGGGAGGGGTAAAAAGCAGAGGCCGCATGGGCCTCATGATGCTCGGTATAGAGCACCTCTCCCTCGTAGCCGGTTTCCATTTGAATGACTTTAGGGATATTCAGCTTCTGGCCTAACCACAGGGGCATGGCCTCTATCCAGGACCGAACCCCTTTCGGCGCAACCGTTAAATAACTGAGGAGGAGTCGCTCAAAGGTCATGAATGGCTTGTCGTAAAAAACCACATAATCCAGGTCCTGAGCCTCAATCCCCCCTTCTCTTAAACAGTAGGCGACAGCGTTCTTGGGAAACCTTGGATCATGCTTTTTCCTGGTAAACCGCTCCTCTTGGGCAGCCGCCCGAATCGTGCCGTCCTGAATCAGGCACGCTGCGCTGTCGTGATAAAAGCAGGAAATACCTAAGATATGCATCGTGTCTTCCTAAACCGGATAAATCGGAACAGAAAAGGCCTCACGCAAAGCCGCAGCAGGGACACCGGCGAAGACGCAAAGAAAACCTACAGTCTATTGGCAACAAACCAGGACCCAACCTTCTGTGAATGTGATACGCCGCATCAACAACGATTTTCGCAATTTCGTTTTCAGCTATAGTTTTTTATCTTTGCGGCTTTGCGTGAGTAAAATATTTCTTGTGCTTTTTGCACCAAACTCAATTGGTAACTGCCTAATTTATTATAGTAATCCGTGTAATCTGCGAAATCTGTGGATTAAAACAGGGCATAGATAAACGGCGCCACGGCACTGGTCTGGGTAAAAACGATCAACGCACCTAAGCCGGCGAGCACAATGACAATGGGGAGCAGCCAATAACGCTTCCTGAACTTCAAAAATTCCCAAAACTCACTAATGAGAGATTGATTGGGCATGTTTGTCTCCTTGATAAAGAATCACAGCCCGAAAGAGCTGGCTTTGATCTCCCCCTGTGGGCGGCCTATTTGTATTTCATTCGTTCTCTGGAGTAATGGATTGTTCGATCACCCCTTCAAGGCAATGGTTATCTAAGAGACCAAATACAAATACAACGGACATCAATTATAATTGATTTAACGTGCTTCGTGATAAAATATTTTTCTCGTTCTCGGCGGGAATATTGCAGAAAACCCGGGCAGGCGTCAACAGGTTCAGGGTTCACCCTCAGCCCTGAACCTATGAACCGTGAACCTTTAAACCCGTAGAACGGTTACGGGGTAATAATAAAGCCACCCTCATCAACAATAATCTCTCCATTGCGAATGGTGAGGTTTCCCTGGATCTCGGGGGTGGATGGAGCAGTATAGGCCGTGTCATACCCCTGCAAGTACAAGGTCTTGGCCACATTCATAAGAATATCTCCCACATAGGTTCCTTCACCTACTTTGATGGTGCCGTCGTCAGACGCCGAGGCAATCCCATCCGTGATAGAGGAAACACATGGGCTGTGCCCGCCGCATCCGCTTTTGCCCACATAAACAATGCTTTCGGGCGTGCTCCCACAGATGTCCTTTATGGCCAGTGTGGCGGTTTCCACAGAAATGGAAGTTGTCTCAGGACTATAGGGTTGCGTGATTTCCTCATACGCAATCGTCTCGACCGCCCAGCCGAGATCGGTCGCCGTCAATTGAGGGGTGCTCCAGGTTATCGTGAAATCCTGGAAGTAGGGCTGACAGTCCGAATATCCCCCGGTTGAATCGAGCGTTATGCCGAAGACTGCACTCTTCCCGGAGTCAAATGAAGAGGTTGTGCCGCTCAAAAAATATTGACCCGATGTGTAATTTAGGAACCCAAAATCTGTCTTGTCGCCGCCAAAGGTCTTGACCCAAACCGGGTTGAGCGCAGAATCAAATTTGCCGTAGAGGACATTCACATCCGTCTCAGTGCCCGCTTTCTCTATTTGAGAGCCCCAAAGAAAGTAGGTGCCATCCTGCTGTTTATAGAAAAACCCATAAATATCATCGTTGGTTGTCATTTTCTGGGAGTTGATACTCCCTGTAGAACCCAGTTCCAAGACAACGATATTCCCTCTATCCATAGATACAAAAAAATCGATGATAATCCCGGAAAACGAAAATGTGCCGCCCGTGTTTTCCCAGACCAGGGTACTCAAAAAGTAATTATCATTGCCGTACTTCCAGTCCCATATAATACTCCCGGTTGATGCATTGACTTTCATCAGCAACATATCACTCGTGAAGGTCGGGAGGTCCAAGGCATTGGCATCATCACCCATGGGCAAGAAAGGTGGAATGGTGTGACCTGCGAGGAGAAAATGACCGTCCGATGTCTCAGAGACAGATACCCAATTATTCGATTTATCTCCAGCCTTATAACGCTTTGCCCACTGAACCGCTCCCGAGGTGCTCAGCTTGATGAGGACAACGTCCTGACCCCCGTCCGGCACCGACAGGGTGGTTGACATCACATAACCCCCGGTTACTTCCTGTATGAAAAAATCTTGATCATTTTCAGCAATGCTCAGGACCTTGTCCCATACAATACCTCCGCTGTCATTAAGCTTTATGACCAGCATATCCGTGCCGCTTCCATAGGAACTGCTCAAACCGCCGCCTATAAAGCCGTCATCCCGGGTGGGAGTAAAGGCGAGATATTCATCCCCGTCGCCTCCAAAGGCATATTGCCATATCGGATTAAACGAGGCATCAAACTTGGCCCAGAAGGCATTGACCCCCTTTCCTGTCCCCTCGGTGGTCTCACCCTGGACAAAAAAGGCGCCATCCGGCAATTCCATGGCGACGAAAAAATCATCCCCGACGCCAGGCAATTTCTTGGCCCACGTCACACTGCCCGCTGAATCGATCCTGGCAACGTTCCAATCCGCCTGAGTTTCGGCTTCGGTGGCGCCTGTCAGATAATACCCCCCCCAAACAGAAGGCAACAACGCCCCCGCGATACCCTGATCCCCTCCGAATGACTTGGCCCAGCGCCCAAAGGCAGGGGGTGCGAAAAAAACAAGAACCAAACAGCACACCATAAATAAGCGGCCTATATCAGTAAGACTTTTTTTCATCCCGAGTTCTCCTTTAAATTAGCCACGGACCCACACAGACCCACACGGACAGACAAAGGCTAATGAACAAGTTGCAAACTACTCTTAGTATCTATTTGTTCAAATCACATCATATTTGCGAAAGATTTGTCATATAGCCATTGTTAGCAGGATGACACATTTTAACCCTTTGCGTCTTTGTTTACCCCGTAGGTCCGGAAGATCGTACTGGGGCGCCTTTGCGAGAGACCTTTTCTTTTCCGGTTTATCCAAGTTAGGTTCTTTTGAGAAGTTACTTGTCAAGTGGTTAAGTCGTTGTGGACTTAGACAAACCGAGGGTTGGAAGAAATTTTGACAAATCGACAGGGCTCTCTGAAGAATCTGCCAAAGAAATTGCCGGGGTGTTTCGGCAAACCGTTGATGAGAACCTGGCCAGCAAAATAGACTTGGAACAGGTCAGAAGCGAACTCAAGAAGGACATTGAACTGCTTAGAGGTGAGCTACAGAAGGAAATCGCTGAATCAAAGGCAGGCATCATTCGTTTGATAGTAGCCGGCATGCTCGTTGCCCAGGCCGTTCTGATCGTAGCCCTGGTAAAACTCCTTTAAAAACCCTTTCACCTCATCCACAGATTTCGCAGATTACCGCAGATTATTAATCATCTTTACCCCGTGAAATTGATGACAATCACAGCGTAGCGCATTTCACTGGGGCATCTCGCAATTCTGACCACTGACCACCGTCTTTTCCATTCCAGCGTTTAATCCGTGTAATCTGCGTAATCTGCGGATCTGACTACTGACCACTTTCAACCCGGACACTCGCCAAGGTCGGGTTTCGCTCCAATTTTACCAGCCGCTCTAATGTATCTAACTTTTTGGTGAGGTCAGCAATGGTCTTCTGCTGTTCCTGGACCACCTTGGTCAACACCGTCACCACATCCATGGAACTCATCCCTTTTCTGTCCTTTGTGGCCACCAGATCCGGCACATCCTCGGCAATAAACCCGAGGTTTTCTTGATCCGGGCTCTTTTTGTAATTGAACTTCACAGGGTTGAGATCTTTCAGGGTCACCATAGCCTCATCAGCCGTCAGGTCCTGAATGTTTTGCTTGTATTCTCTGCTGGACCCACTAATCCAGTCGGACCCGTCACAGTAAGCGCCACCCGTGTCTATCAGATATTGGGGGCTCGTGGTTCCCACGCCAAGATTTCCATCGCTATTCACAACGAGGTTAATAGCAAGCGCCCCACCCTTTGCTGTCATAAGCTGCCACGCCCCACTATCATCCGATCCATCCCTGCCTGCCACCATGGTGACAATAGCCTTAGCCGCAGTATAGGTGTCATCAGAGATCCAGAACTCAAATGAAGGGCCAAAACCATCCACCATATCCCCGGTACTGGCCAGTTCAAAGGCAGCCACGCCACGGCCACCACCGGTTTTTGAAGTTGTTCTCGTAATCTTGCTCACCGGGAATGTGGTGCCCACAGAGGTGACCGCGCCAGTATCCGTTACCTTGAAGACCTCTGTGCCTACGGTATCTTCCACCACCAGCCGGTCTTCGGCAGACGCAGAAAGCGGAAGAACCAAAACCATCCCCAGGGCCACCAAAAAAACCAGAAACCTATCTCTTAACTTGACAAAACCATTCTTTTCCATAATGCCCTCCCCTTTTTAATTGAATATTGATGAGTGAATATTGAATATTGAAGGAAAGTTGACATCCTTCTCGATTACACACGTCAGTTAAATAGTTAATATTATAAACCTTGCGGAAAAAGCACAAGAAATTTTTCCATTGTTTTTCTTTGCGTCTTCGCCGGTGTCCCTGCTGCGGCTTTGCGTGAGACCTTTTTGGTTCTCTCCGAGCCATAGGCTTTACGAGAACCGGAGGTCGGTTTATCCAAGTTACGATATCCTAAAATAACAAAATTCTTCTGTCAAGAGATTTTGCACCCTGATTTTCAACGGAAATGAAGATTCTAAGGTCTTTTAACCCGAAATCCCATCCACAGACCCGCCTGCCACTGCGAGGCACAAGCGGGCAGGTTTCGCAGATTACCGCAGATTACTAAAAACTTCATCCACCTATCCCAAACCGGACAGAAAATGTCTCACGCAAAGCCGCAGCAGGGACACCGGCGAAGACGCGAAGGTTGGATTTTTCTGATAGGATACGCCGATTTTCATACGTTCCACAGTCATGGTATTGGGCAGCTTCCCCGGGCTCCTCACTTCAAGGCGGCGATCAAAAATAAATAGACGGATAACAGCGCCCCAGATGGAGTAGTCCCGATGAGCAATGGCATTGGCAACCAGCTCGCGCAGAATTGAAGTGGGATATTGCTGGAAGTCCTCCCTTTTAACCTCATTCTTGAAGTTGACCCTGGTACTGGAATTTCGTTCCACAAACCTCAGAAGCCCTTCGATAATATCGGTTGCAGCCCCGTTAAACTCCTTCATCTCCACTATGTCCCCGTCTCATCGCCCCCTGCAAAACAGACCGCCTGGGCACCGCTCTGGGGCAGAAATCTGCGGGGATTACTGCCAAATAGAACCAATCCCGCGACCGTTGGCACGTATTCATCGTTTATCTTTGTCGCCAAATAGAGGTTAAAAAGCATCTGCCATATCTCTTGCTCATTTTCAACATCTTCGCCCAGGGACCTGTATTTGACAAAGTATTCGTTGAGATAGCTCCTGTTTAGATCGGTCATGGACGAACCGAACACAGGTTTGGTCTCGTAAAGCAAGAGACCTCCATTTTGAAAGAGGCGCACGCATTCCTCATTGTCAGGCTCCACAGAAGACGACCCTGCCCGGATATAGAATTTCCCAGAGCTTTTGACCTTGTATGGTCTATTTTCGCCATTACGGATCAACACTTGCAGGCTATTCATCCCACTGCCACCTCCCCAAATTCTTGAACCACGGGAGACTCTTGATAGGCAAGCCAAAGATCTACTTTTGCCTGCATGAACAGCCAGCTTTCAGGAGATGTCTTTGTAGCCTTACCTATCCTGACCGCCATTTGCGGGCTCATGGATGCTTTACAATTAATGAGTGCGGACAAGGTTTTCCTCGTAACTTTTAAACGTTTTGCAGCTTCCGTCACCGTTAACCCAAGGGGTTTAATAACATCCTCCCGCAAGACTTCTCCGGGATGAGTAGGTCTTCTGTGTCTGAAAGATTTAATCATTGCATACTCCCAAAAGACATAAGAATTTTAATATGTAACCCGTAAAGTGTCAAGTGCCATTGAAGCTCAAAGACATCCTGCCGTCTGAGTAGCATAAGAGCTGGGGATGAGATTGTCTTCGAAATAGACAACGCAAAGGCTGTTCTCAAAAGGAAGAGCGCTTCAATCGAAAACTTGAAGAAATATGTGGGTTGCTTTGCCCATCTGAAGGGGAAGAAATTCGACTACATCATTGACGAACTCCGCGGAAAGGCCTGACTTCTGATCTCCGACTTCTGATCTCCGACTTCCGACCCCTGTCTTTTCCATCCCGCCATCCCATCCACAGACCCGCTAGCCACTGCGAGGCACAAGCGGGCAGGTTTCGCAGATTACCGCAGATGGCTAAAACCTTCATCCAGCCATCCTACTCATCCATTCATCCTAATCATCCCGCAGGGATTCATCCATCCTAAGCTGGGCAGAAAATGTCTCACGCAAAGGCGCCCCAGTACCATCTTCCGGAGCTACGGGGTAAACAAAGCTCGCAAAGAAAACCGGTAGTGTATTGGCAACTAAGATGAGCGATTAGGATAAGACCCCCATTATGTCCCATAAAAGCTGAATAGCCTCCGCCGATAGGTGGATTGTCTTTTTCCCTTTCATCCGGAAAGGGAAAAAACAACAAAAATATCCTGAAGATCCTGTAAATCCTGTCAAAAAGAATGAGAAAGGGTAAAGGGATGAATGAATAAAAAATTAGCTGGATTTTTTAGTTTATTTTGTAATAGGATAAGAGGGATTAAATGAGGGAAGGAAGTTTGAGATGAATTATAAAGTTTATTTGACCGAAACCTTCCAGAAGTCCATGAAAATACTGAAAAAGAAATATCGTAGGGCCAATGATGACATTGCAGGTACGATCCAGGCGATAGAAGAGGATCCAACCAAATGGAGGTAACCATGGAAACTATAAGAGTAACATCCGAAGAATTGCCCTTGCCCCCTGCAGTAGCCAAAAACTTAAAAGGGAAAGAAGTGCGATTTTTTAAAATTGACGAAGGTTATTTGATTAAGCCAGTTACTGATCCTATCAGGGAGGCTAAGGGATGTTTGAAGGACAAAAGGTTTTCAACTCAAAGCTATTTTAGAATGAAACACGAAGAAATGGTACTTGAAACATGAGAAAGGTTTATGTCTTGGATGCGTGTGCTCTCATCGCGTTTCTCAACGATGAAGAGGGTGCTCACCTCGTAGAAACATTGCTTTGTGAGGCAACTGCTCAGGACGTCGATCTTATGATGAATAGGGTGAATCTGCTTGAGATATACTATGGAGTATATCGTGATGACGGTATTCACGAAGCAAACAATGTTCTGGCAAAGATAGAAAACCTACCAGTCACAATTATCGGGACATTGACCGATGAAGTATTCTATGAGGCCGGTAAGTTAAAAGCAACAAATCGAATATCTTTGGCAGACGCTATCGCTATTGCGGAAGCAAATGTGCGTGATGTTGAACTTGTAACGTGTGATCATCACGAATTTGATGACCTTGTAAACAAAGAGAAAATGGTTGCTTACTGGATACGGTAGTCGGCACATTGCTTTACCCGTTGTTAAGGTCCCAAACTTTAATAAAGACAGACAATAATAGAGATTGTATAAACGGACGTGTATCAAAGAAGTAGCTGTAAAAGGAAAGCTGAAAAAAATATCCTGAAGATCCTGTCTAAAAGAATGAAAAAGTGTAAAGTAAAGTGATAAATGAATGATGCCGAATATCAACGGGGTTAATGTCGAACAACTCAACTTGCCTAATAAGGCAATAATATGGAAAATCCATGTTCCCTTACGAAATCATCATCAATAGAGAACTCGTTTCTCAAAAACGAGGTGATCTTTATGAATAATTGTTTTTGTTCTAACAAATCTTTCGACCTGACCAACAGTTCTCTAATTTCATTTCCGGTTCTTTTGAAAATCTTGTCCCAGTAGCTGTCCCAGGTATCCCTATTGATGTAGCTATTGAAACATCCCATTTCCATCAATAATATACTATCTGGTATTTTTTCAAATCCCCATTCCAGGAACAAGGGGATCTCGTGGATATTATTTGGCGTGCACAAAATTTTATTTCAACTTCAACTTTTTTTCTTTTAATTAATTTCTCCACAAAGCGCGTCGTTCTATTAAGATTTAATCCCATGATGCGGTTGTATGTAACCGGCTGAAACCCAACAAAAGAGAAGATTGAAAAATCAAACAGCTCCTCAAACATCTCAATAAGGTCTAATCCAACGCATCCATTAGACACGATGCTTATTTTCGTATCCGGGTATTTCCCCTTTACGCCTTGCAGCCAATTGAGCGTCTTCTTTTGAATTAATACCTCTCCTCCCTGAACAAATAATTCTCTCGGTCTAAATGCGTCTATTAATTCTGTTAGTTTGTCATATCCATCATACTTATCCGTCCATTCCGGGGCCCCAACAGAGCACATGGCGCATTGACCATTGCAAGCCAATGAAAATTCAATATTCAGAAGATCTATTTGCCGTGTCTCATTCGGATCGGCCCTGCAAAGTTCATTAAATTCACATCTACAGCTTTGATCGTACTGGACAATACGCTCAGATATATCAGGATCATCAATATGGCCTATACGAAGACTTTCGTTCCCCCAAATTTTGCAGCATGGATAAATATAGCCATCACTCTTCACAAAAGGCTGCCAAAAATGACACGGCCTTTTTTCTATCTTAACTTCAAATCCCATTTTAGTCCCGCAAAAAGACTGATCCTCAATCCCATCCACAAATCTCCCCATTACGATTTTCCGAACCTACGGGACACCGCTTTGCGGCATCTTGGACAGGCGCAGATTTCGCAGATTATTGAGCATCCCTCCTGCAATTCTAAAAACCACTGGCTCTCTTCTGACCTCTGACTTCTGCACTCCGACTTCTGTTTTTCCACCCTCAGTTAAAACCTCCAGTGCCCCCTTTTTCATGTGCATACCCTTTCGATGCTGGTTCATTGCCGCGGTCCGTCAATTCCAAAACACCGCCGATCATGGCACTCAGGACAATCTGAGCAAAGAAGAGCAACCCGACCAGGGCGCCCACATCGGCCCCGAATCCATAAAGATGAAAAAGATACGCAAACGCCGACTCTCTCACGCCTAAACCGCCCAAAGAGATCGGCATCATCTGAATGAAGAAAATGAAGGAGCTGATCCACAGCACCCGCACCAGCGGCATTTCCACATCCACCGCGAGAAAAAGCAACCCGATCCTTATGAGAATAAAGAGTTGAACACCCACAGAAAGCAAACCAGCAGAAAAAAATGTTCGCCATTGGCCTATAAATGGATCGAGCTGACTGAAGTGCCCCAGGAACTTTCCTAATCTCCCGCTGAAACGCGCTTGAAGCGACGTCACCAGGAGCTTTACGTAACGATAAACAGGACGCGAAAACAAGAGGAGAAAAAACATCCCTTCGATTGTTAGGAACAGGATAATAATCGGGAGGAAGACCGTGCGGAGATGAGCTGTTTCCGGATCTGAAAAGAGGATGAGCGGAATCCCCACGCAAAGCAGTGTCACAAGAAGAAACAGGGTCTTCTCAATGATCGACACAATGAGAAATTGCACCCTGCCGACCCTGTTTTGCGTCACTTTATACCATTTGGCTGCAATCTGACCTATCCCGCCGGGAAGGAATATGGCATAAAAATAGGCAATAAAGCCGATACGAAAAAGACGACGAATCGGTAGCCACAAGACTGTCGGCCTCATCAATACCCGAAGACGTAGCGCGATCAATACCTCTCCCAACACCATGATGGCATAAGAAAGGAAGAAAGGGTTTATTCGAACACCCCAGATAGCCCGCCACAGGCTCTTCACATCAATCATCTTGAACAGGAGAATGAAAAATAGAAGGGAAACAATGATCTTCAGATAGGGAATGCGGCGCCTTATCTTCTTTTGATTCCCGGCAGGAACCTCTGTACGGTCTGATTCTTCAATCGTCATGGCAGCAGTGTATTCCTAA
>Ga0222665_1001524_pt1 | contig 10243 bp, 7 predicted proteins | sample AntAcemetagen653_FD_179853 | JGI IMG/M metagenome (GOLD analysis project Ga0222665, IMG submission 179853) | Saline water microbial communities from Ace Lake, Antarctica - #653 | ecosystem: Environmental > Aquatic > Non-marine Saline and Alkaline > Saline | place: Antarctica: Ace Lake | collected...
TCTTGGAGAGATGTATCAAAAACTTGTGAGTAAAGGGATAAAAGTACCCAACGGTTTTGCCATTACTGCCTATGCCTACCGCTACTTTCTGAAATATGCCGGGATCGAAGAGGAGATCAAGAAAGTCCTCAAAGGTCTGGATACTCATGACCTCTACAACCTCATGGCCAAAGGTAGAGAAGTCAGGGAAATCATCACACATGCGGAAATCCCTCCTGATCTGACCCAGGCAATCTACTCCTCCTATGATAAATTAGGGGCGGAGTTCACCCCGAAAGGGAGCGCTGATCATGGCCTTAACAATGTGGATGTGGCGATCCGCTCATCGGCCACAGCCGAAGACCTCCCAGATGCCTCCTTTGCGGGTCAGCAGGATACTTTCTTGAATATTCGCGGGAGAAGGAGCGTGATAGACGCCTGCAGGAAGTGCTTTGCCAGCCTATTTACCAACCGCGCCATTTCGTACCGTCACGACAAAGGCTTTGGCCAGTTTGAGGTTTCTCTTTCCATTGCAGTCCAGAAGATGGTGAGGAGCGATTCAGCCTATTCGGGGGTCATGTTTTCCATCGACACGGAAACCGGGTTTAAGGATGCGGCTTTCATCACCGCTGCCTATGGCTTGGGTGAGAATGTCGTTCAAGGCGCTGTCAATCCTGATGAGTACTATGTGTTTAAGCCTACCCTCAAGATGGGCAAACGGGCCATTATCGGCCGCAAGGCGGGAGACCGGGACATCAAAATGGTCTACTCCATAGAAGATGACGCCACGGTCAAGAATGTCGCCACCACTTTAGATGAAAGGCATCGGTATGTCCTGGATGATGATGAGATCCTGAAATTAGCAGAATGGGCGTGCATTATTGAAGAGCACTACAGCCATGAGGCCGGATCTTTCAAACCGATGGATATTGAATGGGCCAAGGATGGGGATGGTGTCAATGTGGGGACGGGAGATCTCTATATTGTTCAGGCAAGACCCGAGACCATTCACTCTCAGAGGGACACAAACAGCTACGAAAACTACAGACTTCTTGAGACTGGGGAAATCCTTGTCAACGGAATAGCCGTGGGCGGCAAGATTGGCCAGGGTGTAGCCAATGTAATCCAATCAACTTTAGAGATTGACAAATTCCAGCCTGAACAGGTCCTGGTGACCAGCATGACCGATCCTGACTGGGAACCGATCATGAAGATCGCTTCGGCAATTGTCACCAATAAGGGGGGTCGGACGTGTCATGCGGCTATCATTTCCCGCGAGCTCGGCATTCCATGTGTTATAGGGACGGGCAATGGTGACGAAATAATCGAGGCGGGGCAGGAGATCACTGTCTCATGCTGTGAGGGAGAGACAGGTCATGTTTATAAGGGCCTGCTGGAGTATGAGGTGCAGGAGTTTAATTTAGAGGATATTCCCCGGACGCGGACCAAGTTAATGATGAACGTAGGAATGCCGGAAAAGGCCTTTGCCCAGGCGATGATCCCAAATGAAGGCGTGGGCCTGGCGAGGGAAGAGTTCATCATCAACTCACATATCGGCATACACCCCCTTGCCCTGCTGGAGTATGACAAACTGAGGGAAAAGGCCAAGACGGATCAAAAAATCGCAGGTGTTGTTTACAAAATAGACGAAATCACGGCGGTTTACCAAGACAAGAAACAGTTTTTTATTGACAAACTTGCAGAAGGAGTTGGCCGTATCGCCGCAGCGTTTTACCCCGAGGATGTCATTGTCCGGATGTCTGACTTCAAGACCAATGAGTATGAAAACCTGTTGGGCGGATACCTGTACGAACCCAGCGAGAGTAATCCCATGATCGGCTGGCGTGGGGCCTCCCGTTATTACGATAAGGATTTCATGCCGGCCTTTGAGATGGAATGTATCGCCCTGCACAAGGCCCGCAGTGAGATGGGGCTTACAAACATAAAGGCCATGATTCCATTTTGCAGGACCCCGGAAGAGGGGAAGAAGGTCATCGATCTCATGAAGAGGTTCGGTCTCGTCCAGGGAGAGGAAGGTCTGGAGATATATGTCATGTGCGAAATCCCCAGCAATGTGATCTGCGCAGATCAGTTCGCGGAGATATTCGATGGCTTTTCCATAGGCTCCAATGACCTGACCCAGTTGGCCCTCGGCCTCGACCGGGATTCCGCTCTGGTCGCCCATATCTATGATGAGAGGAACGATGCCGTAAAACGACTCATTTCACAGGTGATCGACGTTGCCAAAAAAAAGGGAAAGAAGATCGGGATCTGCGGACAGGGCCCCAGCGATTTTCCCGATTTTGCGGAATTTTTGGTTGAATGCGGAATCGATTCCATAAGCCTCATACCGGATACCGTTATCAGGACCCGTCTGGCAATTGCGAAAAAGGAAAAGGAATTGGGTATCAGTGTGGAGAAGGAATAAGGAATGAAGCCAGTAAGGATTTTGGGGACAGGTTCTTTTGTGCCACCAAAGGTCCTGTCCAATTTTGATTTGCAGGAAATGGGCCTGGACACTACCGATGAATGGGTTATCCAGCGAACCGGCGTCAGAGAGCGAAGGATAGCGGACCCGGAAGTCACCACCTCAGATCTCGCTTATGAAGCATCGCTCAAGGCCTTTGACATGGCCGGAATAAAGGCCAAAGACCTTGATCTTATTCTCGTGGCCACCATTACCCCTGACACCTGCTGCCCTTCCGCTGCCAACTGGCTTCAGGCCAAATTGGATGCCCCCCAAGCCGTCACGTTTGACATATCCGCCGCCTGTTCCGGTTTTATTTTTGCGCTTAACGTGGCGGAACAATATCTAAGGACCGGGGCTGCTAAGCTCATCCTTGTGGTGGCTTCAGAAATCATGACCCGCACCCTCGACTGGACCGATCGAACATCCTGCATACTGTGGGGGGATGGCGCAGGCGCCGCCATATTGGCCTTGGGTCAGAACGGTCCGGAGATTTTGTCCACCCATCTACATACGGATGGTGTCAACGGCCAGGATCTGTTGCTGCCTGGAGGCGGCTCCAGGACCACACCCATATCCCATGAGAGCGTGGACAAGAAGCTTCATGTCCTGCAACTGATTGAAGCCAATGCCAGTTTCAGGGTGGCGGTAAGACATTTTGTCGATTCCATCAAGGAGGCTGCCAGCTTTAACGATGTAGCGGTAGAGGAGATCGCATGGTTTATTCCTCACCAGGCCAACCTGCGCATGTTCCAGTCCATGGCCAAGTTCCTGAAACTCTCCATGGATAAATTCTACATTACACTTGACAAATACGGCAACATCTCTTCTGCCTCCTGTGCCATTGCCCTGGATGAGGCGGTTAGGGACGGAAGCATCAAGAAGAATGACCTGGTCTGTCTTCCGGTCTTCGGCGGCGGCTTAACCTGGGGCAGCGCGCTTATAAGGTGGAGCTAGTGTCTGAATAACGCCAAGGCGTGATTCAGACACAATTTTGGATTTTGGATTTTGGATTGATAAAAAACCTTCGCGTCTTTGCGCCTTTGCGTGAGACCTTTTCTGTTCCGGTTAATCCGGATTAGGAGTATCAGCAATGATTACACAGGCACTGACAAATATGGGAATCGGCTTTGAAGTCGGTTCAGAGGATTTCAAGGAGGATCGACCGACCCTTGTCATGATCCATGGGGCCGGGGGACATTCCCAGGTCTGGCAGAATCAGATCCGACTATCGAAGATCCCGTCTTCAGCGGGATTGAAAGGATCTCTCAACACCCTGGCCTTAGACCTGCCAGGCTACGGGGAGAGCGTAGATGAAGCCAAGTCAGACTTAGACGGGTATGCAGAATGGCTGATTGAATGCCTCAGAAGCATTTTTAATGAGCCTCCCTTCTTAATGGGCCATTCCATGGGCGGGGCCATTGTCCAGAAGGTGGCCCTGTTGGAACCCGACTTAATAAAGGGGATAATCTTAGTCGGTACCGGCCCACGGCTCCAGGTGGCACCCATGTTCTTAGAAGGCCTGCAGAACAATTTCGAAGAGACCGTTGACACTCTCATTGGATATGCATACGCACCCGGCGCAGATAGCCTGCTCATAAAAGAAGGCGCTAAATTGATGAAAGAGGCAGGATCAAGCGTGGTTTATGGCGATTTCTCTGCGTGCAACCGGTTTGACGTACGAAATGAAGTAGGCGCAATCAAACTCCCATGCCTCATCCTCTGCGGCGCTGAGGATAAATTAACACCCCCTTCCCTTTCCAAAAAACTGCATGAATCTATTGAGGGAAGCAGGCTTGAAATATTACCCGCTGCGGGCCATATGGTGATGATTGAAAACCACAAGGCCTTCAACGATTGTGTGCTTGATTTTATTCTGAACGCTTGATGGCCTCCCAGACTTAAAAAGTCAATAAAAGAGATTTTTCTTGACTTTGTCTTCATCTTCAATATTATTCCTTACAGTTAACCCGTGAACCTCACAACCTGAATAGTAACCATCCATCATCATTAACAACCTCGAACCCATTACCTTACGCCTTACGCCTTGAGCCTTGCACCTATTACATAGAGTTCCCTATGGAGTATCACCTCAAACTCAGCCCTACCAGCTCCTGACAGGAGGTATTTTTCCTGTTGGGAGCGAAAATCTTCATCACAAAGTCATGGATTTTAAATCTTGATACGTTCGAAAAAGTCTGAGATCAAACTTTTCCGGCCCATAACCCTTTGAGTTTATACCGTGCCAATTTGATTTTTTGTGATTTTTGCCTGCCCTGTGGAATGCGGAGCCTATTCCTCTGGGGCGCTTTTTTGTTTGCGCAGTTTACCCAGTTAAATCCGCTTTTGCCTTTATTTAACCGGGGTTAAATCTCTTTTGCACTTATTTAACCGGGGCGGCCATATCAAACGTGCATGATTCTTTAACAGAGGTCGGCGCCTTTCTGGGAGGACAATTGCGAGATCCATCCCTAAAACGCAAAGCTGAAAGACTCCACAACAGACGAAAAATAAGCAGAGTCAACAAAGCCGGAAATCTCTGTGCGTTCTCCGCAATGGTCGTCGGCCTGGTTGGCCGGTGCCTGGAACACCCCTCACAGCGTGTCCAACGGACTGACGACGCCCATGGGCCCCTTGTTGAGCACGTGGGTGTAGATCATCGTGGTGCTGACGTCTGCATGGCCGAGGAGTTCCTGCACCGTACGGATGTCTTGCCCTGCCTCCAACAGATGGGTTGCAAAGCAATGACGAAGCGTGTGCGGGGTAGCGTGAGCCGTGATTTCCGCCTTGGTTGCGGCCCTTTTGACTGCCCGCTGCACCCGAACCTCGTGCAGGTGATGCCGCCTCCGGGCACCGCTACGCGGGTCTACGGAGTAATCGTGGCCGGCAAAAACGAATTGCCATTTCCACTCGTAGGGCGCGTTGGGATACTTCCGTTTCAAAGCATTCGGCAATTCGACTTCGTGCATCCCGTTCTTCCGGTCCTCTTCATACTGGTGTCGCCGGCCGTCCAGATGTTGGTACAGTTCACTTTTGAGGGATGCGGGAAAGGGCACCCTCCGATCTTTATCCCCTTTCCCGGACCGTACCATGATCTCGTTACTGTCAAACGCCAAATCCTGCACCCGAAGCCGCAGAGCTTCAGTGACCCGCATCCCGGTGCCGTAAAGCAACCTTGCAATCAAGTCTTCCGCACCATCCATTCCGGACAACAGCGCCTGCACCTCCTGGCGGCTGAGTACGATAGGAAGCCGTTTCGGACGGCGCGCACGCGGAAAATCACTGAAATCTCCAAGATCTTTTTTCACTACCTTGCGGTAAAGAAACACAATGGCATTCAGTGCCTGGTTCTGTGTGCTGGCTGCGACAAGTTCCTTCATTGCGAGGTGACTGAGGAATTGGTGGATTTCAGGACCGCCCATACTGGAAGGGCGCTTGCCGTTGTGATAACTGACAAAGCGCCTGATCCATTGCAGGTAGGCCTTTTCAGTTTTCAGAGCATAGTGTTCCGTGCGCAAGACCACACGGACTGCTTTCTCCAACTCACCCAAGTCGACTTTCCGGGCCGACTGGCGCCTCTGGGGCTCTGTGACGGACGTAGACTTCACGTGCAAACGAGAGGCCGGAATCTGGTCGGCCGGTTTGGGCGTGGCCGGCCCTCCCACGACCCGGATACCTACCCACCCCTCAGGTTCGAGTGCTATACCGCGAAATTGTTCGTAATAAATTTCCAAAGCATCCCTGGCCTGGACGATCTGCCAGTCCGCAACACCGTCTTGAGCGACCAGAACTTGAATAAATGCCTCGATTTCCCCTCGGCCAAGGTCTCGACGCGACTTCCTCTTTTGTTGACGGCTGAAGAACCGGCGCACCCAATGCGCATAGAAAGGTTGACGCCGCACGTCCACCCCAAGCTCTTCGAGCACCTGGAAATACCCCGAGGGCCAATTCGGATTGGGATTAAAAGGAGCGACTGGTCCCCGCTTCAACTGTTGGCTATCATTCATATCCCACACCTCCGTGTCGTATATCACCAATATCTTACGCCGATGATAGCAAACAGTCGTAGCACTATGCAAGCGGTTTTTTTGTTGTTTTGTGTTGTTTTTTGCATTACAATATCACATTCCACCCGGCAAAACTGTCGGATAATATTCTGTTATGCCACAACAAAAAATGGAGAGCCGGAATGATATTAGAATTGTTTAAAGGCCAGATGTTCTTGAATGACAAGATAATTGACAACAAACAATGTTTCTATCTAATTCCCTCTAATCATCAAGAATATAGTTCTGAAAAAGATCAATGTAATGTAGATAATGAAAGGCAGTATGTTAAGATATCTGAGGCAGGAATCATGATTAATACATCATGGTTTGGTGAGCTACCGCTTTTCTATTTTACAAAGGATGATTACTTCGTTGTTTCTTCGTCGTTTGAAAGCCTGTTACTTAAATTGAAAGAAAAACATCTTGATGAGTTGGATTTTGATAGGACAGCAATATTCGAATCCATTATACTTGATAACCCTTTACGTGCGAGAACTCTATTTAAGAATATTAGCAAAATTTTGCCTGGGAAAAAAATATCTATAAATGCAATGACTTTGAATATTTCAGAAGAATCAACATTTATCCTACCTTTTGACAAAGGTTCCGCAGTTGTTAACAAAAAACATTTTGTGGATGACGCAACTGAGATACTTGAAAAGCTTTCTATGAGTTTTGCATCTATCAAAAAAGGAGAAGTATTATTACCCTTGAGTGGAGGGCTTGATTCTAGGCTTTTGGCTTGTATATTGAGTGAAAACGATATTCCGTATAGTTCAATAACTTTTGGACCGAAAGAAAGCACTGAGCCATATATTGCAAAAAATGTTGCGAAACAACTAAGAATTCCAATTGTTCATTTAGAACTGAAAAATGATTACTATAGAACATACGGCGATGCAGTTACATGGTTAACTGGCGGATTAAGTTCACCAATGCATTGCCATCTCTATGCTGTTTTATCTGCAAATCAAGTTTACAGTGACAATATCGTACATGGCTATCTCGGTGGTGAGTATGCAGGTGCATCTCAACCAGAGCATGCTTGTAATTACTCTATGTCTGAAGATGACGCTCTACATAGGTTTATCGTAAAAAACCTGGCGCCAAAATGGGTATGGAGTCAACTATCAACTAAAGATAAAGATGCCATAATTAATGACCTTAAAGAAATAATGACTGAAAACTGCCAGTGTAATCTTCCCTGTCACTTTGAGGAGTATGTACACAATGTTGATCGTCAATTTTCTTTAATTGCCAATATATTCTCCCCAATCGAAGCTTTTGGGCATGTTATACGGCCTTTTGCTAGTAAGGAGTACGCAATCTTCTTTAATTCACTTCCTTACGAATTAAGAAGGGATCGCAGACTTTTTATTGAGGCGGCCACTTCATTATTTCCCGAGGTGTTCAAAATAGGCACACAAAATCAGATCTTTAAAAGTCAGTCGTTTATAGGGAAAATTGAAAAACGAGTAAGCTCATTAATGGCAAAATTATCATATGCATCGTTATTGATTACTAAAGGTAAATTCGTAATACATAATCCAAAATCATATGAAAGACATAGAGAACTACTACAATTAGAACTAAATAATTATTTCACGAAGTCAATACCAGAAATATCAGATTTGTTGAACATGGATATAACTAGGCTTGAACTTAATAGTATAAAAAACAGGAATCAAAATGTTTCTCAATATAGGATATTATCATTGTCCAGATTTATAGCTTACATTTCGCACGATTAGAGCATAGTTTTCCGAATTATGTGGAGTCAAGATTTTGAGGCAAATCTAAATTCTTAAAGAGCCACCATCGGTCTTGGATTGCAGCGTACACAGATGGTGGAACACCTAATAATTTCAACACGATTTCATGTAATCGCGTAACACCCTTTGTAACTGTTTGAATAATTTTATCTTGTTTTTCAACCATGCTGAGATGAACATTTTTAAAAAAATAGTTGAGATTGTTCCAGGTTGGTTTTTTGGTATTCATGCCGTTAGGTAAAATGGGCAGTTTTTCAACTTCTTGTTCAGCCATATTTTTTCGGATATTACGTTCCATCAGACTGACAATCATTAGCGCAATAAAATAAAGAAAAGTCATTGCCTCGACTCGATCCGTCTTTTTGAGAAAAACAGGAGCAACCTTTAAAATGGACTTGGCTGTGTACATTCTTTTTTCCAGATAAGGTTGATTTTTATAAGCTTTAAGAACTTCTGCCGCATCAATATCAGCGTTTGTAATGAGAGGGAAAATGCCATCGCGGGAGGCCAGATCCTTTATGGCCTGATGATCTAACTCCCACTCGAGGCGGTAGGAAATATTTTCTTCTTCTTTATACCGTGTGTTGGGTCCCGGCTTTCCAGGGCCTATCTGGCGCTGAACAATTTGTTTGTCCTCAATTAGTTGAATTTGGAATAGATCAGATGCACCTTTAGTTGCTTTTTTGATCGCTTCTTCAATCTTTTCTTTTGTCTTGAGGTTGTATTGATTAAGTCGGGGAGAAAGTTCAGTTAATTGGAGATCGGCTTTGGCGATTCTGTTTTCTCGGCGGCTTTCATCCTGTTTTTCTTTGGCACTGCTGTGCACCCAAATGATACGATATCCATTTTTGGAAGGCTCACCCTCGAATGTTTTGTAAATGATGGTCTCGGATTTTTTTCGGCTATTTGGCGTTTCATAGGCATATTGCCATTCGATGGGGTTTGTTTTTAGAAATTCGTAGAACTGTTTGACTTCAGAGCGATTTTTGGGAACGATTGTAATAAATACTCCACCGTTTTCATGAATATGGTCCAGATTTTTCTGTGAACATAGTTTGCAGTCGGCAATATATATAAAATCTGATTCTCCCAGGAATTCGCGCAGAGCATTCCAATTAGGGACATGGGTTGTATCGTCAGTGCGATTTCCATCAAACAATTCAAATGATAAGGGGACATTTCCATCAGCGGTGATATTCAATCCAAAAACGATTTGTTTGCAGTCAGGCCGATGGTCTTTATTGAAACCGTGTTTCAGTTCAACGGCCTTGGGGTGTTGATTTTCATACGCGCCGGTGAAAGTAACCGATGTGCTGTCATTATGGATCTGTTTTGTTTCAAGTAGATACACTGCAATGGCGTTTGCGGTCAATTCAGACATAAAAGAATTTCGGTCTGCGTTAAAAAGTCTGTCAAGGTTTTTGGCAATTTGATCGTCATTGTAAACTGAAGCGTTGAGACCATATTCACTTAGACCATCCATGTAATCGGCAGCCCATTGTTCAACTTTATAAAGGGGTTGTGATGCACACACGATATTGGCTACCATAACCGAGAGAATTTGAGCAGGATCAACTGGGGATCGTTCCGGTTTTTTCACATATTTTGAAAAAAGACCATAAATTCCGAGTTGATCAATGTAGTACTTTACCATGGGAAGAACATCGACCCTTTTCGTAATGACATTCAATTGTTCCATAAACGGCCCCCAAACATAGAATTTTGAGGGTATTATGGAATATTGGAATGCAAATGTCCAGGGAATTCGACAAGTGTTTGACATTAAACGTTATTTTATAATTCATGAAACTCGCGCTAATAGTGCGGAATGTGAGTTATAGATGGTATCAATACCAATAAGATCGGCATAACGAATAAGGTTAGGTTGTGAGAGTGTAGCGAACCACAACCTGAACCGTTTGTTGGACAAGCCCGGTTACTATATATAGAAAATATCTTTTTCGAGTGAGGTTGCT
>Ga0222665_1001528_pt1 | contig 10233 bp, 10 predicted proteins | sample AntAcemetagen653_FD_179853 | JGI IMG/M metagenome (GOLD analysis project Ga0222665, IMG submission 179853) | Saline water microbial communities from Ace Lake, Antarctica - #653 | ecosystem: Environmental > Aquatic > Non-marine Saline and Alkaline > Saline | place: Antarctica: Ace Lake...
TGAACAATGCCTTGCGTACGAAATGAAAGCAGCAGGCATGGCATTCAAGCTGCAACATGCTCTTCCTGTGCAATAAAAAATATAAAGCTTGATTGTGGTTATCGGATTGATGTGTTGGTAGATAACAGAATTATCATCGAGTTGAAGAGTGTGGATAAGCTTCTTCCAATCCATAAGGCTCAATTGCTTACATATATGAAATTAGCCGGTATCTCTATAGGATTATTGATAAATTTTAACGTAAATTATCTAAAGGACGGGATTAAGCGCATGGTTTTATAATCTTCTTCCCCTTCGTGTTCTTCGTGGTGAAAAAAACAACAGAAAATTCTACCAGAACACGAAGTAATCGAAGATAAAGAAAAAAATTCTTCAGTGCTGCAGAGCGGCATAATACAACTTTTTACCAATTCATTATATGGCTACAATACAAAAACCAAAGGGGAAAATGCATGAAAAAGACTGTTTCCTTTTCAAAAAATTCAGCAAATGTTTTTTTTCATATTCTGACGAACTGTAATCTTAATTGCCGGCACTGTTATATAAATCCCGAGCAGCACGGAACAAATACCCTTCCAATATCAACCATAGAAGCCTGGATGGGTGTATTTGTTAAAAAAACCAGCAGGGCAAATATCATATTCCTGGGCGGAGAGCCCACATTGCACAAGGATTTAGCGCCTGCCATAAAAAAGGCAAAAGACCTTGGTTATAATTCCATTACAGTTGATACAAACGGATATCTGTTTAACAACATACTTTCAAAGGTTACTCCTGATGAGGTAGATTATTTCAGCTTCAGCCTTGACGGAGCAACAAGCGCAACAAACGACATGATAAGGGGAAAAGGATCTTACGACAAGTGTACTGCCGGCATTAAAGAGGCTGTTTCAAAAGGTTTTACCACAAGCCTTATATATACTGTAAGCAAAGCCAATATACACGAGCTGGAAATGATGACACCTCTTGTTAAGGATCTGGGCATAGACAGATTTTTCATACAGGTATTAGGCATCAGGGGAAATTCTGCCAAAAGCAGCGACAAGGAACTGCGTGTTCCCAGATCGGAATGGTTGAAAAAAGTACCGGAAACAGCAGAAAAAATTGCAAATCTCGGTATAACGGTTACATACCCGAAAGTTTTTTTAAGCGATGAAGAAAAATTTGAATGCGCTGGTTTAGTGGCAAAAAATTATTTTATATTTCCCAACAGCAGGGTATATCGATGTCCTTTATGCGAAGACTATCCTTTGCACAGCATGGTTTTTAAAGACAACAAACTGGTAAAAACCGATAAAATCAACGAAGATGATTTTTTTGGACTTAATATTCCAGAAGGTTGCGTAATGAACCGGCTTATACAGCCTGACAATTTAAAGTATAAAAAGGACGGCACCCCTGAATATAAGGTGGCCTGCTGTTTGCTGAAAGAAGAAATCAGCATGTAACAACCGATTGTTTCAATTTTCCTGAGCAAAGGAAATAAATGGCAATAAAGAAATCAGAATTATACAGCTCACTCTGGGCAAGTTGTGACGAACTGAGAGGCAGTATGGACGCCGAAATAGAAGCCTTGGAAAACAAACTGAATAAATACAAAATGATAAAACAGGGTATGATGCAGAATTTGTTAACTGGGAGGATCAGACTCGTTTAAATTAATGGTGAATTGTGAATGGTAAATGGTGGGGAATGAAGAAATGAGCATGAAAATTGAAAATAATCGTTTGTTCTCAGATGTTCGTGAGTTGATTGAACAAGGCCGCCAACAAATTGCTGTTTCGGTTAATTCGACAATGAGCTTTCTGTATTGGCAAATCGGAAAAAGGATAAATGAAGAAATTTTGCAGGATAAAAGGGCAGAATACGGCAAACAGATTGTCGCTATACTGTCGCGACAATTGGAAATGAAATATGGAACATCATTTTCTGAAAAAAATTTGCGAAGAATGATGCAGTTTGCGACTGTTTTTCCCGAAAAAAATATTGTCGTATCACTGATACGAGAATTGAGCTGGACACATGTTATAGCCTTATTGCCAATTGATGACCCGCTCAAGCGTGAATTTTACATTGAAATGTGCAAACTCGAAAAATGGAGCGTCCGAACTTTCAGAAACCGCATTCAATCCATGCTCTATGAACGCACCGCCATCAGCAGAAAGCCGGAGCAAACTATCCTCAACGACCTTAACGAACTGAAAAACGAGCAAAAATTAAGCGCTGATTTGGTTTTCAGAGATCCATATTTTCTCGATTTTTTAGGTTTGGAAGATACTTATTCCGATAGCGCAGCCGCCTGATTCGCATGATTTCTGAATCGGTTTTTCGCTGATTCCAACCACCTCGATTTGCTGCTGACAAAATACATGAAAGCCTATATCAGTTATGAGGGGATTCAGCGGGTGGAACGATATCTTTTCCCCGTACCGGCATTGCGGGAAGCTCTGCTTAATGCAATTATCCGTGCTATGGGGTAGTTTGTTCCACCAGATTGGCATCGAGATCGATTTCATGATCTACGGCCAGGAGTTTCCGGGGCAGTGGACTTTCATTTAATTCATGCCGCGTAAGTCCGACGGAAACTCGCAACAGCTGACTGAGAACCTCATCGATGATCTCGCGAGGTATACCATAATAGAGGAAATTAATCGGTGTCAGGTTGCCAAGCAGATAGAGTGTCTTATCCGGTATGCTCTCCTCAAGAAAATGAAGCCTGACTATCTGTCCCTGAACGACTCTTGTTTGCAGGTCACGCAGCGGCGTCTGTTCAATCCTGATGTCATGACCGGCGACCGTCGGATGTTTGCTCTTCTGAAGATCGACGAGCCAATTTTCCAGATCAATGAACTCTGAGGTTTTGGTAGAGCCGCTGGCAAAGTACAACTGACTCTGGCTGGAGTGAACCACCAGGTTCTCCAGCATCTGACGCTTCATAATTGATTTTCCGATGATGCCAATGAAGAGGCTGATGTCGTATAAGAGGCGGTCATCAAGGTCTTCAAGTGTTCTAACCTCCAGCGGTGTGCCTGTTTCCCCCGGGGTAACGGCGATGTCGATTCCAGCAACCCTCTCCGGACCGAGGCGATGGGCAAGTTCCGCCAGCATGTAACTGCCGAGGGCGCCGCGGCAACCGAGGACCAGAGCCCTCCTTCTGGAAAGCAACAATCCGATCCGGTGCATGATATTCTCGATGGAATTCAGGATAGAGATGGAACACTCGCGGGCCTCAGGCCCTCTTTTCAGATCGGATATTGCAATGCTGCACACCGGAAATTGCATCCTGCCGAAGCGTTTTTCCACATCGTGGTTGGCATCGTACCCGTTTCTTGTGTGCTCCACAACGCCCACCAGCAAAGGCGCCAGCCAGTCACCAAGTACGACTCCCAGCAGCTCTTTCGGGAGCCCGAGCCCGGCCGGGTCTACATGAAAATAATCGAGGGTGCCTCCCAGAGTTTTTCCTTCCAGGCAGAACTGATTGATGAGAGGGCTTACATAGCCGCCGTCCTCAATGAGTAGCATCTTTCCATCGTGGAGATAGGTCTGGATGGCCTCACGCATAAAAACATGACCGGTCGCAAGCTGCATGGCATCGAGAAAAGAATAGTCGCGGGCAGCAAGATGTTCATCCAGGCATTGAATGTTATCGATCGACGAATATTGACGTGACAATTGGAAGCCGCCTCGTAGCGAACCCGATTTTTCGAGTCTTTGGAGGGCGTAAAAACGATAATCCTCTTCCGAAAGAGAGAGCAACGTTTCCATATAGTCGTCGGGTACAACACCGCCGTATTGTACGAAGAATGTATCGATGGTGCTGAAGCCTACATTTCGGCAGGCCCTGATAAGTCCCAGAATTTCAGCCGTGATGTGATGAACCAGTATAAGGCGCAGGGGCGGAAGGGCATTATGAAAAGTTTCGGCAGTCTCTTTCAGCATGGGCATGTGGTCCAGATAGTCGGTGAGACCCGCATATGAGCGCATTTCCTGCCAGCAGACATGGAGACAGCTTTTACGCCGGGAGAGTTCGAAAAAGACACGCCATGCACCGTCGTGCAGCTCGATAATGGCATCCCGGTTCAGGTGATGGAGTACGTCGCGATCCTGTAGAATCAGCAGCTCTTTATTAATGAGTCTGAAGAAGTCTGTGCCGGACAAAGAATCGGTGCCTCTCTCGCTGGTAAGGGTTGTTAATTCGGAAAAGGGCCAGTGGAAAATAATCGTATCAAGGTTGTTTAAACCGCCTTCGCGAATGGCGTCAAAGAGTATAGGCTGATGTTCGAGCGTTTCATTTAACTCCAGTTTCCCCAGGAGCGCCTCTTTCAGAATGCCCTGATAGATTTGACGGGCAGTTTGCTGGAGATCCGGTATGAGATGATAACGATCCAGGTTATCCACTACACGATGGGGAACGTGCCTGAGGTGAATACGCGAAAGGCGTGCATTTTCAACGGTAATGCGAAGAAATTTTCCCAGACGTTCATATTCAGCGAGAATGAGATAATCGTGGTCCCCGTATAGATGAAAGGGGAACAGGAGGGCGACCTTTTCCCCCGCCCCCTTTTTCTCGTTTAAAGAGTCCGGAAACAGTAAGCCGCCCCACCGGGCAGATTGAATGGAATGGAAGACAAGCTCGATGGCGTCGTTGAACTCTCGATGATGAATAGGTATATCTTCGGCGGCTTCGAGTCGTGCATAGATCATGATACATTCAACACCGGCCGCATACAGCTCGGGATTCAACTGCGGCAGCAATTTGTGCTGGACCATGACGTCCGAGATGCCTAGCACGCACTGCTCTATAAACTCATTTACCAGCATGCGTGACAATGTCGATATCCCGGAGAAAAGGCTGACGCTTGTCGTGTCGATAGTGAAGTGGTTTCCACCCGAATTTTCCAGTGGCACGCCCAGGCTTGTCAGATGATGTGCCGTGTCGGAGTGTTCTCCGTTGCCCTCCGGTAATGGATCCTGCGTCATTAATTTTTGTAAGATGTCATCGTTTTGCATAGTCTTGTCCTGCGTGTTTAAAAGTCCATTGTCACTTTCAATGGTTTTCTGTAAAGCGCTTCATCGAATGCCGAACGCGCCTGCTCGATTGGATAGCTGGCCGAGATGAGTTTTTCGAGAGGCATATCGGGATATGTCTGCATGATTGCTAAAGCGTCAGAGGGTTGACCGCAGCGCGAACCGAGCAATGTGATTTCGTTGATGACCAGCGGTGTCAGATTGACAGCGTCTTTTGCGACAACGGTCGATTTGAGCACGATGGTGCCCCTGGGCTTGCAGATCTGCACGGCGTCATTCAATCCCTGTGCCGATCCGGTTGCGTCCACCACAATATCCGCTCGATTCTTAATTTCATCCAGCCGCGTTATACATTTCAGGTGTCGCCAACCGGCTGTTTCCAGCTTATCCGGGTGATGGCCCAGCAGGGTGACGTCTGCCCCGGTCGTGATCAGAACCCAGGCACAGAGGATTCCCAGACGGCCGTCTCCCAGCACCACGATTTTATCCGAGGGTTCTATCTTTAGTTGCTCCAGAATTTCGCAGGCGGCTGCCAGGGGTTCGGTGAAAACCGCCCTGTTATCGGAAATTGCAGATGGTACTTCCAGTAAATTCCGAACCGGCAGGACGCAGAAATCCGCCATACAGCCGTCCAGCCTGTCGATTCCGAGTGTGGTTCGTGAAGGGCAATGACGTCCCAGACCGCCTTTACACCACTCGCATTCGCCGCAAGCGGCGTTAATATCTCCCACAACTCGTTTCCCGATCCAGACCGAATCGTCACATGCCTCGACGATCCCGACAAATTCGTGCCCCAGAACGCCGCTGAATCCCATGTACCCCTTCATGATCTCCAGATCGGTCTGACAAATACCGGTCTTTTTGATTTGAATTCGTGCCCAGCCGGGGCCGAAATCCGGAACCGGGTAGTCTTCCCTGAACACCAATTCGCTATTAAACACCACTGCTCTCATTGTTTTCGGGTGTGACATCATCTGTTTCCTCCTTCTCCTCGCTGCGGGACGCAACACGAAATCCGCGCGCTTTATCGCGTAGGGTTTTAAAGTAATCACTTTCAACAATTTCTTTGACATCCTCTTCCTGTTTTGTCCGGTCGATTTCAATTTTTAATTCGGTAACCTGATCCTTCAGACGGGTTTCCCGTACCTCGATCTGGCTTGCCATACGTTGCATCATTGTGGACAACTGCCCGAACTCATCACTTCGCTTACTGATTGTGTCCAGCACAGGTAGCCGGTATTCGCCCTCTTCGATCTGACGGGCGGCCTGGCTCAGGCTTGCGAGTGGATCGGTAATGCGGTGTGCCAGAAAAACCGAAATAAGGAAACCGATAATCACGACCAGCACCGTCACAATGCTGGCCGAATAGAACGCCTGTACCGAAGCGGTTTGCGAGGTTAAATCCTCCCAAACGGTCCAGGTTACGGCAGTGGCGGAAATCACAACAATCGATACCATGAGCCAGGACAGCACCAGCGTGATTCGTGTTTCAACGGTAATCACGATGAACTTGGCAAATACGAGCAAAAGCGGCACCAGGACGAAAGACAGTACGATATTAGTTGTGAGAGCCGGCAATATCCATGAATTCAGTGATTCGGGGAATTGCATGACTTTCAGCCATAACAGATCCGCAAGAACGGCAAAACCGACGGCTACGACATTTGTCGCTACCACAATGGTTTCCATGATGACAAATTTTCGCAGCGTGCGGATTTCTTTAAACCCGAGATAATGGGCGAACCCCGGGATCAGTCCGTATAATCCGTTTGCTATATGCCAGTTCCAGAAATTCCAGCATCCATATCCGCTCAATCCGTCGCCAATCATATTCCCCAGAAAACCGGTCAGGAATCCAACCCATGGTCCAAACACAAATCCCAGGAAAAAGGAAAGGGCGACTTGAGGTCGAAGTGCAATGAAGGGCGCCGAAGGCAGGAGCAGCCGGTTGGAATGCGCGTTAAGGAACCCGTAGGCCAGCGCGGCGGCAATGATCAGAATCAGCGCGCGCGTCCCCTTGGGCATATGGATTTTTGACAGCCTCATGCCGTTGTTTTCCTTACTTCAGAATTTTTTGAGCAACCATGCCTATCTCGTGCGTGATGGGGTGATCGGGATATCGTCTAACGAATATTCCATCACTGCCCAGCGTCATCATTTCATCGGAATGGGGCAAAAGACCGATGACGGGGCAGTTAAAGGCAGCCTGAGCCTTTTCAATTGTCATGGCCCTGTCAAAGAGGGAGGGCACTTTGTTCATCAGGAGATACATTTGTGGGACTTCAATCTGGCGGGCAACTTCAACAGTGACGGCCGTACCCTGATAGTCCTGCGAATCGGGACGCAGAATGATCAGAAGCACGTTCGAGATGGCAATCGACATCAGTGTTTCTTCATTCAGGCCGGGGTGGGTATCGATAAGTAAGACATCGATCGCGAGCGTGGAGATGATATTCATGAATCCCTCGCGCAGCAGTTGAATGTCATACCCGAATTTTAATACGCGGGCGATATCGCCGGTTCGCATACTCGATGGAATCAGAAAGACCTTGCCCGTTGAATCTTCCGTAAACACTTCCCGTGCAGTCTGCTCGATCTCACATTTGCCCCAGAGAAAATCATTTAATGAAAAGCCGATATCCTTGGGATTAAGTTGAAACATTACGTGAATGCCAGGGGATTGGATGTCCGTATCAACGACGCAGACTCGCAATCCCGTCTGGGCAAGGTACACAGCCAGATTAGCCGTCGTGTTGGATTTTCCGGTTCCTCCGCGAAAGGAATGAATAGATATGATTTTCGACATTTCACTACGCTCCGATGTATTCAAAAATGACAGTTGCCGTCAAATATTATGCTATGCTGTGGAGTTATACTGAATTTCAGAGCATATATCAATGCTAAATCAATACCCGAATTGCCGGTAAGTCATGCGGATTGGAATTATTAGCTCAAAAAAGCAGATGTTCTATTTGTGCTGGTTATCCCGCAAGGAGACCTTTGCAAAACACACCCTTGAAATATTCAATATATTCGTGTGGTTGAAATCTTCGCCTTCATTGAACTTAAACAAAATTGAGCATTTTCCAAAGGTCTCGCAAGACAAAACATCTGCTTTTGATTATCAGGGGCGACTTCTTACGGTTTTTTCAATTTAACCGGCTATGAGCACCCTGAAGAACAGTTGGCGCAGCCGCCTGATTCGCATGATGTCTGAATCGGTTTTTCGTTTATTCCAACCACCTCGATTGCAAACGTCAGCGCTTTACCGGCCATGGGGTGGTTCAGGTCCAGGGTTACCTGCTCATCATTAACATCAACGATGGTTGCCGGGATCTGCTGACCATTTCCGTCGTGAAGTCCTATTGTTTGACCAACCTGCGGTTCTATTCCCTTTGGTACGTCTTTTCTGGGAAAAGCCTGTTTAAGCTTTTCATCCCTGTGGCCGTATGCGTCACCTGGTTGAAGAGTGAAGTTTTTTTTCTCGTTCAATGTCATGCCTGTGAGGGCCTGCTCAAAGCCTTTTATCAATTGACCTGCGCCCATTTGAATTTCCAGCGGTTTGCTGCCCTTACTTGTATCAAATACTTCTCCGTTTTCCAGTGTTCCTGTGTATTCAACACTTACAAACATATCCTTTTCAACTTTTGACATGAAAATCTCCTTTTTTAATTTAAAATTCAACATTCATAATTATCAATGTATTCCTTTGATTCTGAAAAATTTTTATAAATTGAGCCTCTTGCAGAAACAAAAAACTTTTGAATTATTTTGATCAATAAAGGAATAGTTATGGTAAAGAAGCTGTCTCTATGATAGAATACAACTAATTGATTTTGCGAAAGAATTAGTTAAAACAAGGAGACAGCTTCATGAGAAAACTATCACAGATTTGGTTTAATATCCAAGGATTTCTTTTCCCTTTTATAGAAAAGGAAATTGAGGAACTTCTTACTGAAAAGTTAAAGCAACTGGTGGCGACCCTGGAATTAATACGAATTGAAGATTTTGTTCATATTCCGGAGTATTGGCATGGACAATCTCCCAAGAACCGCAAGCAGATAGCGAGGTCATTTGTAGCAAAAGCGGTTTATAACATGGCTACTACACGGGAATTAATTGACAGGTTGAAAACCACGCCTGCGCTACGAAGAATATGCGGGTGGGAAAGAGCAAGTCAGATTCCACACGAGTCATCTTTTTCGCGGGCCTTTGCAGAATTTGCCAAAAACGGCATAGCCCAGATTGTGCATGAAAGTTGCGTTAAGCAACATTTAGGAGATCACATAGTTGGTCACATTTCGCGGGATTCTACAGCAATTGATGGCCGGGAAAAACCTCAAAAAAAGAATAAGGTTGCAGCTAAATCCACTGCACAAAAGCCAAAGCGTAAACGAGGCCGTCCCAGAAAAGGAGAGCGGCGAGTAAAAGAACCCACGCGTCTTGAACGGCAACAGTCAATGACTACAGATGAAATGTTAGAAGACTTGCCGCAGGGTTGTAATGTCGGTACAAAGAAAAACAGCAAAGGCTACAAGAAAACCTGGATTGGATATAAATTGCATATTGATGCTGCAGACGGTCATATTCCGGTAAGCTGTGTTTTGACCTCGGCATCCGTTCATGACAGTCAGGTGGCATTACTTCTGGCAGAACTGACAAATCAAAGAGTGACAAGCCTGTATGATCTGATGGATTCCGCGTATGATGCGCCAATTATCAAGGAGCACAGTAAATCTTTGGGCCATGTTCCCATAATAGATATCAACCCCCGCAGTAACAAGAAGCTGAAAGAAGAGCTAAGGGCGGAAGGTCAACGGGCTGATCTTATAAACTTTGAACGACCTGACGATAAACGTTACAACGAAAGATCAAATGTTGAAAGAGTCAATGGCCGGCTAAAGGATGAATTTGGTGGCAAGATGGTTCGTGTTCGAGGCTGCGCCAAAGTTGTGGCACATCTAATGTTCGGCATATTGGCCTTGACAGCGGATCAACTGCTTCGTTTTGTCACATAGGTTCTCGTGTTAGGCACATAACCTACAATAAGCATGTCCTAAAATAGGGTTAAGGGATAAGTATGCGCTGAAAACGGTAAAACTTAGTGGAATTAAGAAATAACTGCCGGAAGAGCTCTAAATAAGAGCAAAGAAGGCAAATACAGCAATTATTCCTAATGCAGATGGATGTTTCTGCAAGAGGCTC
>Ga0222665_1001536_pt1 | contig 10182 bp, 8 predicted proteins | sample AntAcemetagen653_FD_179853 | JGI IMG/M metagenome (GOLD analysis project Ga0222665, IMG submission 179853) | Saline water microbial communities from Ace Lake, Antarctica - #653 | ecosystem: Environmental > Aquatic > Non-marine Saline and Alkaline > Saline | place: Antarctica: Ace Lake | collected...
ATCATAGAATGAAAACTGTACCATATTCTTAATTTCAGAAATTAAATTAAACTGATCTTCTTTTTTAGTGAAATACTTATTAAACGTTCCAAGTTTTACATTTTTAATATTTTCAAAGCTATATACTCCTTTTGCTGCTTTTGCAAGAGCCTTTTTGTCGATATCAGTAGCAAAAATATTCACATCAAAAATGGCATCTTCTTTATCTAAATATTCATTTAACGAAATGGCAATTGAATATGGCTCTTCACCAAATGAACAACCGGCTGACCATATTCTAATTGTGTTATCATTTTTCTTAGTTTTTGTTGATATCATTTCAGGGAAAGTCAACCTTGAAATAAATTCAAAAGTCATCGAATTCCTATAGAAACTACTAACATTAATTGTGAATACATCAATCAGGTTATCCAATTCGTTGTGATTGTTTGCTAAATATTCTAAATAACCTTTGGAGTTCTTTTTTTTGGTAGCATAAATTCTTTTTTGAATTCTACGCTCCAGCATTGATCTTCTATAACCTGAGAAGTCGAAACCCCTCTGTTCATTTAGTAGTTTTAGAATATCACTAAGTTTATTCATTTTTAAATTTTATGTTTTTAGTTTCGTGTTTATGGTTTCGTGTTTATGGTTTCGTGTTTAAAGTTTTGAGTTTATAGTTTTGAGTTTATAGTTTCGTGTTTCAAGTTAAATACAGGTTGTAACATAACCAACCCGAAACCCGAAACCCGAAACTTCAGATCCGAAACCCAAAACTTATTGTTTCTTATATTTTGTTCCTGCATATTCTGTTTTATTTAAATAGTTTATAAACACACCAATCTTATTACTCAAGACATTTGTTTTCTCCTTAGTTTTTTCAAACAATTCAGTGTCTATATATTTTCTGTCGAATACTCTGTATAACTGTGAGCGTGTTTCTCCACATGATCCTTTTGCTATTGATAAAAATTGCCTGAACTCATTCTTTCCATCTCTTTCAAATCCCTCAGCAATATTGTCCATAACTGATCCAGAAGAGGCATCTATTTGATCTCTTAGTTTATAATTCTTATTTAAAGTCGTTGTAGTTATAATCAAATTAATATCCCGACATAACTCTCTAGCCAATTGCCATATATCTAAGTCTTCAAATCGTTTTATTGTCGCCATATATTTAATTTAAACTCCAAACTCGAAACCCGAAACCTCAAACCCAAAACCCGAAACATCAAACCCGAAACCAATACCTCAAACCAATTTCTCTATCATCTCTATAAGTTCATCTTTATCAATAGGTTTAGTTATGTAATCATCGCATCCTGCCTTAATTGCTTTTTCACGATCTCCTTCAATTGCATAGGCAGTTTGAGCAATTATTATAACATCTTTATTTAATTTGCGTATCTCTTTAGTTGCCTCGTAACCATCCATAACCGGCATCTTGATATCCATTAATATTAAATCAATATCTTGGTTTTTTTGGTAAAGTTCAACAGTTTCTTTTCCTGTTCTAGCATGATAAATATTATTACTAATATCTTTAACAATAATAGTGAGGTATTTGTCTGCAAATTCTTCATCTTCAGCAATTAAAATATTTAGGTTTTTTGATATTGGTTTAGTATCTGCAGGCATAATATCTTCCACCTTTGTTATCTCTGATTTTAACGTATTTGTAATATATGGAATTGTAAAATAAAACTGTGTCCCTTTCTTTTCAATAGATTTTACCCAGATTTTTCCACCAAGCATTTCAACATATGCTTTTGATATTGCCAAACCCAGACCCGCGCCTTCATAAACTTCACTGTCTTCAATATCTGCTTGTACAAATCGATCAAAAATTGCATCGAGTCTGTCTGACGGAATTCCAATACCAGTATCTTCAACATAAAACTCGAGGTTCTTGCCTTTCTTTTTGTACCCAAATTCAATACTTCCCTTGTGAGTGTATTTTATGGAATTCTTAATGAGGTTTGTAAGTATTGCATATAGCTTTTCTCTATCAGTTTCAATATTGGCATAATCGATAACCAAATCGCTGTTAAATAAAAGTTTGAGCTCTTTATTTTGAGCTTCGGGATTGAAAAAAGTATGCAAATATTCTAATTGTTCATTAATGTTGCAATTGGAAACACTAACTTCCATTTGTTTGGCTTCAATTTTTGATATATCAATTAAATCATTGATAATATTTAGCATTCGAGCTCCACTTTTTTCAATTATATTTACATATTTGGTTAATTGTTCTTCTGTAAGGGTGGGAAGTTTTAATAAGCCTGCAAAACCCAAAATTCCGTTCATAGGTGTTCTTATTTCATGACTCATATTGGCAAGGAAGGCCGATTTTAGGCGATCACTTTCTTCTGCTCTGTCTTTAGCTATTTCCAGCTCCGTATTAATACTTTTAATGTGGTCAAAACTTTTTCCTAATTCTTCATTTAGTGCCTGGTATTCTTCATTTTGATTTATAAGGTCTTCATTTAATTCTTTCATTTTTTCTTCGGTATAAACCCGAGTAGTAATATCTCTAACAATGCTTGTAGAACTTACTACGTCATTATTTTCTCTATGAAAAGTAAGAATAATTTCTGCCGGAAATATTTTACCATTTTTTCTTTTTAATAGTTGGCTGTCATGTAGTACATCGTTGCCTTTTTTAATGGCAGTTTTAATTTTCTCTCCGAAGGCTTTAAACTCATCTTTACTCGCATATAGAAATGATGTATCTTTTCCAATTAATGTCTCAGGGTCATACCCTAGTTGATTAAAAGAATCGTTAGCCCATTCGATAACCCTTTCAGGCATTTTTATTGAAAAAACAGAATCCCACATTGAATTGGTTAATTGTTCGAGGTATTCTTTAGCTGCTTTTATTTTTTGTTCGGCTTTTTTACGTTCTGTAATATCTCTCCAAACTGTATGTATAACTTCATTGTTGGGTTCATGAGAAATTGCAGTCAGCAATATCTCTGCCGGAAAAGCATCTCCATTACTTCTTAGGTGGGTCCACTCAAAACGGTGTGTGCCATTTTTAAGTGCTGTCTTCATCATTTCATTAGCTTTTTCTTCCGAACTTCGGCCATCGTTTTGTAATTCTGGCGAGAATTTTGATGGGTGTAGATTCAATATATCATCCTTGGTTTTGTGATTTAGCAATTTTACAGTTGCCTGATTGCAGTCAGTAAATTTTCCATTTTTTAGAATTGACACAGCATCGCCTGACTTTTCAAAAAGTTCGCGGAATTTTTTTTCGCTTTCTTCAATCTTGATCTTGGCATTAACTAAATCTAACTCCAGTTTTTTCCTGTCTGTAATATCAATTGATCTGCCCTGAAATCCAACTAATTCTCCTTTGTCATTTAAAATTGCATTTGCTGATAAATCAACATCGATAATACTACCATCCTTTTTAATTTGTTTAATATCAATTTTGTGTTTCTTAACTTCTTTCAAGTTAAGGCTGGATACTATATTTTTGGCTAGATTATTAATTTTTAATAATCCTGTTTCGGTAGTAAATACAGCTGTGTTTAAGCCAATAAACTCTTCGGGTGTATAACCCAAAAAGTTCAAAACTGCATCATTTACATAAGTAAGGTTAAAATTATGGTCTGTTGTCCAAATTACATCTGTTGTATTTGTTGCTAAAAGTCTGAATCTTGATTCACTCTCCAATAGTTCTGCCTTAGCCAATTTTTTCTCAGTTATATCTCTTGCAATATAGAGTACTGTATTTTTTGTTTTAGGATTTGCCGTTCCTTCAAACCATTTTATTTCTTTATTAATGGTTAATGGATATTCTATGGTGTTACTTATCCCACAGTCAAGAGTTTTTTTTATAAATGCAAGAAATAGATCAGCTTCAGTTTTAGGAAATATATCATGGAGAGTTTTGCCAACTGCTTCCTGTGGGATTTTATACAATAATTCGGGTGATGTTGGTGCTATATTAATATATGTTCCATCTCTATCTATCTCAAAAACTATATCTTTCATTGAGTTGAAGAGTGCACGTAAACTGTTTTCACTTTCTTTTAATTCAAGCTCGTTAATCTTTTTTTCAGTAATGTCAGTTACATATACCAGAAATCGGGTTTCAGAAAGTTTGACAGAATTTACCGTCCAATATCTAAGATTTCCACTTTTTGTACTGAAAGAAATATCGCCAACAAATTTGCCTGTTTTTACTAAGAACTCAAAATGTTTTTTTACATTGCCTTGATCATCTGGTGGAACAAGGTCTATAAGATTCATTTTTAATAATTCACCTTGCGAATAACCAGTTATTTCTGCTGCTGCTTCATTTACCTCAATGAAGCTACCTAATTCATTGGAAACAAAAATTCCATTAGGTGCATTTTCAGCATAGCTCCTAAATTTCGCTTCGCTTTGCTTTAACTGTTGTTGGCTAAACTTGAGTTCTTTCTCTGAACTTATACGTTTAGAAATATCATGAACAATAACTGAAAATATTACCTGATTATCTATTGTTAATTTTGTTTGATATATTTCAACATCTTTTATTTTCCCACTAGCAAGTTTATGTTTTTGAGTGAAATAATTATGATTATTTTTCATAGCCTCCTCCATATTAATCCTTATTTCCTCAGGAGGGAGTGTGTTAATGTTACTAATATTCATACCTATTAACCGCTCGTTGGTATAACCATAGAATTTTACAGCCGCTTCATTTGCAAAATATATATTTCCTGTTTTTGGATTTATTAGAAGAATAACCGCATTGTTATTATTAACAAAATCAGAGTATTTAAAATTAGCCGTATTATCGGCTAATTGTTTTCTAAGAAACTCATTTTCAAGCTTTAATTCTTCGTAATTGGGTTTTGATTTCATGAAAGAATGTATAAGTGTTTGTGGTGGCAATTACACCAAAAGGGTAAATATATGAAAAAAAGTTAAAAATTAGATATTGGGTAGTATGTTTTAGGTTTCAGGTTTCATTTTGAAATGGGAGTGGCAGAGAGGTATGTACTTGGATTTTTATAAATTTGTCAATTATAAATTATAATGCCTTAGGCAGACAGGTTGATTATGAACTTTGAAGTAGAAAATAGATTTTTTATTGTAGGTGGTGCAGGAAGTGGGTTTGGAAGAGCAATTTCACATTTGCTAGCTAAAGAAGGAGCCTACGTTTTGGCTGTGAGTCGTACTGAAGGAAAGTTAAAATCATTGGTAAATAGTTTTCCGGATAATATCGAATATTTATGTGGTGATATTATGAGTTCTGCTATTCAAAATATGATTGTTAACTGGGCTAATAAGAAGCAGTTATCAGGTATTGTTTTTAACGCCGGTGGCCCTCCAGCCGGAGGAATAACTGATATGAATATGCAGATGTGGGATGAGGCATGGGAAACAGTTGTAAGGTGGAAAATAGCACTTACTGATTTGTTGCTCCCGATATTTAAAAAGCAAAATTATGGAAGAATGCTTTTTATTGAAAGTGTTTCAGTTAAGCAACCTGTTAAAAATTTAGTACTTAGCAATGCTCTTAGACCAGCAATTATTGGGTTTGCAAAAACTCTTTCGCAAGAAGTAGCTGCAAATGGAATAACTGTTAATGTACTTGCTCCGGGATATCATAGTACTGCTGCAATGGAAAGGCTGTTTACAAAAAAGGCTGAAGTGGAAGGAATAAGCAAAAAGGAAGCTCAACTAACGTTTGAAAATGAAATTCCGGTGGGAGAAATGGGTAAACCCGAAGAAATGGCCAGTTTAGCGCTTTGGCTGTTATCACCCTTGTCTAGGTATGTAACTGGGCAAACAATAACCCATGATGGTGGCTTAGTTAGCTCGTTATTTGGGTGAGTAAATTTTGGACAGCATAAGATCCGCTAAGTCGCCTTGGACTTAGCGGATCGGTTGGGGGTAGGCTATTCAACCCGCTGAAAGATTTTCTCTCCTGTGTCGCGAAAATTCCATTCATCGGGTTTTACATTAGGAGAACCGATAAGTCGGCTTGGACTTAGCAGATCAGTATGTATAATCTATTTTCAATCCCCTGAAAAATTTCCACTCCTGTGTCGCGAAAACTCCATTCAGCGGATTTTTAATATGAATGTTAATAATTAATTTTAGTAAATTTACCAATAGTCAATATTTAAGATAAAAACGGTATGGAATATATTTCGTCTTTGGATTACGGTGAAACATATCATATTTATAATAAAGCCGTTGGAGGCGTACAATTATTTAAAACAGCAAAGGACTATTTTTTCTTTATAAAGAAGCTAGTTAGGTTCATTCTTCCATTAGCGGATATTTATGCTTATTGTCTAATACCCAATCATTTTCATTTACTACTGAAAATTAAAGAATACAATGAAATATCAAATTCTAAGAAAAGCGAGCATGATCTTAAATGGATAACTCAAATATTTAGTAATTTCTTTATTAGCTATTCAAGATCTTATAATAATATATACCATAGGCAGGGGCGATTATTTTTACAACCTTTCAAACGCATTAAGGTTGATGGCAAAGATTATTTTACAGAATTAGTAGCATATATCCATCGAAATCCTATTCATCATGGTTTAGTGTCAGAATATTCTGATTGGGATTATTCTTCTTATATACACTATTTGTCAAATAATGAAACAATAATTGATAAAAATGAGGTGTTAAAATATTTTGGCTCATTAGAGGATTTTGTTATATTTCATAAAGAGTATAAAGCTATGCTAAGTGATAGTAAGTATTGTTATGAATAGCAAGATCCGTTAAGTCGCCTTGGACTTAGCAGATCGGTTAGGTTGGTTTTCTCAACCCGCTGAAAGGTTTTATCTCCTGTGTCGAGAAAATTCCATTCAGCGGGTTTTGGGTTAGGAGAACCGCTAAATAGCCTTGGACTTAGCGGATCGGCTAGGATTAGGCTTTTTTCAATTCAGTGAGTTTATAAAATACATCTTGCTTTTTTAATAAAAACGATTACATTTGCAATTTAGAATAATTATAAATAAAATATTAACCCATGAAAATTAATAGATACGTTGATATTTCAACAATCGACAGAGAAGCAAAAAAGGATTACATTGATCGTCACTCAGCATTTGTACACTGTGATAGTAATGCAGTAGCAGGTGAAAAATTTGCAGTAACAGTTAAAGTTGGAGATGAATATGCTCATCCTGATGATTTTGATCATTATATTGCATATGTTCAGTTATGGAATGGTGAGTTTATGTTAGGACAAGCTTCGTTTGCTCCTGGAACTCTAGGAAATGCTCCAGGGCATGTTGAAGTAGTTTTTAGCGTTGTACCTAAGAAAAATATGAAACTAACAGCTATGGCATTTTGCACAAAACATGGATTGTGGCAGAGTGAGGAAGTTGTTGTTGAAGTTGCCTAACTACAAGCCTTAGAATTCAGAATTTAGCCCGTGTCAATGCCTAAATATCAGTCGTCAGCAAGTTCAAAATATACTATATTGACATGTAAATCAAATACTTAGAATCACTTGTAAAAAAGTGGCTTTTTTATTTGCTCACGTTTTGCTCGCATAATCATAGTTTCCAGCTAAATCCTACCTTAAAACCTAATATTACTCCCGTGCTTGTTCCAATATGCATCATAGATATCATTATTTCTGTTTTCTTTTTAGGGCAGTCGGGGTTTTGGGTAGTGTAAGCTTGGGGTTGGCGTATGTGTATGGCAATGCGGAAATAAAATCATCAGGAAGTAAATAGTTTGGTTAAGCTACTGTATTATGTGGGATTATGGCAATACAGTTTGTTTAACCAGACTATTTTTTTTGTCGGTGGTATTTTATTTTTGTGTTGACTTACTCATACCTTCTGTAACTGAATTTGAAATGAAACATATTGGAATACTGTATGGGTGAGATGAATGTAGCGTAATGAAAGGTTACATGAGGTCGACGTGCTTATGTGTTTATTGTGGGCGAATGAATAGCCTGGCAATAAATGAAATGTAATGAGTGAAAGATTCTTTGAGTTAGCGAAAAGTCCTGAAACGTAGTGAAATGGAATGTTTGTCAGGTTATGAATGATGTAGGGTTTGTGTGGGGTGGGGAGAATAAACTTATAAGCTAAGGAAGACCGAATGTGTAGTGAAATGTAGCGGAATAAATGAGGCTGTACTATATAGTTTGAGATAACTGATGGTCTGTTTAGTTACTGGTTGAAGAGAGCTTAGGGGGGCTGCTAATGCTTTTCTGTGTGAAAGCAATAAAACATATTGGGTTGGAGCTGCGAGCGATTGGATATTTTTTTGTGGGATCGGTGTTGGCCGGTTGTGGTGGGTCGGTGGTAGTTGAAAACTATTTTAGATTTATTACATTTATGTAATATAGTCTCACCACCAAATGTGGTGGGGAAAATTTATGGTCTGATAAACAAACTTTTGAAAAAATTGTCAACTATAAGATCTGATTACTGTGATTTTACTACTTTAATCAAAGTAGATTAATGCAAAATCAATAATTCATAAGATGACCAAAAAAAAAAGAAACCAAACAAAGTGAAAGGGGTTTCACGCCGAGAAAAGTTGCATATTTGTATGGCGTAAGTTTAGAAACATTCAACACCTGAATCAGGGATGCTGATGAATTAAATGCTCAAATGAAGCTAGAAGATAAGTATTTGGACCAATACCGTAAATGGACACCAAAGCAATTATGGATGATATTTGATGAATTTGGTGACCCTCGGGAGTTTCAAGATATTATAGATTCCTAATTTATTGTAGTATTTTATCTAATTGGTGTTATTAGTGTTTATATTAATTAGCGTATATTAGCGTATATTAGTGTATATTAGGATGTATTAAGGATTAAACTAGTAAATTTTATGAATTTCTTTTGTTTTTTAGATGTTTTTCACTAAAAACAGACGTATTTTTCAATAAATTCAGGATTCTTTATGGAAAAGTTAGCTTATATCGCTACTCTTGATACTATTTTGTGAAGATTTGCTTTAGTTTTTGGCTTATTTATAGAGTTTTTACAGGTTTGCCACGTTAAATATGGAAGAATCAAGACTTTTATGCAGGATTTCTTAATGGTATCGCACAATACTATTTATCATACTTTAATTATTTAATCAATTTTAATATTCTAACTTTCTTAATATAGCAAGATTCATGATTTGAGGTGAATTTACCAAATTGTTTCAAGTCTTTTTTATTCATCTTTTAATGTATTTATATTACCTGTACTGATTGATAATATGAAAAAAAGATCAAATGATCAATACTATATTAACACATTTGTTTTCAGAAAGCACCAATGTTTTAATTATTCAGGCCTATAGTATTTATTTTTAACTACTTATGCATTCTCACCTTGACTGCGCCAAACTCCGAATACCTATATTCAAGGTTTGCCTAATTGACTTAATGCTATGTTTCACTTAGTATAAAAGTGAAACATGGTTTCTAAAATATGGGCACTCCTGGATTGATAGTAGATGTTATTCAATGATAAATCCTAATCTGCCTCGTTATTAATTTGAATAAAAAATTAACATATAAACATGAAAAAAAGATTAAAATCTGAAGGAAGTGAAAAGATTTTTTTACAAAAAAACACCATTTGTGTTTTAAAAACAATCAAATCATTTGTAATTTAATGCGCCCAGCTTACCAATTAGCATATGGATATTGAGGATAACATTATTATAGTCAACTCAATAAAGAATACGTTAGGAACAATTATTTATCCGGTAGTGAATTTTTAATATTTGATTTAATACTATCCGATTTGTATAAAAAAAACCCCGCCTTATCAAAGCGGGGTATCATCAATAACCAAAAAAAATGGAAAATCAATTATGAGAAAAATAACCCTCCATTTATATCAATAATTTGTTCCTGTGATAAATAAAGATTCATTAGAAGCCAAATATGCTGCCAAATCAGTCACTTCTAAAGCTTCACCTTCGCGACGCAAAGATGAAGCTGTTACTACATTAACTCTAATCTCCTAAGGTCTTAGCTATTAAGCTCAACCTCTCTTATATTCCTAAAGCTTGACCACCACCAATCTGGATAGTTTCAGCTGTTATAAAAGATGCATCATCACTAGCTAAGAAAGATACAACCGAAGCAACTTCTTCGGGTTGACCTAATCTTCCTAACAGGATATTATTTTTCCATGAAGCAAATACTTCAGGCTTAGTTGATTTAATTTGAGCATGGAATGGCGTATCAATTGTA
>Ga0222665_1001537_pt1 | contig 10180 bp, 12 predicted proteins | sample AntAcemetagen653_FD_179853 | JGI IMG/M metagenome (GOLD analysis project Ga0222665, IMG submission 179853) | Saline water microbial communities from Ace Lake, Antarctica - #653 | ecosystem: Environmental > Aquatic > Non-marine Saline and Alkaline > Saline | place: Antarctica: Ace Lake...
AAATGATTTATCTCATTATTAAAGCTGTATTTCCTTGTATATAATTTAAAATATTCAAAGAATAAGATTATATTTTTGCTTTGTTAAATTATTAACAAATATGTTGAGCTAAAATTGTTATTTCAATTAATCAAATATAAATTAAAATTATTCTTATGAAAAAAATCATGAAACTTACATTGGTTTTTGCCTTTGTATCAAGCTTATTCTTTATGGGATGCAGCGACAAAAAAAATGATGAACCTCAACCTGAGAAACAAGATCGTTTTGAAATACTGAAAAATTACTTAACTAATCAAAATCTTGATTTAAATGACATCTTAACAGACTGGATTACAACAGCAGAGAATGTTCACAACACAATGATAGATACTGATCCTTCAAATGATTATTTTATCATTGATATTCGTTCAGCTGATGATTACGAAGAAGGCCATATCGAAGGGGCTGTACACTCAACTTTAGGTGGAATTCTGGAAAAAGCACAGGATGCCAGTGGAAAACCAATTATTGTTGTATGTTATTCAGGACAATCAGCCGGACACGGTGTTGTTGCTCTTCGTATGAGTGGCTATACAAATGCAAAAGTTATGATGTGGGGAATGTGTAGCTGGAATGCCGAAACAGCCGGATCCTGGAATTCAAATACCGGTGATGATGGTATCGGTAGCTCTAATTGGATGTTCCCATATAACATTAATGATAACACAACACATGCTGCTCCGCAACTTATGTATGATGCAACAGCAGGAGGTGCCGATGTTTTAGAAGCTCAGATAGCAAAACTTCTTGAAGGCGGCTTTAAAGGTATTTTAGGAACTGAGGTTCTTGGCAATCCTTTAGGTTATTTTACAAATAATTATTGGGCATTAGCAGATGTTGAACAATATGGAAATATAAACAACGCATACAGAATCAATCCTCTTACACTCGCAGATGATGAGTATTTTAATCTTGATCCTAATGCAGATATAGTAACTTACTGCTGGACAGGACAAACATCTTCAATGATAACAGCTTATTTGAATGTAATCGGATATAATGCTTATAGTTTAAAATTTGGTGTTAATAGTTTAATATATTCAAACCTTGAAGCTCATAATTGGAGTGATAGTCAAATAAATGATTACCCATTAGTAAAATCTCAGACCGAAGATCGTTTTGAAGTACTAAAAACTTACTTAATTAATCAAAATCTTGATTTAAATGACATCCTAACAGATTGGATTACTACAGCAGAGAATGTTTACAACACTATGATGGATGCTGATCCTTCAAATGATTATTTTATCATTGATATTCGCCAACCTGGTGATTATGAGGATGGTCATATCGAATGGGCTGTAAACTCAACTTTAGGTGGAATTCTAGTTGCTGCACAGGATGCCGGCGGAAAACCAATTATCGTTGTATGTTATTCCGGGCAATCGGCCGGCCATGGCGTTGTTGCCCTTCGTCTGAGTGGCTATACAAATGCAAAAGTTATGATGTGGGGAATGTGTAGCTGGAATGCAGAAACTTCCGGTTCATGGAATTCAAATATAGGTGATGCAGCATTCGGAAATGCTAATTGGATGCTACCTTATGACATTAAAGAAAACACAACTCATACTGCTCCATCACTTTTTTATGATTTAGCTGCCGGAGGTGCTGAAGTTTTAGAAGCGCAGGTTGCAAAACTTCTCGAAGGTGGTTTTAAAGGAGTTTCAGGAGTTGATGTCCTTGATAATCCTAGCGGATACTTTACAAACAATTATTGGGCATTAGCAGATGTTGAACAATATGGAAATATAAAAGACGCATACAGAATCAGTCCTCTTACGCTTGAAAATGGTGAGTATTTGAATCTTGATGCTGGTGCAGATGTAGTAACTTACTGCTGGACAGGTCAAACATCTTCTCTGATAACAGCTTATTTAACTGTTCTCGGGTATAACGCAAAAAGTTTGAAATTTGGTGCCAATAGTTTGATATATTCAAACCTTGAAAGTCATGATTGGAATAATACTCAAATAATGGATTATCCTTTAGTTCCTTAGTATTTAATTAATAATAAATTTTTAAAAGAAAATAAGTATGAAAAAAACATTGTTTTTTATTTTAGGTCTTTTATTGATCTTGCCTGCTGCAATTAATGCTCAGGGATGTATGGAAGCTTCTTCAGATGAAGGTGTTAATGTGGTTGGATATATTCAACCGCAATGGACATATGATGAAGCAAACGGAGCGTATGAAAATTCATTCTATTTTAATAGAGCAAGAATTGGAGTTACTGGAAATATTCCTTATGATTTTTCATATTACGTAATGGCTGAATTTAGTCCCAAAACCGATGGGCCTTATCTTTTAGATGCCTTTATTACCTGGAAAAGACTTGCTCCTTATGCAAATATTACTGTGGGGCAATTTAAAAGTCCATTTGGACTTGAATTATCAACACCATGCCAATCATTACATACAATTGATAGATCAATGGTAGTAGATGAATTGGCCAGCCCTTTTCGTGATATTGGAGTAATGATTTGGGGAGGAAGTGATCTTGGAATTAGCGAAACTGAAGTGCTAAAATGGAAATTAGCTTTTACTAATGGAACCGGTATGAATGTAGTTGATAACAACCGTTTTAAAGATATTACAGCAAGGGTTATTGTTTCTCCGTTTGACTTTGTAGATATCGGAGGTAGTTTTAAATATGGTAAGGTTTTGAAACAGACTCAAGGAAGCAAGGATACTAAACTTATTCGTTATGGAGGAGATATTTCTGTCGAAAAATATAATTTCCTTGTGCAAGCTGAGTATATTGGTGGAAAAGATGAAGGATTTAAGCTCGAAGGTGGTGGTTGAGGTGGCGCCCCTTCTATTGCTCCATTTGAAGGAACAATAAAAAAGAACGGTTTTTATGTAATGGCTTTATATAATACACCATGGAATCTTCAACCGGTATTTAAATATGGTAACTACGATCGAGATACAGATGAATATAATACGATGAAAAATACTTATACAGTCGGATTGAATTATTTCTTTAACGATTGGACAAGGTTACAAGCAAATTATGTAATAAATGACTATATTGGTGTTGATTTACCAAATGATTTGTTTATGGTTCAGCTACAAGTTAAGTTCTAACACTTAGTTGAATATTTAATATTTAAAATTCATATTAACAGGCTGTTATATTTATTATAACAGCCTGTTTTATTTATGGATATAAAAAGCACAAAACATATTAAATCTTTGCCAGTTCCTGTCAACTTAGATCAACTCCGAAAAAATGATTGCTTAAAAAAGAAAAACATAGAAATTTTTTGTTTTAACTTTGCAGGCCACCAATTTTGCTCCTTTTTCAATTGGTGTGATTTATTTGATAATAATTTTAATGTTAAAAAGAAACAATATTGAACTTAACCCAATTTGGCTAAAAGCTTCAATAACAGGTGGACTTTGGGCTTCAATAGAAATTATTATCGGGAGTTTTATGCACAATTTGAGGATTCCTTTTTCCGGTACAATGCTTACAAGCCAGGGCATTATTCTTTTGATTGCTTTTTATCAGATGTGGCCTCAAAGAGGATTAATTTGGCGTGCCGGATTAATTTGTGCTTTAATGAAATCAATTTCTCCAAGCTATGTTCTTTTAGGCCCTATGAGTGGAATATTTTTCGAGGCCCTGATGTTAGAATTTGGGATAGCAGTTCTCGGAGCTAATTTATCCGGATTTTGTTTAGGAGGGGCCTTGGGTTTACTAAGCACTTTAGTTCATAAAGTCTTTAGCCTTTTAATTCTTTACGGATTCGACATTGTTATTATTTACAAAAACTTATTTTATTTCATCACAAAGCAAATTAATATTGAAAATGCAAACCTTTGGACATTGGTTATTATAATTATTGTTTTCTATATTTTGATAGGTGTTTTAGCTGCATTGATCGGGTTATCAATTGGAAAAAGAACGAAAAAACTAAAATCTGATAAAAAAGATTTTAAAATCAATAGAAAGAAAAATATTGAAGTTTTCAATTTGAATGATGATCAGATTTTTAATAAAGCACTACTTATTTTGCATTTGATAATGATTCCTTTTGGCTTAATATTGATTAATTATGTTTATTTATATATTTCTTTACCATTGATATTTACCTATTTATTATTTTGCTCAATTTATTATAAAGATTCGCTTCGACGATTGAAAAAACCAATTTTTTGGGTGCAATTCATTATTATTATTGTTATTGCGACAATATTTTGGAAAGGTTTCAATTTGTCTGAAGGAATTTTTGATATTCAGGGACTTATAATTGGTTTAAAAATGAATTTGAGAGCGATTTTTATAATAATCACATTTTCGTCATTATGCGTTGAATTGAGAAATCCTTTGATAAAAGCATTTTTGTTTAAAAAAGGATTTCGTAATTTATATCTTGCACTTACGCTATCATTCAGTGCTTTACCAATTATGATGGCTGCTATGCCAAAACCATTGGTGTTTTTAAAAAATCCATTTAAAACATTTGCTAAAATTAACCTACAAGCCGATGAATGGTTAAATTATTTAAGATAAAACCCGGAAATTAATCAAATTAAGTGAAGAGTGAAATTAAATTTAGATTAACTGATCAACAATTAAAAAACATATTTCTTGTCAACAGAATAACGTTTAATAAATTTATCAATGAAAACTAGCATCATTATGGTTCCCAGAATTATTATTGATATTGATGAGAATTTTAAATCAGAAAATAAACCCATCACAGATTGAAAAAATTTTTGAATACCCGGGATAATAGTATTTATTTGATCAAGGTTTGGTTTTTCAATCTGAAAATTTAAAAACGACCAATCAAACATTATTAAAAAAGAAAATAGTGTAACTGTTGAAATAACAACTAATAACCACCACCATTTTTGATATGATTTTTCAAATTCTTCAATGTTTTCAGTTTCAATTCCTGTTTCAATTTTTTGCATAATTTTTTCAGTAAAATCTAATGAAGGCTTTTCATTTGTTGATTTTCGAATTAAATTTTTTAAAAAATTATCTCTGTTGTTTATATCTTTTTCCATTTTTCCCTTTAATTAATAATTTCATACAACATTCAATTCGGTTTGAAAGGAATTTTGCAATTCTACATATAATTTTTTTCTAATCCTATGTAATTTTACTTTTACATTTGAATTTGTCAGGCCGGTTATCTGACTAATTTCATCAATTGAGCTTTCGTTTAAATAAAATAAGTTAATCAACAAACTGTCATTTTCCGGTAATTTCTCAATTGCATTGTCAATATGCAATTTCTGTTCTTCTTCGGATAAATGATTTACGTTTTCAACTACTTCATCAATTGAATAATTATTTATTATTTGATCTTCAATAGCTGAAAACTCAAATTTCTTTTTCCTTGTTTTAGATATTGCTGTGTTGTACACAATCCTATATAACCAAGTTGAGAATTTTGCTTCTTTTTTAAATTTTTCGATAGCTTGATAAGCTTTCAAAAATGAATCCTGAGCAATTTCCTCAGCGTCTTCTTTGTTACGAACAATTTTATTTGCAATAATAAATGCCATTTCTTTATGTTTATTGATCAAGTGTGCAAAAGCGGAAGTATCGCCCTGTAACACTTTTTCAACATAATAAATGTCTTTTCTATATTTCATCAATCATTAAGACGTTAGAAATTATTATCGGGTTACAAGATACGAAAAAAAATTGGCAACTAATTAGTATCAAAAATAAAATAAATTTCTTGTTTGTTGAAAATAACTGTTATCAACACTAAAATTTGATGATTAACTGGTTTTTTTGATTGTTTTTCTATTTTTATAACATAAATAATAATTACTTTCTATTTTTGTTAAAAATTTAATATTTTAATATTATGAAAAATTTAATCTTACTTTCAGTTTTAATTTCTGCATTTTCGATACAGGCACTTTTTTCACAAACCTATGTTAGCACTAATCCACAAGATAAAAATGTAATTCTTGAGGAATTTACCGGCGTTCGTTGTCCAAATTGCCCACAAGGCCATCAAGTTGCACAACAAATACTTGAAAATAATCCTGGCAGGGTGTGGGCTGTTGCATTTCATCCTCACAATTCTAATTACACCACTCCTTATAGTGGAGATCCTGATTTTAGGAGACATCATCCCGATTCACTTTATATGATACCTTACTGTGGGTCTTCCCGTTTTATGCCAAGCGCATATATAAACAGAAGGATTTATGGAGGTGAGCGTATTCAATCAAGAGCCTCCTGGGAAGGTTTTACAAATGAGTTTCTCAACGAAGCATCTCCTGTAAACATAGGACTTGCAACCACCTATGATGAAATAACAAAACAATTAACTATTCTTGTTGAAATTTATTATACTGAAAATGTGATGGATTTAAACACACTTAATGTGCTTTTTACTGAAAGTGGCATGGTTGCCCAACAATCAGGTGGAAGCTCAAATTATGTTCATCATCATGTTTTCAGAGAATCATTCACTGCGCAATGGGGCAATCAAATTACTGAATCAACAACTCAAGGGAGCTTTATCCAAAAATCATTTTCATTCGACAATTCAGCAGGCGAATACAATATGGACGAATGTGAAATTGTGGTATATATTGTAAATGCAGAAACAGAAGAAATTCTTTCAGGAATAGGCGTTCATGCCGGTGGTAATACAGCAACTACTTCAACACAAAATATTAGCTTGAATAATGGATTTCAGTTTGTTTCTTCAAGTCTTATACAATCTGATCCGGATATGATGGTTGTTTTAGCTGAAATTCTGAATGAAAATCTTATCTTTGTAAGAAGCTCTAATGGGAGTGTATTAAGAAAAATTGGTCCTAACTGGGTAAATGGAATTGGTGATTGGAATACAGCAGAAGGATATTTGTTTAAAATGGCAGCCTCAGAAGAATTTGTTGTTGAGGGAACACCTATTGATCCGCAAAGTCCTATAAATATTGATATGGGTTTTCAGTTTATAAGTTATTATCCGGAAATTTCAATGAACGCTTTGGATGCTTTCGCAAATATTTTAACTGATAAACTGGATTTTATTAGAAATTCACAAGGCCAATTAATTCGAAAAATAGGCCCTAACTGGGTAAATGGAATAGGAAATTGCAATCCCGGACAAGGTTACTTAATAAAAATGCATGAAGCGGATATTTTAATCTATCCCGCTGAATAATATCAATAATATTCTATAAGAAAATATTGCATTTGATTTTTTAAAATTCAACAATACTGTTTACTTCCTTGTAAATGAAACCCTAAAAGATTCTTTCAGAAAACGGATCATCTTTACGATTAATGACAAAAATATAAGCCTACCGATAATGGCAGTATTGTTCAATCTGAGCTCTATCAATAATCCAGAGGCAAAACTTCCCAATAGTTGTAACCCCAAATAAAATGTTGCGTCAAAAGAGCGAAAAAAAAATGTTAATTAAAAATTTGAAGTCATGGATTTAACACCAATTTTTGCAACTTTCATCGTTTTTGGCTCAGTAGTAACTGTTATTTATTTATTTATCAGGAAAAATGAGAGAAAACTGATGATTGACAAAGGTGCTGATCCTTCAATATTTAATATTGAAAGATCCTCTCCGAGTGCATTGAAGTACGGTTTGTTCCTTATTGGAATAGGTGTAGGAATTTTAGTTGGAAGTATTATTGATGCTTCTACTTATCTTGGCGAAGAAGTTTCATATTTCTCAATGATAGCCTTATTTGGGGGATTGAGTCTTGTAATAAGCTATTTTGTAGGTAAAAAGCATCAATAGAATTTTCAGACTACATATGCCGTAGAAATAAGGTAGCTTTTGCTACCTTATTTTTTTTTATTATAAATCGAAAGATTCAATAATTTCATATTTTGGGCCTTTAGCCTTTAAAATACTTTCAAACAAAATGATTTTGTCAGCATGAAAATTTTGAATTTCAATGTTTTTATATTCATCAATTTTTCTTTGAAATGATTTTTTATCCCAAATACTTTTTATGCGTGCAATCGTAAGATGAGGAACAAAATTTTGCCTATCGTTTATAATTCCAATTTGCTCAAGTTTATTATTCAGTTCTTTTTCAATTGACAGCAAGGTTTTATTTGGCTCAATACCAAACCAAATTACTCTTGGATTATATGAGCTTCCAAATATCCCGACTTTGGAAAATATTATATTAAAAGCCAGAAAATCACTTGAAACATCATCTAAAACTTCACAAATATTATAAATTGTTTTTTCATTTGTTTCGCCGAAAAATTTCAATGTGATATGAATATTTGCTTCAGGAACCCATTTTATTTTATCATTTTTCATTGCATTTTTCAAACGATAATATATCTGAAGAAAATTTTCACATGGAATAATTTTGATGGCCGCAAAAATTCGTTTCATAAGAATGGTATTTTAATTATTACGATCATATTTCTTATTAATCAATAAAAGTATTCATTTTTTTTTCAATATTATCAAAATCTAAATAAAATTTGTTTTGTAATTCATAAGATAAATCTATACTTTTGCAGCCCAAAAAATTAATATGTAATATATTGAGTGCTTTGAAGAAATATATTATTCAATTTGGGGGTTTATCAATTGGAAATCATAATTTTGAATTCTATGTTGATGAAAAGTTCTTTGAGAATTTTGATTATTCTGAAATCAAAAAAGGAAAGGTAAACGTAGATATTTTACTCGAAAAGCAGGAAACAATGTTAATATTAAACTTTAGTATTAAAGGAAATGTTAATATTATTTGCGATCGATGCTCTGATTCCTTCGATATTCCGATTTCAACAAACCAACAATTGATTGTTAAATTTGGAGATAAGGATTTTGAAGAAACAGATGAAATTTTGATAATTCCGTTTACCGAACATAAAATTGATTTAAGTCAATTAATCTACGAATACATAAATTTATCATTACCAGTAAAGCGTGTGCATCCTGATGATAAACAAGGAAATTCGACTTGTAACCCTGAAATAATTAAGATTATTGAAAGCGTGTCGAAAAATGAAAGTACTGATCACAGGTGGGATGCATTGAAAAAATTAAAAACAAAATAAATTATTAATATTATAAAATAACATAAAATGGCTCATCCGAAGAGAAAAATTTCTAAACAAAGAAGAGATAAAAGGAGAACACATTACAAAGCAACTGCTCCCACAACAATAGTCTGTTCAAATTGTGGTGCATCAATCCTTTATCACAGAGTGTGTTCCGAATGCGGATTTTACAAAGGCAAGTTAGCTATTGAAGTGGCAGAAAGCGAATAAATTAATTTTAATCAAATTCGATGAAAAAGTTATTTAATGCAGCAATAACTTCCATTAATAGTTATGTTCCTGACTATATTCTAAAAAATGATGAGTTGGCCGAAATGGTTGATACCACTGATGATTGGATAACCACAAGAACAGGAATTAAAGAAAGGCGTATTCTGAAAGGCGAAGGAAAAGGCGTTTCCGACATGGCAGCTAAGGCTGTTAAAGGCCTGTTAGAAAAAAGCAATACTTCTCCTGATGAGGTTGAACTATTAATATGTGGAACAGTTACTGCTGATTATAATTTTCCTGCTACAGCAAATATAATTTCTGATAAAGTAGGCATAAAAAATGCTTTTAGCTATGATATTAATGCTGCTTGTTCAAGTTTTATTTATTCTTTGATTACGGCTTCTAAATTTATTGAAACTGGAACTTATAAGAAAGTGATAGTAGTTGGCGCCGATAAAATGTCTTCGATAGTTGATTATACAGATAGAACTACTTGTGTTTTATTTGGAGATGCGGCTGCAGCCGTGTTATTAGAACCTACAACTGAAGATGTTGGTATATTGGACTCCATTTTAAGATCGGACGGATCAGGTGCATTTCATCTATATCAAAAGGCAGGTGGTTCGGTGAAACCTTCTTCGCACGAATCGATTGATGCGAAAGAGCATTTTGTTTACCAGGAAGGCCAGCCTGTTTTTAAATTTGCGGTAACAAAAATGGCTGATGTTTCGGTTGAAATAATGAAAAACAACAATTTATCTTCCGAAGATATTAGCTGGCTTGTACCACATCAGGCAAACTTGAGAATAATTGAAGCTACAGCAAGAAGAATGGGAATCAGAAGAGAACAGGTTATGGTTAATATTCAAAAATACGGTAATACAACA
>Ga0222665_1001541_pt1 | contig 10171 bp, 25 predicted proteins | sample AntAcemetagen653_FD_179853 | JGI IMG/M metagenome (GOLD analysis project Ga0222665, IMG submission 179853) | Saline water microbial communities from Ace Lake, Antarctica - #653 | ecosystem: Environmental > Aquatic > Non-marine Saline and Alkaline > Saline | place: Antarctica: Ace Lake...
AGTTCAATTCACCCTTATTTATATCAAGGGAAAACAGGACAGAAGTGCGGAACGACAACCCCACGTGATATCTCGAAGAGTTTAAATGTAAAATGGATAACTGGGGCTAAGAAAGATTAGCTTTTAACCCTTTGACCTTCTGAGTGTATTTCTCTCTAATCTCTCTTAACTCTCCTATCCCGTATTTATGAGGCTTCATCTTCTCTAGGATTAGCTCGTCTACCTTCTCCCGACCATACTTGTCTATCATAAACAACGTGTAGTTAGCAAGGTTCCCGCTCAAGAATAAATTACACCGCCTACATTGATTGTGCTGATTATCTTCCCTGAAGTGTAGAGAGTGCATATAATGCCCAGCATTTGCATCTTTGTAATGGATTTTTACGCCACAGGTAACGCAAGTAACCATACCATTCTCATCAGCATATCTTAAACGGATATACTTGTTAAAGGTTTCCTTCGTTTTCTTATACCACCAACTGTGTGATTTTGCTTTCATTATCCCCCCTACGATACTATGTCTATATCCTTAACTTTCAACCTTACATTCATCTTGTTTTCTATCAGCATATTTATCAACTTCATTCTTCTACTTACTACTTCGTCTCTGGCTTTCTCTTGTGCGTAGACATCAGCCTTCCTAGCCTTTTCAAGGAACTCAATACCCTGTTCTATATTCCCTTTAGCAATGGCACAAGAGGAGAGGTTGAATAATACCTTGAAGTTGTTTGGTCGTAAGTGCATAGCCTCTACATAGGAAGCGATTGCAGCGCTGAATTGACTTCTGGTGAACTGGAGATTTCCTAGGTTTAACCACGAGTAATAGAACTCCGGCTCATCTCCCAATGGATAGAAGAAGTGCCAGTAGACATTTCCGTATGACCTCCGGGCAAATATTAGATGCCGAGCATACCACCCAGCTAATATTCCAACTGCAAGAGGATATTGTACTAATAGCCCAGAGACCATTAACATCAAACCTACATTAGCGAGATATGCTTGTCTATTAGAGAGATATTGCTGACCTACGTTTACAAAATTGCACCACATAGCTATATTGATTGTAGCCCAGAATAACCCTAGTGTTATCATACTTCCTCTTTGAGTGATTAGTAAATAAATCAATGCGATTATTGTCACTACCCCGACCACGAAGTATCTATCAAGTTTAGTGCTGTTTTTAATTCCTTTCTTTGTGTCCACGAAGTCATCCATATACCCCTGAAAGAAGGAGTAGTGAAGTCCGAGTAAATTATTCACGAGGAAATAGCCATAGAATTTCAAAGCTACAATAATCTTAGAAGGGTGTATCCGTAAGACTTGTTTATTCTTTACATAAGCAGATAGTTTTGGATTCCCTTCTACAGTGAACATCTTTTTAGCTCTAGTATAAACCAACCACAGAACGAACACTGCTACAAAACTATACTGAGGATGGAGTAAGAACGCTAAAGGAGATAAGATACCGTTGAAGTACACCAACCCTACGGGAGCGAAGAAGAACACTAACGGGGCGAGTAAAGGAAAGCACCACAAAGCCAGAATAACTGCTGTAGTCGTTCCATAACATTTACCGCTTACCCATACCGAGACCTCTGTGTTATTAGGGTGAAGTGCGAAGAGAACCGCCGCCATATAAGATATCTCCGTTCTGCCAAAAGCATAGTAAATAAGGACGCATACCACAGAGTGAATGATTATAGTCATCCCGTGTGCGATAGCTCGGCAGTTCTTATCTTCCCAGTAAGCCTGTCCTCTGAAGACTTTCCATAAGTAAATCAAAACATTCTTAGGCTTTTGGATTTTAAGTCTTTCAGTGGCAGCAAGGACTGATAAATCATCAACGACATAATGGTACCTTAGGGCCGGGATTAAAAATAACATACTTAACATTAACAACATTCTTTACCTACCTTTTTTTCTCCATTTGTTAAACTCCATTACTATTACTAGCCCCACCAAAATGACCACTGCGAAAGAGACCACTCCTAAAGAACAGCAGAAACCTATAATGACATATTTCATATTACCTTAGGTTTGATTTCCTCAACCTCAGTATTAGAGAACTCAGTCAGTAGCTTAAACTGGTCTGCTCTCTCTTGTTCGGTACCAAAGACTGTGATTTTAAAGTATTTACTTTCTTTGTATTTCATCATTTAGACCCCCTTTTTTAAAACAACATCCCCCTCTACATCAGCACTAATAGTTGCGATTGCAAAGTTACATTTTTTACAAACAATGTCACCCCAAGGCTTTTTGTTTAAGCTGTCTTTCCTTAACTTTATTGGGTAGATTGGTTGAGGAGATTTGCATAGTTCACAATATACTTTCATTTCTCCTCCCCTGCGTTTTTTGTGTTATCTCTTTATACTTTTCCTCCCACTCCCCAAATCCAACTTTACTTAATTTCTTAAATATCCCCATAGCTGATTTATTAAATCTCTTTTTTATTGTATCCCAGCAAAGTTTGTGAATGATAATCTGTCCGATAATAGACCATTCCTTTTGAGTGAAAGTATCTATCTTCTGTTGTCTAACTACTTCTTGGAAGAAGTCGTGAGAGTCTAGGTAGCCTTTAGCACCCTGAAGGTCAGCACACCGAAGGTCAGTACCCCGAAGGTAAGCACCCCGAAGGTCAGTACCCCGAAGGTCAGTACCCTGAAGGTCAGCACACCGAAGGTCAGTACCCCGAAGGTCAGTACCCCGGAGGTTAGCACTCCGAAGGTCAGCATCCCGAAGGTAAGCATCCCGAAGGTCAGCATCCCGAAGGTAAGCACCCTGAAGGTAAGCACCCTGAAGGTAAGCACACCGAAGGTAAGCATCCCGAAGGTAAGCACCCTGAAGGTAAGCATCCCTATTCTTCTCTAAACACTCCTTGATGTTTTCATATTTACCTGAAACTAAGACTTTTTTACTATCAAAACGACTTTTAATTTCAATTTGTTTCATGTTCCTCCTTTTATTTAATCACAATAATTACCCCCTTGCGTTTATGATTGCATCTGCCAAATCGGATGTAGTATATATAGATGAAGAACAAATACATTTACCAAACCCATCATCTAATATTTTTATAAGCTCCTCCTTTCCCAACTTTATATACCCATTCTCTTTAGCATACTGTTCTAAGTCTATTCTTATATGCTCTTCAATAGGTTCATCGCTTACTTTGATATAGCCTAGTTTCCTAAGAGATTGCTGGAGGGTTAGACCTTTCATAGCGTCAGGGTCTTTTACCAAGTCAGCGATTTCTTTACTTAATTTGTGATAGTCTTTCATTTCTTCACCCCTTTTACTTCTGTGTATCTTCCATATATGACACAACTGTAAATAATCTTTCCATTGTTGCAAATCCTTGTGAGTATAAAAGCAACTTTAGATTATCAATATTCATCCAATTTTCTCCCATAACTGTTTCATCATATTCAAATACTACTCTTACTTTCATCTCTCCCCCCTTGCGTTTATGATTGCTTGGGCTATCTTACCCTCTACCCCAATAAGTATCTCTCCAATCTCCTCATCAGCATCTTCTTTAAGACCAGGACAATCTTGTATGGCACATTGGATTTCATTCCAAACAATTTGCTCAAGTTTATATCTCCCTAATGGCTTGTAGAGGGCTTCAATTGCTAACCTATATCTATTCCTACATTTACCTCTTTCTTCTTGATTTCTGAGGTGTTCCATATCATTGCTGTAATCATATAATATTCCTTGTAATTTATCGTCAATTTTACTCATACAACTCTTTACCCCCCTTGCTTATATTCGTCCAATCCCTTTTTCTGAAAATAATCATCGCACGTTTCTTTCTCTTCAGACACATTACCACAAGCCCAGAAAAATATACAAGTTGTGCAATCTATTTTAGAACACATAACTTTCTTGCTATTATTAAAAAATATACACTATCACCTTCAACCAAACTTTTAATAACATTATATATTTCGTAACCTTCTTGGTTAAATTCATTAAGTTGACTTTCCACTGCATCAAATCTTGTTTCTTTACTTTTCCAATCATACATTTTAAACATCACTTACCCCCCTTATACAACCAACCAGCATTTTCATCATATAATTCCTTATGACCCTTTTCCCTACACTCAGGACAAATCTGCTCATAACCCTTTCTATCTTCAGGCATTTCACCACCGCATATCCTGCATAGTTTACTCATTTAGGTTCTCCTATAATTGTGTATCTGCCTTTGTAAAATCTACCGAAACATCATAATCCATTGATTTATCTATATCAAACATCTTTACATATCTCTTAGAACCACAATCAGGACATCTAAATATCTTAGTTTCTTGTATTAACACTTTATCCTTTTTAGTAAAAATTTTTATTATTTCCTGTAAAATTAACGGTTTTTTAGTACAAAAAACTTTTAAGCATTTTAAATCCTCAAATTCTACTGTTAATTTACTCACCTCACACCCCCAATTCTTTTTGGATTGCTTCATCTATTTCATCTACAAGTCCTATGCTATAATCTAGTATCAACAATCTTTCGTGTTCATCGGGAGAATAATCTTCATTATCACCTCTTAATTCATAATCATCAACACTATAATCTTCCATTGCCTTTGCAGTTATCTTATTTATATTATTCCTACTAAGTTTATCTTTCAGTTGGCTAAGTTCTTGCTCTAATACTTTTATCCTTGCTTCACACCAAGCTAAATGACAAAGAGAGCAACCAGCAGATATAACGTCTTCTTTTATATGTTTACATTTACCTGTTTTGATTACTTCTTCTAATTCAGCTATCCTAATTCTAAGAGCAGGCACACAAGTACAATGAAGCTCATCACCTGCACATTTCTCATCTATGATATTCTTATAAGTTTCTTTGATGTCAGTGAGTTCTTTACTATCTGGATGATTAAATCCTTTCATTCTTTCTAATTCAGTTTCTAGGTGGGTTATTCTTAACTGAGCCTTAGCATAATCATCAGCTAGTATATGTAGCCTTTTGTTTAAATTATCTCTGTCTATGGTAATCTTTGCTATCATAGGTTTGGCTATGCCATGCATTTCGTTATAACCTAATATTCTAAACTCTGTTTTTCGGCAAGTATCAAAACCTGTAAGTTCTTTTTTCTTATCAGGTAACTCCCCTTCACCAGCTTTTAGATATTGGATTGCAGTGGAGAGGGCTTTACCCCATTTATCATTATTGACACCACCTTTTAATATTTCTAATACTTCAATTGTTTGTTTATTCATTACCTTCCTCCTGTGCCAAAAAGAATTTGACGTTACGTAGCCAGAATTTATTAGTTCCATTTGCATATCTTTTCGATAAACATTCTAAAAAACTCAACCCGCAGTTATGTTCAGAATGTCTTACTCTCTGGTTTCTAATTGTGTTTAAACATATAACCTTACAGCTCTCTTTACTATCACAGGGGACGCTTAATATCCCATAAGGTTTAGATGCCTTCTCCCCGCCTTCAGCAGACCAGATGGCTTGAGCGATTTCCTCGTTAGTACTCGCCCAACAATTAACACATACCATAGCTAGGACCAACGCTAATATCAAAGCACATATGTATTTCATTTTTCCTCCGGTTCAGGGACAACTATTCCCTGTTCTCCCAATATCCTATCAATATCTTGTTCCCATATAGAAAACTCAGTAGTTGAAAGTTCTGATGATCCTCTTACTCTTGGCGGTGTGCAAACTCTGTCAGTAAGGAATAAACTACAAAAGTCATAGTGAAGTTCCTCAGGAGTTCTATCTCCTAGTATTTTAGCAGCGAAAGTCATTCTAGCCCAATGACGAGAGTTGGCTGGTATGCTTCTAATCTTAGATGATTTCTTTATAGTTAAATCAATATGTTTACCCTCAAAAGTCTTGATATAGATGTTGAATAGCTTCTTATCAAACAAGATCAGTAAACCTTTAGTAACCTTGCCCTTGAATTTCAAAATCTACTCCCTAGCTTTAGTTGAGAAGGTGGTGATTTAAAAGGTTTGTTATATCTATAAAAGCTATGTTTTACCCCGTCAATCATTTCTAATTTGTTATCAATACTCATTCCTTCGCCACCTTCATTCCTAGAGGTGCGTAATTCTTTTATCCTAGGTGGGTACATCGCAATCCCAAGGTAGATTATCTCTTTGAGGCTTACCCAAGTATCTGGGTTTCTTAGGAACAATCCTTTAAGTTTATCTCTCTGGGTTACTTTTTCCATATTACCCCCTCACACTCATTATTCTTTCAGACATTATTTTAACACCAGGAATAGGAACTTGCCCTTTAGTGGCTTTTACGAAAGCATTTATAGCCTTCATATTTGGTAACTTGTAAGCGTCAGATAACAATGTCATATCAATTTTCTCATCAGCGTAATAATTCATTCTAAAAGAACCACCCTGCGGAGTTGGGGCTGTGTCGGATAGTATTACATTAACTGGAGCAACTTCTTCAACTTGAGAGTTTAGTTCTTCGGCTAGTTCAGTTTTTCCTTTTTCAGTCGCCTTTTCGGCTTTTTTCCTTAACTTTTCACGTTCCTTCTCAGCTTCTTTTTCAGCCTGTTCTCTTAACTTACGTTCTGCTTCAGCTCTTATACGTTCCTGTTCATCAGTATAGTCGATCATAACTCCTTTTAAGTGCTTTTCAGCCTTAGCAAGATTTTCTTGGGGATGTCTAAACATATCCATAATTCTTTTCTTAGTTTCATCGAGTGGTTTAGTAAGACTTTTGCGGAGTTCGTCTAACTCTTTACTTTTAGTTTTTACCTGCTTAGTAAGATCAAAAGCTCTACTATAATCGTCTTGACTTTTAACTTGAACCGAAGTAATCTCTGTAACCATAGCTGGTAAGTCCTTAATGCTTTCTTTAACTTGTTTTTCTTGTACCAAAATTTCTTGTGTCATAAATAACGCTCCTTCCAGTTATGCACTCCTAACGCATTAAGAAAAGCCGTCTTATCTTCTACGTCCTTTGTGCGAGGTAATAAATTGTAAGTCCCATCTCCTTTAAGGTGGAGTATCCATCTATTTTTAACTTTGTCTTTTGGGTAAAGTTCGTTATAGGCTAGCTTATATGCCATTGTTTGGATGTTAGCACTTGGGTTTATAATAGCTGTGCATTTAATTTCTAATATCCCTTTGTTGATGATAATTAACATACGGTCTGGAGTTCCTGCAAAACAGAATTTCTTTGAGGCAATATGCTCTTCTATCTTTACTATTTCTGGTTGATTTTCTAAGATGAATTTTTTATACCCTTCAAAGTAAGGTCTTTCAGCTTCTCCTACAGTATCTTCGTCAAGTATTCTTTCATCATAATATTGTGTAGCTAAATGAACATTTTTACCAATATCTCTTTTGTAGTTTAAGATACCTCTTGGGATACGGCTAAGATCTACATACCCTGCAGATTGTAAAATTGTGGTTACACTTGGGTATATAGAACCGTCAACCGTATATACATGTTTTTCTTCATTTAGCTGAATATTCATAATGTTACTTGTTCTGCGTTAAATTGTTTTTTCCCTTGATACTCACTCACTACACAACCAACAAAATAGGCTGTCATACCTTTATCAATTCCCTCAATAGGAGTTCCCCACATCCCGACATACATAGAGGTAGACTCGTCTTGAATTAGATAACTTGTCCTGTCTGATTTTTTAATTCCAACTTTCTTAGTATAGATACCTTTAACTTCTCCTGTGATGTGGATTGTATCTCCAATCATTGCTTCTAGTGCCTGGGTTACTGATATAAATTGAGTTTCAGCAACTCCCAGCTCGTCCATTACTTCATTAGCAAAATTCTTGTCTTCTTCAATTGGTTCTGCTTTGGGTAACTCTTTAGGTTGCTCTTTAGGCTGTGGTTTCTGTGGTGTAGGTTTGCCATTTATTTCTGATTGGCGTAATTCTTCTGGTAGATCCTCTAAGTCTTGGTCAAATATATCACTCGCTGCGGTAGCAGTAAGAACAGCGTCAACCAATGCCCTTTTCTTTGCCATCTTTAAAACAGTATTAGCAAGGTCAGACGGTTGTGTTCTTATTTGCTTTAGCTGTCTAGGCTTTTGATTGCCATAACCCTTAAGCCACTTTTCTCTGCGTCTATCCTCGGAAGCTTCCTCAAATTCCTCATTACAAACAGATTTACGCCATTTATACTTTTCTTCACCAGTAGAACACTCACCAATACCTGACCCAACAAAATTACCATTTAGTGATTTTAGTCTAACAGTTACACGATAGCGTATTTCATCATTTGTAGATAAGTCGTCAATAATTGGGTCGGCTGATAATCGGAAAGTAGCCATAATCTTTTCAGCTCCAGGCTTTAAAAGAGTAGGCTTATCCCCACACCCCGGAACAGCTCCATAATGAACGTCCCTTTTCATCACTCCTTGCAAAACTTTTTGAATGATGTTTATCTGTGCTTTTACTTCGTTGACACTTAACGGTTTATTCTCTAATGTTACAACTTCATTTGTCATCTTACCTCCTCATCTTTTTTTTATTTTACTACACTTTATACAGATCATAACCGCCATCGGATAAGGGAATACATAGTTAATGGCTCCAGGGTAAAACTTTGGAGTAGCAATTACTTTGACAAACTCATCAGACCATACATGTTTTCGACATTTTTTCTTTTTCTCAGCACACTCTTCGCACATTCCAAGGATTAAATCTGTTTCTACTCCGCATATTTTACATTCGCCTGTATAAGTATCTCCCATATTACCTCCCAGTCCATTTACGATAAGCCTTTACTATATCAGGATATTCCTTTTCTAACTTAGCAAGATTGATATTATCTGCTTTTTCTATCGTTCTCATCAAAGCTGTTTGGAAACCCCCAGCATAAGCATATTCTTTTTGCCAATCTTCTTGTAACATTTTAGTCATTTCAAACCTCCTTAGTCTACGTTTGCGTTTAATAGGTTAAGGTCTAAACACATACCACCTCTTTTAATCTGGTCTACTACATCTGCGAGGGTTACGTGGCTGTTCTTTGAAAGTCCTTCAGATTTCCTTAAGGCATCAATTCCTTCTAAGTCTTTTTTAGTAAATGGTTTCATTTTCCTCCTTTCTTTGCTTTTAGCCTCTGTAACCTCTTACCACTTTCAATTCTTTGCTTTAAAACCTTTGCTGACAACGTTGTCTGGAGCTTAGAATGTTTAAGTAGGGGCAAAGGGTAGCTAAAATAGAACCTATCATAAATAAGGCTGTGGCTAAGGGTTAATTCCATTTTTATATTCCTCGTACATTGTTACTATCATAATCCTTGTTGAGTAAGGTGGGGTTGCTTGTCCGGCTCTCCATCTTCCGACTGTTGTTTGGTGAACTTTGAATTTAGCTGCGACCTCTACTTCGGAGATGTATTCTTTTTTAATCATCTCGTTTAACATCTTTCTTTCTTTGCTTGTGAAAATTATTTTTCTTTCTTGTTTCATATCTTTACCTCCTTAGTTATATAGTAGCATAATGCAAGCGTTTGTCAACACTTTATTTTTTAACATTCTTAGTTCCCTTGGGGCGTCCACTATTAGGTGAAAAAACCTTTATACACTCTAGCTTTTTACCTTCGTTCATTTCAGTAACAGTAAAATTACAATATTCCATTTCTTCATTAAGACACTCTCTGATGCTTCGGCTAGTCCCATCACCTGCGTTAGTCTTCTTGGTTGTTTTGTATCTTGCCTTGAGTAGGAAGTATCTGGTGATCTCTTTTTCTGGTTTTGGTGGCCCGAAGAATGTTATTGGTAATTTCATTTAGTTCTCCTTTGTTATGTCCATATACTTTTACCTTCATCTAGTCTTTTTTTGGCAATTTCTATATATTCAGGATTCAGCTCTATCCCAATAAAATTTCTATTAAGTTTTTGGGACACTACTCCTGATGTTCCTGATCCACAATAGGGGTCTAGTACAGTATCATTTTCGTCAGTAGTAGAAATTATACATTGGTGGACTAATTCTTCTGGAAATGGAGCTGGATGCTCTTTCATTGGTTTAGGATTTATTCTCCATACTTCTTTCGTGTGGTTTCCTTTTCTATAAAACTTTGGTTGTTTGTTTGTTTTAGTAATCCAGAATATATATTCTGTCGTGGGGAACCATCTAATTGGAGCAAGTTGTGGGGTTGAACCTCTGTCCCATATAATTTGTTGTCTTACATTAAATTAT
>Ga0222665_1001543_pt1 | contig 10161 bp, 9 predicted proteins | sample AntAcemetagen653_FD_179853 | JGI IMG/M metagenome (GOLD analysis project Ga0222665, IMG submission 179853) | Saline water microbial communities from Ace Lake, Antarctica - #653 | ecosystem: Environmental > Aquatic > Non-marine Saline and Alkaline > Saline | place: Antarctica: Ace Lake | collected...
GAGTAGGGGATCTGCTTGATAAGGAACTTCTTAAAACAAAGATCAAAGCATCCCTCAAGGAAAAGAATGCACTTTTCAAGTCTCTCTATAAAACTGAAGAACTTTCATGGGAAGACCTCACAGAAAAATACTACGACCTTGGACAGAAAATTAAAACTTATATTGCTCCGACAGATTTCAGTTTTGCAAACTTCACAAAAGGAAAGAAGGTTCTTATGGAAGGAGCTCAGGGAGCACTTCTTGATATCGATCACGGAACCTATCCGTTTGTTACTTCATCCAACACCGTCTCAACTTACTATGGTGCAGGAAGCGGAATTCCGGTTGGATGTCTTGATGATAACATCGGACTTGTGAAAGCATATACGACAAGAGTTGGCGAAGGCCCATTTCCAACTGAGGATTTTGGCAGCGAAGGAGATAAACTTAGAAAAGAAGGTAACGAGTTCGGCACAACTACAGGAAGGCCCAGAAGATGTGGATGGCTTGATCTGCCTGCACTTAAATACGTTTTTGATATGAACGGATACACTTCGATCGCTCTTACCAAACTGGACATCCTTAACAACTTTAAAACGATTAAGGTCTGCACCGGTTACAAATACAATTCAAAACCGATCGCTTTTCCTTCAAACGTCTCAATTTTGAGTGAAATAACACCGGAATACATCGAAATCGAAGGCTGGAACTGTGATATATCCGGAGTTGAAACATTTGATCAACTGCCTGAAAAAGCTAAAGAATACGTTAAATTTCTGGAAGAATCTCTTGAAACAAAAGTTTCAATTGTCTCCATAGGTCCAGGCAGGCATGAAACGATCATAAGACCGGAATACATTTCATTTTTAAAGCCCGGAGGATGTTGTGATCAATAAAGTTGAAAGAGTGAAAGCCGCAGTTGAAAAGTTTAAGAACGGCGAAATGGTCATAATTACTGACGATGAAGATCGTGAAAATGAAGGTGATCTCGTTGTTGCAGCACAGTTTGCAACTGCTAAAAACATAAATTTCATGGCAAAGTATGGAAGAGGTCTCATTTGTCTTTCAATGGACAATAAAATTGCAAATAAACTTGATCTTCCTCCAATGGTCTCAGATAACAATTCTAAATTTGGAACAGCTTTCACAGTTTCAATTGAAGCCAAAAAAGGTGTGACAACTGGAATTTCAGCAGCAGATAGAGCTAGAACCATTCAGGTTGCTGTTGATGATAAATCCGAAGCTGAAGATCTTGCTAGACCGGGTCATATTTTTCCTCTCAGAGCAAAGGATGGCGGAGTTCTTGTCAGGACCGGTCAAACTGAAGGTTCTGTGGATCTTGCAAAAATATCAGGGCTCAAAAGCGCTGCCGTAATATGTGAAGTCATGAACGATGACGGAACAATGGCAAGAATGCCTCAACTTGAAAAATTCTCAAAGGAACACGATATTCCGATCGTAACTATTGCTGACATAATTTCATACAGACTTCAAACTGAATCCCTCATTGAAGAAGTCGCGTCAGCTGTTCTTCCAACAAAATTTGGTGGAAACTTTGATATTAAAGTTCACAAAAGCCTTGTTGACGGTCTGGAACACGTGTCTCTTACCAAAGGCAACGTTTCTGACAAAGAACCTGTGCTTGTAAGAGTTCACTCTGAATGTCTCACCGGTGACGCTCTTGGAAGCATAAGATGCGACTGCGGTTATCAGCTTGAGAATGCAATGAAAATCATTGAAGAAGAAGGAAAAGGCGTTATACTTTACCTGAGACAGGAAGGCAGAGGGATAGGTCTTGGAAACAAGATAAAAGCCTACCACCTTCAGGATAATGGAATGGATACCGTTGAAGCAAACATAGCACTTGGTTTTGCTGATGATCTTAGAGATTACGGAATAGGGGCTCAGATCCTTAAAACTCTCGGCGTGAAAAAGATAAAACTACTGACGAACAACCCCAAAAAGATGGTCGGTCTTGCCGGATACGGTCTTGAAATAGTTGATCAAGTAGCGAACATCTGTGGAGTTCAGGAAAGCAACATGAAATATCTGAAAACTAAACAGGAAAAAATGGGTCATAAAATATTTGACAGGGAGAAAAACAATGAAGGTAACTAACTACGAAGGAAAACTTTCAGCAAAGGGCAAAAAGTTTGCTATTATCGTCTCAAGATTCAACAGCTTTATAAGCAGTTCTCTTCTTGACGGAGCACTTGACTGTCTTGAAAGACATGAGGCGCAGGAAGTAGATGTGATAAAGGTTCCGGGAGCATTCGAGATCCCGTTTACTGCGAAAAAAGCAGCCTTGTCAAAGAACTACGATGCTATTATCTGTCTTGGAGCTCTCATTAGGGGCAATACTCCTCACTTTGACTATATTGCTGCAGAAGCCACAAAGGGAATAGCGCAGGTATCTCTTGAAACAGGAGTTTACATCTCATTCGGAGTTCTCACCACAGACACTATCGAACAGGCTATTGAACGTGCCGGAACAAAAGCCGGAAATAAAGGCTTTGACAGCGCACTTGCTGCAATTGAAATGCTTAATGTAACTGATAAACTATAATCAAAAGAAAAAAACACCATGGGACTTAGACGCAGATCAAGAGAAAAAACACTACAGATTCTTTACAGTATGGAATTCGTCAAAGATCCAATTACTAAAGAAGCTATCAAAATGTATTATGAATTTTACAATCTTCCTTCAAGAAACTTTGACGAGGAAACTGAGGCAGAAGAGAAGAACTTCATCGAATATCTTTTAGGTGAAGTCAGTTCCAACTCTGACAGGGTTGAAGAGCTTATTGAACAAGCTGCAATTAATTGGAGAATGAACAGGATAGCTCTTATTGAGAGAAACATCCTGAGAATGTCCGTTGCTGAGCTTATTGATGAAAGCAATGGCGTTCCATTCAAAGCTACGATCAACGAAGCCATTGATATTGCTAAGAAATTTGGCAGCAAGGAATCAAGCTCCTTTGTCAACGGCATTATTAATAAGGTGGCTGATATTATTGATGTGAAAAGCAAAAAACTATGAAGATCAAAAAACGCATTGTTCCTTTTACAACACTATTGTTGACTAACAGGGACAACTTTACAGGTTTCGTGATCCAGGCAATGGAATTAGCTAAATCCGATAGCTTTAATCCGCAAGGACGTATTTACGTTATTGACTGTGATGAAAAAACCGTAAGCGTAGTATCACGCGAAAAGGAAAAGAAAGTTAAAAAAGACGGCGGATTCTCATCTTTTGAGATCTTTAAGTTTATCTGGAAGATCAAACCATCATTGGGAATTGATTTTTGCAGAAGCAACTTTTCAAGATTTCTTCTTTTCTTTTCAAGAGCCGGCAGAACATCTTCAAAATTTTCACTTTTTTCGCTAATCTTTACTAAACTCAGTTATGTAAAGAAAGAATCATCATTGATCTCCACAGCTGCACCATACATGTTCAATCAGCAGGATGGTGAAAGGTTCGGATACCGCTATACAAAATGTGTCTCGGACACCACAAACCCATGCTCTGATATCAATTCTGATGAGATTTTCAACATTGACCTTGGCCGTATACCTAAAAATCCAAAAAAGACGATTCTGTGGGTTCCAAGAAGGGGAACTATCAAAAATGTCTGGCAGGATTTTATTTTCCTTACATTTTATGCCCAGAAGCACAATGCAACCATTGATGTTCATTTCAGATCAAAAAAAGACCAGAGATCATTTAACAGCGTATTTTTCATAAAAGGCCGGAAGATGGATCTTGACAACTATCTGTCACCATTGATCAGTAGTAACATCTACGACCTGTATCAGCCGAAGAAGGCGAACAAACCTCCGCTTATAGTTTTCAGTTTCGGGATGACTCCTGAATACAGGAACACAAGATTAAACCTGTTAAAACTTTCTCCAGAAACAAAACTAACAACAATAATAAAACTGAGAAGGGCCCGGAATGTTTAATGTTTTTCTCCAATCAACTTCGCATAACATATATTATGTAAACTAAAGGCTATGGATCCGACTGAACTTATATATAACAAGATAAAGAATTGCGTTGAAACCAATAAGCTCCCTCACGCTATTCTTTTCCACGGTCCTAGTTCTGCGTCGGATAAAGACGATTTCGTTTATTCTACGGCAAAAATGATAATGCATCCTAAAAAAGATATTACTGCAGACAGGTTTCACGAACTCTGCCGACACTCGCAATACTCCGATTTTATTAACATAGTTCGCTCAGATACCGGAAAAATAAAACTTGAATCACTTGAGAAGCTTGATGGAGCACTTGCATATCTTCCTTTTGAGTCCAAAAATCGGATCGTCTATATACCAAATGCCGACCAGATGACTATTCAGGCTCAGAATTCAATACTTAAACTTATTGAGGAACCTCCTGAAAGAACTATCATCATTCTCACTGTAAATAAAAAGAATAAACTGCTGCCCACAATTCTTTCAAGGACCGTACTTATGTATTTTCCTGAAAAATGTGAACATGAAGTTCTCAAATATTTTCCTTTTATCAGAGATGACATCTACTCTGTTGCTCCTGATTATGTAGAAGCTCAGATCAAAGAATTCGAGATACTTATAAAGGATGCAAACTTGCAAAGCCTTAAATTCATTGACAGATTGTACAACAACCTTACTGAGTCAGATTCAATAAAAAATATTGCAGACGCCAACAACGCCGACTTTCTTAAAAAAAATATAATTAAGATGCGTCTTGCTTTTTCAGCGTTTTTCATTAAAAATAGACAACCTGATGTATCAAAGAGAATAATTGAGTTTCTTAATAATTCTCAGACTTTCTCATTTGACGCATCAGTTTTTTATACATTGATTGGAGAAGAAATTGGAAAAAGATAATAACAGCACCGAAAAAAGAGATAATAACAGTAACTATCAAAGACGAGATAACTATAGAAGGAACACTATCGACAAAAAACCAAGCGACATGACTGAAGAAGAGTTTAGAAAACTTCAGGATATGGAACGTAATGATGAAGGTTTTAAAGATGAAGATAATGTTAAAAACAAAAAAGCAGGTTCCCCTATCGCTCCACTTGGCGGCGGCAATGCGATCTACTTTGATTATGACGACGAATATCCTGCTTTTGAAGATATAATTTCAATTCAGTTTCAGAATGCCGGCAAGATTTACTGGTACTTTCATAAAAAAGAAAAACAAGAGGAAGTTCCGCTTAATAACGGTGACCATATCGTAGCTTACAGTGAGCGCGGCATGGAGCTTGCAAAAGTTCTTAATAAAAGCGAAAAGGAATTTAAGAAACAGAATAAGATCAACTTCATTAAGAACGGTTATATTAGAAAAGCTACAAAACATGACTTTGAGAAGGCAGAAAGGCTTAAAGAAAATGCAATTAAAGCAAAGCAGGCTATTGACAGAATCAATAAGGACCTGGGGATAAAAATGAAGATCGTCAAGGTGAAGTATACTCTTGATGATTCAAAGGCTATCTTTTATTTTAGCGCCGGTGGCAGAATTGATTTCAGAGAGCTTATAAAAAGACTTGCCTATGAGCTTAAAAGACGAATTGAGATGAGACAGATCGGCGTTAGAGACACGACAAAGATAATGGGTGGTCTTGGTCCCTGCGGAATGGAACTTTGCTGCTGCAAAGTCCTTCACAGCTTCATGCCAGTTTCAATAAAAATGGCTAAAGATCAAAATCTCAGCCTTAATCCCAACAAGATATCAGGAATATGCGGAAGACTCTTTTGCTGTCTGGGCTATGAAAACCCATCATACGAGGAAGCTTTAAGAAACTACCCTGAAGAAGAATCAGCAGTCTTTGAAAAAAATACAAATAGACGTGGATTTGTTAAGAAGATCAACGTGATAACAGAAAAGATAACCGTTGTTTTTCCGGAAAATCACTCAAAAAATGAAAAGTACGAGGAAAAGACTTTTCCAAAAGATTCGCTGGAAAGAAGCGGTAACAGATGGTTGCTTAAAGATTATCAGCCTGAAACTGCCCAGCTAAATCTCACAGATATTGAACCTTTTGTTGTTAGAGATAAAGAAAATCCGGTGGATGGAAAAAACGAAGAAAATAACGGTCCAAAGAGCAATAACTCCAGAAACAACCGGTCCAGACGGAGAAGACCTAGAAATCCAAAACCGCAAAACCCGCAGAATAATACACCTAAATAATGTTTATAGACAGTCATGCGCATCAATCGATGCTTATTAAAGAAAGAGATATCTCACCTGATTTGATAATCACCGAGTTGAAAGAAAAGAGCGTTCTCACTGTTCTTAATATGAGTGGTAACGATAAAGAACTTCAACATGCATTGACTTTAAATGAGAGTTTTGAGTCAAATGGAATTAAATTATTTCACGCTGCAGGAATTCATCCTCATGAAGCAGAAAAAGCATCTGATGATTACACTTGGATAAGAAATTCTTCTTCAAAAATACTTGCGATCGGCGAAGTCGGACTAGATTTTCACTATGATTTTTCACCCGAAAAAGATCAGGAAAAAGTGTTTCGAAGCATGATTGAGCTCTCTATAGAACTCGAAAAACCTATAATTATCCATGGAAGAAGCGCTGAAAAGCGTGCTGTCGATATTATTAAAGAGTACGGAAATGACCTCAATGTTCTTTTTCACTGTTACACTGGAGATATGGAAACAGCCTTGGAGATAATTGAAACAGGTTGGCTAATCTCTTTTTCAGGGATACTTACATTTAAAAAATCGACCGATTTTCACGAGATCCTTAAAACAATAGGAATTTCAAAGATTCTTTTTGAAACTGATTCGCCCTTCCTTGCTCCTGTGCCATTTAGAGGAAAAGTTAATACTCCTGCAAAAGTCTTTCATGTTTATGATTTTGCTTCAAAACTTCTTGAAATTGATATAAATGATTTGGCAAAAACAGTTTCAGACAACTTTGATAAATTCTTTGGTGTTAAGTAATGAAAAAAGCTGTATTTACTACAACAATACCGATGGAAGTTGTTTTTGCAGCAGGATTTAAGCCCATTGACCTGAACAATGAATTTATCACATGTGACTCCCCTATTTCTCACCTTGAAAAAGCTGAGACCGATGGTCTTCCAGGAAGTTCGTGTGCCTGGATAAAGGGCCTATACTCGGTTTTACTTGAAAAAACTTTCACAAATGACGACGTTTTCATCGCTGTGACTGAAGGAGACTGCTCTAACGCAAGGGTTCTTGAAGAGATAATTTCATCAAAAACCGGCGTAAGATCGTTTCTGTTCAACTTTCCTAACGATAGAAATAGATCAAAACTGGAAAATGAGATATCAAGGTTTGCAAAATTCCTTGGAACAGACCTTAAGAAAGCTGAAGTCGTTCGCAACGAACTTAAACCGACAAGAGATAAGCTTTTTGAGATCGATGAGATGAGCTATAAATTCCCGGGACTTATAACTGGTGAAAAGAATCATGAACTTCTTGTAAACACTTCAGATTTTGGCGGAAACTATCACAATTATGACAAGATGCTTGAGAACTTCCTAAGTGATAGCAAAGGACGTCTGAAAAATTATGAAAATACGGGAAGGAAAAAGATAGGATTTCTTGGCGTGCCTCCCATCATTCCGGTTTATGGTTTTATCGAGGAAAGGAACGCAACGATAGTTTTTAACGAGATCCAGAAAGAATTCGCCATGTTAGGCAATCATGACAGCATCGTTGATCAATATCTCAACTACACATATACATACTCGTCAGGGTTCAGGTTCAGCAAAACTATTCCTGAGATCAAAAAAAGAAAACTCGACGGTATAATCCACTATGTTCAATCTTTCTGTCACAGACAGCTTGAAGATATCATTCTTAGAAAAACGCTTAAAGATCAGGGTATAAATATCCCTGTTCTGACACTTGAGGCTGACAAGCCAGGGGCTCAAATCGATTCAAGATTGGCCACAAGAATTGAAGCTTTTCTGGAAATGCTTTAAACCTATTGATTTTATTCAGAATTTAGTAACTAGCGATTTTGACAAAGCTCAATCGTTCTGCTATCATTACGCCAACTAGTTTCTTTAACCTTAATTGGAGATCAGTATGGGAAAGACAATAATTGAAAAGATTTTTTCAAATCACCTTGTAGATTCAAATGAAAAAGTTATTCCGGGATCAATCGTGTGGATTGGCATTGACTACCGTACAGCCAGGGATTTTGGTGGAGCTAATGTTGTTAACAACCTTGAGACCCATTTTGATTCAAACTACATATCAGACAAGTCAAAAACACTCTTCACTTTTGACTGCGTTGTTCCTGCCAAAACTATTCCATATGCGATAAACCAGCATAAATGCAGGATCTTTGCCAGAAAAGAAGGACTTAAAGTGCATGATGTTGATGCAGGTATCGGCTCACATATTCTCATAGATAGATATGCAAAGCCGGGTATGTCCGTCGTGGGAACGGACAGTCATTTCAATATCATGGGTGCCATCAGCTGTTTTGGTCAGGGAATGGGAGATGTTGATATTTCCTACATCTGGAAGACTGGAAAAACGTGGTTTGAAGTTCCGGAATCAGTTAAACTGATAGTAAAAGGAAAAAGAAAGGCAGAACTTTCCGCAAAAGATATCGTCCTGTTTATGCTCAGAAAATTCGGTTCCAGAACTTTCCTTGGAAAAGTCGTCGAGCTTTACGGAGAAGAAGTTGAGAAGCTAACGCTTGATGAAAGAATAACAATCGCAAGCATGGGAACTGAAATGGGAGCTGTTTCGATAATGATCCCGACCACCGGGCTTGAAGGAATGGACGTTATTGTGGCCGATGAAGATGCCAAGTACAGCGCCGAGGAAGAAATAAATCTTAATGAAATGACAGAACCTCAGATATCAGCTCCGCCCTATCCTCACAATGTGAAAAGTGTTTCGCAACTCAAAGGTACTCCCGTTGATACTGTGTTTATAGGAAGTTGCACCAACGGAAGATACTCCGATATGAAGAAAGTTGCGCAGATCGTAAAAGGAAAAAAGATCAAAAGTAATGGATTTATAGTTCCAGCGACAAAAGAGGTCTATGGCAGAATGCTCAAAGAAGGTCTGATCGCAACTCTGTTTGATGCCGGTTTTGTTATCAGCAATCCCGGTTGCGGCGGATGTGCCTCCGGTCAGATAGGAATGACAGGAAACGGAGAGTATATTGTCTCAACATCGAACAGAAACTTTAAAGGGAAACAGGGTAATGGCAACGTTCATCTTGCTAGCCCCGAAACAGCAGCAATGAGTGCTCTAAATGGAGTTATAAGTGGTGTCTGACAGTAAACTCTCTATTTTATTTGTACTGGAATCTGCTCCGGAAACTAGTTCGTCATTGGCGTTTTTTAACAGTTATATTGACGCTTTGATAACTCCTCTAAGTGAAGAAGTTAATCTTTTTATCTACTATCCGGAAATAAATGAAAATGAGGAGCTCTATTCTTTAAACATTGTTCCCAGCTCCGAGTTCACAAGACTTATCACATATATTCCATCAAGGTTTATCAGCTATAAGGAAACTTTCTCAAATCCTGAAATGGATAATGTTTTTGAGTACATACTTAAAGAACATAGTTTTGACGGTATTCATTTCTGGAGTTTTAAGAATCACTCAATGAATTATCCTCTTATTGCTAAGGAGCGTGGATTATTCACTGTGACGACGGTATCTGACGGATTCCTTTTCTCAAATTCCGTCTTTAACAAAGGTGTGGCTGACCCTACTGAAGAAAAAGTCAGAATATCAAACTTTGTTGACAGTCCTGTGTCAGTTTTTTTTAAAAGAGCTAAAAAGTTTTTCTCTTCAGATAGCATAAGAACTTCATGGTATGAAAACGTTGGAAGATACAGCTCCTACTACAACAAAACATCACTAAATTCTGTTGAAAGATCAACAATGATGGAGCGGGCGGAACTTGCCAACTCTGCCATAGGTCTTTCAGACAGGGTAATATTTCTTTCAGAACTTGAATACAACCTCTTTTACAGAACTCTAATTCCTGAAGATAAAACACTGTTTCTTGAGCAGGGGGTTTTCTGTGACGGAACTTTTGATAACAGACCGTTTGAGATCGAAGGAGCTGTCAAATTCGGATTTATGGGTGAAATAATTCCTGAAGACGGTATTCTTGATCTGATAAAGGCTTTCAACGCCCTTTATGATGATGGTTTTATGAA
>Ga0222665_1001547_pt1 | contig 10143 bp, 8 predicted proteins | sample AntAcemetagen653_FD_179853 | JGI IMG/M metagenome (GOLD analysis project Ga0222665, IMG submission 179853) | Saline water microbial communities from Ace Lake, Antarctica - #653 | ecosystem: Environmental > Aquatic > Non-marine Saline and Alkaline > Saline | place: Antarctica: Ace Lake | collected...
CTATATTGAATCTTCAATGCCTATCAGTGATATCTACAGCACTCTGACCCATGAGTTTCAGCATCTTTGTCACAACAACAGAAACCTGCTTGTCGAGGAAGACTGGAATTCGGGAAATTTGTACTATCGCTGGATAGATGAAGGTCTTGCAATGGCTGCCCAGCAGATGTATGAAGGACCGCAGGAGGATTGGTTATATGTTGCTAATAATTCTGCCTATAATTCGACTATAAGAGATGGGAATTCCCTTCTTTACTGGGATTACAGTGACACCGATAAGGTTTATTCCGACTACGCTATGGCCTATCTTTTCTTTCAGTATTTAAGGATTCAGTCAGGAAACGACACTTCGATATATAGTGATATAATTAATTGTACAGCAAATGATTACACCTGCGTTGAAGATGTCATAAATGATAATGTTGACTCAGAATACGATCTTGGTAAGTTTATGGTTGATTTTAGGATTGCTCTAATACTTGAAGATAATTCAGGACCTTATGGGTTTGGCGGAGAGAGTGCTTTTAAATTTACGATGCCGTATTTTACGGGTTCTTCTGCGACCTTGCGTGGAGGTGGAGGACTTTATTTAAGATCCTCATCAACGTTTACTCAACCAGATGATGCTGGAAACAACATCGTTTTTGTCGGAATAGACAGCAACTGAACGAGAGGAAAAAATGGCTTCAAAAAAAACGCTTGCTTCACAAATGAAGGAACTGGATGAAATTGTTAGAAAACTTGATGATGATCCGGAAATTGAAGAGGCAGTCAGTCTTTACGAAAAGGGTGTGAAAACCGCTGCTTCCATCAGAGAATATCTTGAAACTGCAAGAACAAAAGTGCGAATCCTCACAGATTCCGGCGAAAGATCCGTCGATTCGGAAAAGCTCGGGAGAAAAGAGTAATGCTTAAAGCTTTTATGGAGCGGGAAAAACTGCTTGTTGAAGAAAAGCTCTTTTTTTATCTTGAAACTCTTGAGATTCCGGGAGTTCTTCATGAGGCAATGCACTATAGTCTGAGTGCCGGTGGAAAGAGGATCAGACCGTTTTTAGCCATAGCTGTTTCTCAGCTTCTTGGAAAGGAAAAGGAAGAGGTAATGCCTTATGCGTGTGCACTTGAATTCATTCATACATATTCACTGATACACGATGATCTGCCTGCACTTGATAATGATGATATTCGGCGCGGAAAGCCGAGTAGTCACAAGACTTTTGGAGAAGATGTCGCAATTCTTGCAGGGGACGCTCTAAATACAGATGCGTTTTCAATTCTCTTTAAACATGGCTATGGTAATTTTAAAAAAGGTGGGGAATATCTTGCTGATGCTATCGGTGGAAGAGGGATGGTTCTTGGGCAGGTTAAAGACTGCAAAATCCCGGAAGATGAAAGGACGATCGAGGTTCTTAACGACATTAACTATTTCAAGACGGCAAGACTGATTATGGCTTCAACGTCCGGAGCTGCGGCATGGCTTGATGCAAAAGATAGTGTTATTAAAGCGCTTGATAATTACGGTCTTAATCTGGGACTTGCCTTTCAGATAGCTGATGATATTCTGGATATAACTTCAAGTACTGAAGAGCTCGGAAAAACGGTTGGGAGCGATGCATCCTTAAGCAAGATGACCTATCCTTCTCTTCTCGGGCTTGAGGAAGCGAAGAAAAAGGCTTTTGAACATTCACAGATCGCTGTTTCAGCTCTTGATGTTTTTGAAGAAAGCGACTGGAAAAAAGTGCTTTCTGAGCTTGCTGAATATGTGGTAAGGAGAAAAAAATGATTAAAAGAATTAAAAATTCAAACACTGAGGAGCTCAAGATAATTGCTGAGGAAGTACGTGAAATAATTATAGATTCTGTTGCTCAAAACGGCGGACATCTTGCTTCGTCTCTTGGAACGGTGGAGCTTACGATAGCTCTGCATAAGGTCTTTAACCTTCCTGAGGATAAAATAATCTGGGATGTTGGTCATCAGGCTTATCCTCATAAGATACTGACAGACAGAAAAGATCGTTTTCATACGCTTAGAACTCTTAATGGAATTTCAGGTTTTCCAAAGATCGCGGAATCAAAATATGATTTTTTTGGAACGGGTCACGGTGGAACATCAATTTCTGCAGGGCTTGGATATAATGAAGCTGCAAAACTTCAGAAAAAGAATTCAACGACAATATCTGTGATCGGTGACGGAGCCATGACAAGTGGCCTTGCGCTTGAGGCGATGAACAATGTTGCTGAATACGGTTCAAACACGATCACAATTCTCAATGATAACGATATGTTTATCTCAACTTCTGTGGGTTCACTTTCAAAGTGGTTCAGCCGAAAACTTTCAGGTCAGAGCTATTCCATGGCAAGAAAAGAGATAAAGCAGATGCTTTCTAAATTGCCGTCCTTTTTTCACGGAGACAAGATAGTAGAAGTTATCAGAAAGGCGCTTAATTCGTCAAAATCACTTCTGACTCCGGGAATTCTCTTTGAAGGTTTCGGGTATCAGTATGTTGGTCCGATAGATGGTCATAACTTGGCGGAACTTATTGAAACTCTTGAAGATATTAAATCAAACAGCGAGCCTGTGCTTCTCCATGTGCAGACAGTAAAAGGCAAAGGTTATGAACATTCGGAATCAAATCCCAGAAAATTTCACGGAGTAGGTCCGTTTAATGTTGTTACAGGTGAGACAAAGCCTTCATCTCCATCTTTTACAGGATATCTTTCAGGATATTTGCCAAGACTTTTTAGAAGAGATCGTTCACTTGTTGCTATAACTGCTGCAATGCCTGACGGAACAGGGCTGAACAAACTTCAGAAAACTTTCCCAAATAGAGTTTACGACGTTGGAATGTCTGAAGGTCACGCCGTTACTTTTGCAGGTGGTCTTGCTGCCGGTGGAATGAGGCCGATAGTTGCTATTTATTCGACTTTTCTTCAAAGAGCCTTAGATAACATTATTCATGATGTTGCCCTTCAGAATCTGCCTGTTATTTTTCTTGCAGATCGTGCGGGACTCGTTGGAGAAGATGGTGCGACTCACCATGGACTTTTTGATATTTCATACTTCAGAATGATCCCTAACATGGTTGTTATGGCTCCTAAAGATGAGCATGAAATGGCAAGAATGATCGAAACTGCAATTGAATATAAGAAAGGTCCGGTTGTGATAAGATATCCCAGAGGCGGAGGCCAGGGAAAGAAGCTTTATTCCAGGATGAAACCGATAACTTTTGGTGAAGGAAAGCTCCTAAACAGTGGGAAGGAAAAGTTGATGATCGTCTCAGTTGGAATTATGACAGTGACCGCGGAAGAAGCGATCAAAAAGCTGGAAAAACAGGATGTTTCAGTCTATCATTATGATCTTAAATTCATAAAGCCACTTCCCGAAGAACTCTTTGATATTATTAAGAAAAATAAAATTGATAAGATCGTCACAATCGAAGAAGGAATCATCGCAGGAGGCGCAGGTTCAGCAATTCTTGAAGAACTAAGTGCAAGAAATATGGACGTGAAATGCCGCCTGATCGGAGTTGATGACACATTTTCAACTCATGGAACTCAGCAAGAACTCAGAAAGAAAGAAGGGCTCACTTCAGGAAAGTTAGTTTCAACTGTAAAAAAGATGCTCAAATAAATCCTCAAATTTGAAAACTCGCGCCATTGGTGCAAGAAATGTTTCAGTGCTTAACTGGTCTTAATATACCAAATCATTTTTCTTGATAATAAAATTGCCAAAATATATAATTGTGTCGCAGATTGTATAGCGAGAGTCATCAGAAGATATAGTTGCTTTGCAGTTAGGAGGCTTGAAGTGCCAGAGATAATGCCTATAAACTATAAAGAAGCTTTTATTTCAATTAAAAAAGAAATTGAGCTATCACGGAAAAAAGCTTTAAAAATAGTAAACTCTATCCAGTTAGATTTGTATTGGAATATAGGAGCTATTATTTTCAAAAGAAAAGAAGAAGATAAATGGGGCAGCTCAGTTGTGGAGAGTTTATCAAAAGATCTTTGTTTGGAATATTCTGAGATTAAAGGGTTTTCTTCCTCAAATCTTTGGAGAATGCTGAAGTTTTTCAGGAGTTACAATCATGAAGAAAAACTCGCGCCATTGGTGCGAGAAATTGGATGGTCTCAAAATGTAGTAATTTTTGAAAAATGCAAGAACTCTCTCGAAAAAGAATTTTATCTTCGTATGACTGCAAAATTCGGATGGACAAAAAATCTTCTTATAAATCAAATTGAAAATGGTGCCTATGAAAAGTATCTTTTAAATCAAACAAATTTCGATCATACTTTACCTGAACAATATAAAAATCAGGCATTACTGGCAATTAAGGATGAGTATTCTTTTGATTTCCTAGATATAGCTTCTGTTCACAGCGAAAAAAAACTGGAGAATGAATTATTAAAAAACATACGGGAATTTCTTGTTGAAATGGGTTCAGATTTTGCTTTTCTCGGAAACCAGTTCAAAGTATCAACCAGCACGAAGGATTACTTTATAGACCTTCTTTTATATCATCGAAAAATGAAAAGTTTGATTGCAATTGATCTTAAAATTGGAGAATTTATGCCTGAACATGCTGGTAAAATGCAGTTTTACCTGTCACTTCTTGACGAAAAAGTCAGAAATATTAATGAGAACCCGTCGATAGGAATAATAGTCTGTAAAACAAAAGATCGCACAGAAGTTGAGTACGCGTTAAAAAAGAGTGGCACACCTATTGGGGTTTCCACATATAATATTACGAAAACTCTTCCTAAATCGATGGAGATACTTCTCCCTATTCCTGAAAAAATTATTGAAAGACTTTCCGTGCTGTCCAAAAAAGAAGATGCCTAAAAGAATGTTGTAATTTAAGAAAACTAATTTAACCTGAATTTGCTAATGGTTCTTAGATTCTAGTTGATTTATTTCATCTCTAACCTTTGACATTAACTCATTTTTCAGCTATCAATTATACGTTAGATAACTTATTGGTTGTTTTTGTCTAGGAACTGCTTTTCAGAGAGGAAAAAATGGCAGAGATAAAAAATGTAGTAAAATTCACAAGTCTAGATTTTGCTCTGGATATGATAAAAAACAAATACATATATCTTAGTAGTCCACTTAAATTCAATGATCCGCTAGATAGTTATTTTATAACATTTCTTTTAAAAAGACCGAGCATTGAGACTGAAGCTATGTTGAAAGAGTATATAAATATCGCAGAAAAAAAGTTCATTTTTTGCGGAACAACAAATTCAAATGTTGAGAATGTTTTAATGTGGTCTCATTATGGTGATTTTCATAGAGGAATTGCATTAAATTACAAAGTTCCACACAAACTTGTTGGATCATTAAAAGCTGTTAATTATGACCCTCATAATCATGAAGGTTTTATGGAGGTAATTGGAAAAGGGAACCCTTTCAAAATTCCTAAGAAAAATCACAAAGAGAAGGAAAAGCTTGTTTTAGAATCAACTTTTGTAAAAGATAGGGAATGGAGTTATGAAAAAGAGATAAGATATTTAATAAATTTTGAAAAACATGAATCAAAAATTGAATATGGTTGGGAAGTCGAATCTCTTTATCTGGGATCCGAATATTTAGACAATGACAATGAAAATCTTGAAAAGATCATAGAGATTTTGGATTTTTCTAGAGAACACACTATAAAAGTTTTTCCGATGGAGTATTCTTTTAATCAAAGGGAAAAGCGGTTTCAACTTAAAAAAAAGGAATTGATGCAAGATGAAAATATGCTTGAAGATGAAAATTATTTAAGAATCAGAAGAGACATTATAAATGAGTTGAAAGATAGAATGGAAGACAGTATTTACGGAGAAGTGATAAAGAAAATAGCTAAAGATGTTGCTCTTAAAGAAACAAAAGCTGAGATTTCAAGACAGTTGATTCCATTGCAAATGAAAACTTTAAAATAAAGGTGATAAAAAATGAAAAAATCACGTGAAATAACACTTGGCAAGATCAAGATCGGAGGAGACAATCCTCCTGTGATCCAGACAATGATAACTACTCCGCTTGAAAGGTATGATGAGGCTTTAAAAGAGGCAAATGAGGCCCTTGCGCTTGGTTGTAAGGTTGTTAGGACTGCTTTTAAGCATAGTCAGGAGGAAGCGTTCCTAAAACGTCTGGTGAAGGATTTCGGGGGTGAGCTTATTGCTGACATTCATTTTGATCATCGTCTTGCGTTAATGGCGATCGAAGCAGGTGTTAGCGGAGTTCGGTTCAATCCGGGAAATGTCGGTGGAAAAGAGCGCGTGAAAGAGATAATTGAAGCTGCAAAAAAGAGACCTGAACTTGCAATTCGGATCGGAGTGAACGGTGGAAGTTTAGAAAAAGAAATTGTTGAAAAATATAATGGTGTAACTTCAGAGGGTCTTGTTGAAAGTTCGCTTAAGTGGGCAGAATATATAGAAAAAGATCTTGGTTTCAAGAACTTTAAGATCTCTGCAAAATCTTCTGATGTGAGTGAAACTGTCAAAGCCTGCACGATGATAAGAGAAAAAACCGATGCACCTCTTCATGTGGGAATTACAGAAGCCGGTGGCGGAAGACGAGGAGTCATCAAAAGCACGGCGGGTCTTGCAATTTTAATCACAAAAGGTCTGGCTGACACATTTAGAGTAAGTCTCACAGCTCCCATCGTTGAAGAAATTAAAACAGCAAATATGATCCTGAAATCATTAGGAATTCTTAAAGGCGGAGCAGACATAATAAGTTGTCCGACCTGTGGCAGAACCCACGGAACAGTCTTTGCGTATTACGACAGACTTGAAAAGTGGTTTGACGAACAGATCTGGTGGCTAAAACCCGCCATTAAAGTCGCAGTCATGGGTTGCGAAGTCAACGGCCCAGGTGAAGCAAAAGAAGCAGATCTTGGTATCGCTCTTGGAAGTAATGGTGCAACCTTTTTTGAAAAAGGCAAAGTCACCAAAAAATTTGAAAACCAAGATGAAGCTTTTAACTATCTAACTGAAAAAATTAAAGAAATTTGGTGAAAATTCAGACCTTTCCCTAAATCCCTTACCTAAAGGCAAGGGACTTCCGACAATCTATTATAACTGCTTCCTTTTCCTTTAGGAGAAGGATTGAGGAAGAGGTCTATTGGGTTGGGATCAATAGGAAGCCAAATAATATGTCAATCCCCCAACAAGTGTGATCGCACCTGATTTAATGAGATAAGGATAAACTTCTCTGAGAGTTGTCTTGAAAAAATCAGTTGTGACAATGAGACAAAGATGCATCGGAGACATCATTACACCTAAAAATCCGCCGATAAAGCCAAGCAGAAGATAGTCCATGTCAACAACACCGTTCACGACAAGAAAAGGGTAGATGATCGGAAAGGATATTGAAACAAATCCAACAGTTATGCCGGTTAGAAATCCGCAGATAAAAGGAATTAGAAAGACAAAGATGGCAGGGTTTGAGACTCCGGAACCTCGGACTATTGAATCAAAGAACACCATGCCCGAAACAAGAAAAATAAGATAGACAGTTCTCTTCTTCATGACAAACGGTTTTATATGAACGGCAAGATGTTTTTCCTTGATCGTAAAGGCAACAAGCGATATGAGCACAGCCCAGTGCAGATCAAGTGACAAAAACATGGAAAGTCCGACAGCAAGAAGAATTGGCCAGGCAATGACAAGTAATTTCAGTGGGTTTTCTTTTGTCGCAAGTTCAGGAATAACGATCTTTTTGTGTCTGAGCAAAATGGGAAGTCCGGCGGCTGCCATAATAATTGTCATTCCAAATTGATATCTGAAAAGATCAAAAGGCGACACTTTCATAACCGTAATTATCCATGCAAGACCGGCATAAAGAGGAAAAAAATACTCCCAGATATGTCGATACCAGTAATTCACAGCCATTTTTACTTTCGGCTCATAGTCAGGAAGAAGTTTATCGACAAACGGAGCTGAGATAAGAGAACCTCCTGGCATCGGAAGAAATCCTATAAATGCAGCACTTGCAGCGGCAGCAATACGATTATCCTTGAATATTTTCAGGAAGATAGCTGACATTCTGCCAAACATCTTTCCCTTTTCCATCAACTCGCCTAAAAGCATTACAGAAAGAATTATTATGAAAAGCTCAATACTTCTTGGATTGATGAAAGTTTTAAACCATTCCGTCCCGATATTGAGAATATTCATGCCCGAAAGAAGTGCCATGAAAACAGCACCCGCAGGAAGAACAGCTTCCAGACGAACCTTTTTTGCAAGAAGAACTACCATCAGCAGTATTGGGATAACTATTTGAATCCAGATCATTTCAAGACCTTACAAGCTTTTTCATATCCCATGTCACAAGCTAATTTATAATACTCATTGGCTTTTTCACGGTTTTTGTTGTCCTGATAGATTGCTCCGGCAAAGGCGCATCCGCCGTAATATCCTGCCCGACATGCTTTATCAAAATAGATGAGAGCTTTTTTCTTATTAATATCTGCACTACATTTTCCTGAATTATGAACCGATCCAACTTTAAAACATCCTTGCGGAAAACCGAGAAGACATGCTTTTTGAGCATTTTTCAGCGGAAGGTCTTTTCCTTTGCTACAATTTCTAAGCATGTTGACAGCTGAGTTGTAACAGGCGGGAGCGACATCTCCTGTGCATGCTTCGTCATAGAATTTTTCATAGTTCTCTATCTTTTCACCCGCCAACTCAAGACCGTATCCATAGAAATAACAAGATTCTGCATTTTTCTTTTCGCAACTTAACCTCAGTCTTTCAAGCCAGGCTTTTTCATAAACTGCTAGAGCTACAACTTTCTTTTTCTTTTCATCAATTTTCGAGCCATTTATAACACTTCCAAGAATTGAAGCACCGTATTCTAGGCCGTACTTTCTTAAAAAATCTCTGGTAACTGAAATGTTATCAACAATAGTCTCAATCTTTAGAGTTAGCAGGTCGCTTATTTTCTTTACATCAATTGGAAGCTGCGTCTTGATGTCTTCTTTTTTAGCAATATATTCAGTGAGTTTCTCAATTCTAGCTCTTGCAAGATCAATTCGCGGATCCTTTTTCCCTTCAACAGAAAACTTAAGAACTTCCTGCCACGCTTTTATTGCCTTATCTGGAAAAAGCAGAGCTTCCACATCAATTTTTTCGGCAGATTCGTAAGCTTTTATAAGTCCCGGATCAAAGTTTGAAAGATCGCTGTAATTTTCTGTCTTTTTCTTTTTATAAACATCTGCGCCGAATTTCATTGCAGTTTTCAGTCTCGAAAAAGCTTCCTCCGTAAATTCTTTTTTTGCAATTTCAGGAGTTTTCGCCGTGACCGTGATCGTGTCAGTTTCCCAAAGCTTAGGTTGCTTAGCTGAAATAACATCATAGAATTCAAGAGAAAAACCACCTTCGATCGTAACTCCGACTTCTTCTTTAAAATCAACGCTCATTATTTCAGGAACCATCATTGCAATGTATGCAGTTTTTTTTGATGAAAAAACATTCGCCATATCCTTTTCATCTTTTATGAGCACAACGACCGGCTCAAGATTCCAGCCAGCGGAAACGGCGGTCTTTTTAAGAAGTTTTTCAACAGTGGGATCGTTCTTTTCGCCTTTTACTGCAAGTTCAACGCGAGCCTGAGAAAAAAGTTTCAAAGTGCCATACTGCTCATCATCAAGCATAAGTCTGGAATATATTCTGTAGACAGTTTTTCCATCTATCATCCATTTTTCACGGTAGTATTCCATGCCGTAAGAATGCATAATTATGTCACTTCCGGTCTGAATCGAAGCATCAACCAGAACCTCGCCACCCTTTTCGTGGTAATCCTTATGCATAGCGCGAACCTGAGTTCCAAGATGAAAACTCACCTGCTGTTGAGCATTATTAAAAGAAGCAGTTCGAGTGTCTTCTTCCACCTGTCCCTCTGAAAATCCGAAAAACCAGTGACCGCCTTCAACTTTCAAATAGTTTTTCTGTGAATGTTTCATCCAGTCAGGTTTAACTTCGGGAGATTCAACAAGCCTGTTTGCCCCGAAGATGTTGAATGAAAATAAAAGTGAAATAAAACAAACAGTTACAAGTCTTATCATCAATCAGTCTCCAACTTTGAAATATTCAGTTGGAATTATAGAGGAAGGGCAAAGCGATGTCAATTAGACGAAGACATCTTGTGGGGGCA
>Ga0222665_1001550_pt1 | contig 10133 bp, 11 predicted proteins | sample AntAcemetagen653_FD_179853 | JGI IMG/M metagenome (GOLD analysis project Ga0222665, IMG submission 179853) | Saline water microbial communities from Ace Lake, Antarctica - #653 | ecosystem: Environmental > Aquatic > Non-marine Saline and Alkaline > Saline | place: Antarctica: Ace Lake...
TGAGTCCACTTGAAACCTTGATGGTCTCCTAAAAAGTCTCTAAGGCCGTCACTCCCGCGAAAGCAGGATTGATTTTACTGGATTCCCGCTTTCGCGGGAATGACAACAACGGGTGTTTTCTGACTTTTTACGAGTTTGTCAACCTTGGTTCACTCAAAGTAATACGAACATGATAGATGAACAGGATAAAAAAGTTATCAGTCTCATACAGGGAAATCTCCCTTTAGACCCGAGCCCGTTTGCCCTTTTGGCGCACAAGATCGGGATAGATGAAGATGAGTTCATAGATAGAGTTAAGAGTCTCAAAGAACGGGGTATTATCCGGCGGTTCGGGGCCACCTTGCGTCACCAGGAGGCAGGGTTCAATTCAAATGCCATGGTCGCCTGGTTAGCGCCGGATAACCGCATAGATCAAATAGGGAAGACCTTTGCCCGGTTTCGGGAGGTTTCCCACTGTTATCACAGGGCGCCCCAAAGGGACTGGCCCTATAACCTCTATACCATGATTCATGGCAGCAGCAGGGAAGAATGCCATCGGATCGCAGACCGGCTCTCACAGTCGGTAGACCTTAAGGACTATGAGCTCCTTTTCAGCGAAAAGGAGTTCAAAAAAACAAGCATGAAATATTTTGCGGAGAAAAATCATGGGAAAACAATCTGAACTCCTTTTTGAAAAGGCACAAAAATTCATCCCTGGCGGGGTAAACAGCCCGGTAAGGGCAGGAAAGTCGGTTGGTATGAACCCGCCCTTTATTGCCGAGGCAAAGGGGGCTCTGATCCGGGACGTGGACGAAAATGAGTATATAGATTATGTGGGTTCATGGGGGCCGATGATATTGGGCCATGCCCATCCAGAGGTAGTAGCCGCAGTTGAAAAAAGGATTGCAAAAGGGACAAGCTACGGCGCGCCAACAGAACTGGAAGTGACAATGGCAGAAACGATTGTTGACATGGTGCCATCCATCGAGATGGTCCGGATGGTAAATTCAGGCACCGAGGCCACTATGAGCGCTATCCGTCTTGCCAGGGGGTACACGGGCAGAAAAAAACTTATCAAGTTCGATGGCTGTTATCATGGCCACGCCGACAGCCTCCTTGTATCAGCAGGCTCAGGGGTGGCCACACTCGGCATCCCCGGAAGTCCTGGAGTGCCGGACGACCTCGCCAGACATACCATTTCAATCCCCTTCAATGACATAGAAGCAGTAAATCAGGCCTTTGATAACTACGACCCGGAGATCGCCTGTGTTATTGTTGAGCCGATCCCCGGGAACATGGGCGTGGTCATCCCTGATAAACCCTTCTTGAGGGAGCTCAGGAAAGTTACCCGAGAGCACGGCGCCCTTCTCATATTTGATGAGGTAATCAGTGGTTTCAGGGTCGCGCCGGGCGGGGCACAGGAACTCTTTGGCATTCTGCCTGATATCACCTGTCTTGGAAAGATCATAGGAGGTGGTCTGCCGGTCGGGGCATACGGGGGCAAAAAAGAAATCATGATGTGCATGGCTCCGGAAGGGGAGATATACCAGGCAGGCACCCTTTCAGGGAACCCTCTCGCAATGGCAGCCGGAATTGCCACACTCGAAATCCTTAAACAGGGCAATCTCTACACGGAACTTGAGCAAAAAAGTGATATCCTCTTCTCAGGGCTTGAAAACGCGGCACGAGATGCCGATATCCAGGTAGTTGTAAACCGTGTCGGCTCAATGGGCACCCTCTTTTTTACGGCCAAACCGGTCTCGGACTTTGCCGCTGCCAAGGAGAGTAACCAGGTTCTCTTCAGAAAATATTACAGGAGCATGCTTGAACAGGGCATATATTTGGCCCCATCCCCCTTTGAAGCCAGTTTCCTATCAGCGGCCCACACAAACGAAATGATAGGAAAAACCATTCGGTCTGCCTCAAAGGCCTTCAGGAGTATGCTGGAATAACTGCTTTTACCGGGCAAAAACCTGTTGACTTTGCCGGAAAGCTTATGATAGGAACGACACGGGTTTTTTATTAAGAGGTCAAGGCGGTCGGGCTGAACTTAATTTGAATGGACAAAGACCTAAAAAAAACCATCAAGGACTTGGGGTATGTCAGTACGATAGGCATGACCATGGCCTTTTCCATTGCGATAGGAGCCTTGATCGGCCACTACCTCGACCGGTGGCTTGGGACTAAGCCCTGGTTATTTTTCGTTTTTTTCGGACTCGGCATCGTTGCTGCGTTCAGGAATCTTTATATCCTATACAAGAAGGCAAAAGATCTGTGATAGACAAGGACAAGCTTCTAAGGCAAATCAAGACGAATAACTGGATTTTTCTTTTGATCTTAGGCTCATTGAGTTCTGTATTTATGAGTGCCACTTTTACATTAGGCGTGATCTTGGGCGGGCTTATCATCATCGCCAATTTCAGTGTGCTTCATCACAGCATTCGCTCCGTTTTCTCTGATCAGGGGGCAATGCGGGGGAAAAAGATCTCTGTCATCGCAAAATATTACTTTAGGCTTGCCATTATGGGCCTGATTATTTATATCCTTATCACCAACGGCTGGGTAAATCCTTTAGGTTTGACTGTCGGACTATCGATAGTGATATTCAGCATCCTTAATTCTGGGATCCGCACAGCCTGGAAAACATCATCACGGGAGGCAATATAAGTTATGGAGCACCCTATTTTCTTTATTGATGCAATCCTGTCGGCCATGGGGGTCGAGCATGCGGGGGCCTATTCGCATATAACCTACACATGGTTAGTTATGCTAATTCTTATTGCGAGCGCTTTTTTCCTTGCAAGAAAAGTCAAGCTCGTGCCTGAAAAGGGGCAGAACTTCTTTGAGGTCCTGATTGACGGCCTTGAGACCTTCATGGTGGAAATTACCGGGCCTGAGGGAAGGTTCTTTTTTCCCTATATTGCCACCGTCTTCCTTTTTATTCTCGTTTCCAACATGATTGGTCTTATACCGGGCTTCTTTTCCCCCACTGCCAATCTCAATACCACCCTTGCCTTAGCCCTGTGTACATTTGTTGTCACCCACGCCATTGGAATAAAGTTCCACGGCGTCAAGTATATTAAACATTTTTGCGGGCCGGTATGGTGGTTGATCCCTTTGATGTTTCCCATTGAATTAATCGGTCATCTCGCCAGAATCATGTCTCTTAGCGTTCGACTGTTCGGTAATATATTTGGCAAGGAGATGGTCCTTGCGATCCTGTTTGGGCTGGCAGGCCTCTACCTCGCCCCCCTGCCGATCATGTTTTTGGGGATACTGGTATGCTTTATCCAGGCCCTCGTATTCATGCTCTTATCCACAATGTATTTTGTGGGTGCAATGGAGCACGCCCATTAAAGCGAATTGAGGGATTTAGGAACACTTTCGTAAAAAGGTCTATTTTTCGACTTAGCTTTTTACGAGACCATCAATTTTAATTAGTTTTTTAATCTTCGGAAGAAGGCCATAAATAAATTTCTAAGAAAGGAGGTCTACATGTCTAAGAGAACTTTAATAGGGGTTGTTACAACAGTGTCTGTCCTCGGGATGGCTTCATTAGCCTTTGCCGGTGAAGACAGCGCAGTCAAGGCCGCCGGGCTATGGGTATTCTTTGGAATTGCCATCGCCTGCGGTATCGGCATCGGAATGGCTGCCCTCGGAACCGGTATCGGTATGGGTAATGCCATTAACGGCGCCCTCCAGGGAACAGCCAGGAACCCGGAAGCAGGCGGAAAAATCATGACCACCATGATTATCGGTCTGGCTCTGATCGAGTCCCTCTGTATTTACGCCCTGGTCATCTGCTTTATCCTTGTTTTCAAGATTCCGGATCTGGGTGGTATGCACGAACTCATCGTCAAATCCTTAGGCGGTTGATAAACCTTTAAAAAAAGAGGGTCTTTGTAAGGCCCTCTTTTTTGTCTCCATGCATGTGCATTATTTCACAATACTATCAACTAAGACAGGTACCCATTGAGTTTTGTTCAAAAAGCACAAGAAATTTCTACAATGCCCTGAAATCCAATCATGGAAAGGATTTCCGAAACCCACTGTAACCTTGTATCTTTTGCTTTCAGCTTTGAGCCTTCAGCCTTCAGCTCTTGCAGTTTATAATAACTTTAGGCATTTTAGGTACTTTAGATCACTTTAGGCACTTCTCCGTATACCCGATGACAAAGGAATCCAAAATACCAAATTCCACCATAGAGCGCCTGGCATTCTATTCAAGGCCGCTCGAAGCCCTTCTCAAAAGCGGCCCCCCGATCATCTCCTCTGAAAAATTAGCGGGATTATGCGGGGTGAATCCTGCTCAGGTCAGAAAGGACTTAGCATATTTCGGCGAATTTGGGGTCCGTGGAGTGGGATATGAGGTCCGGGACCTGTTGAAGGAGATCAAGAGGATCTTGGCAACGGACAGAAAATGGACTCTCTGTATAGTGGGAATGGGCAATCTCGGAATCAGCTTGGTTGAAGATGAAAACTTCAGTAAAAGAGGTTACCTGTTTGTGGCCGCATTTGATTCGGACGCAAGAAAAATAGGGAGGCAACTGGCATGCGGGCTAACCATCGAGCCAGAGAGAAAAATCAGGGAACTGGTCCGGGAGTTTAACATCGAGATCGGTCTCATTACCACCCCCTCCCGTGCGGCCCAGAGAGTTACAGAAATGCTCTCGGCTGCAGGAGTTAGGGCGATCCTCAATTTTGCCCCCATCCAGGTCAGAACTCCCGAGGGCTGTATCGTTGAGAATGTTGATTTTTCAGTAAAACTCGAAAACCTCGTTTATCACCTCGAAAGGCTTTATAAAGGTAAAAGAAGTGCCTAAAGTGACTAAAGTGAGCTAAAATGCCTAAAGTTAAAGGTACGAAGTTCCTCAGTCCTGTTCATTGGCTCGACTAACCTTGACAAACTCGTAAAAAGTCAGAAATGACCCGTTTTCGTCATTCCCGCGAACGCGGGAATCCAGTAAAATCAACCAGTTCTAGACTCCCGCTTTCGCGGGAGTGACGGCCTTGGAGATTTTTTACAAGACCATCAACCTTAGATCACTTTAAATCATTTCCAAGCATCTTTTTCAAAAACTGTCCGGTATAGGAACCCTCTATCGCCGCCACCTCCTCTGGTGTCCCTGTCCCCACAATATAGCCCCCCTTGTCACCCCCCTCCGGTCCTAAATCGATGATATAATCGGCCACTTTTATAACATCGAGATTATGTTCGATAACCACCACCGTATTTTTGAGGCCTACGAGATAGTTCAACACCTCCAAGAGTTTTTCAATATCAGCGAAATGGAGCCCGGTGGTCGGCTCATCCAGCAAATAAAGGGTCCTCCCGGTGTTTCTCTTGCTCAATTCCTTGGAGAGCTTGATCCTCTGGGCCTCGCCGCCTGAAAGGGTGGTAGCCTGCTGGCCTAACTTGATATAACCCAACCCCACGTCAACAAGTGTCTTTAACTTGCTCCTTATCCTTGGAATATTCTCAAAAAAAAGAAAGGCCTGGTTCACCGTCATATTCAGGATATCGGCAATGTTATACCCCTTATACTTGATCTCTAACGTATCCCTGTTATATCGAAACCCCCTGCACGCCTCACACGTGACATAGACATCCGGAAGGAAATGCATCTCGATCTTTATGATGCCATCTCCCCTGCACGTTTCACACCTCCCCCCTTTTACATTAAAACTGAATCGACCAGGCTTGTACCCGCGGGTCTTTGATTCGGGCAGCATGGAAAACAACTCTCTGATATGAGTAAATACTCCGGTGTATGTTGCAGGGTTTGAACGGGGAGTCCTTCCGATGGGGCTCTGGTCAATATTGATCACCTTGTCAAGATTTTGAATCCCCTTGATAGACTTTACAGGGCCAACTTTTCCCTTGGACCGATATAGTTTCTGGCTGAGGGCAGGGTAGAGAGTCCCGTTGATCAGACTGCTTTTCCCTGAACCTGAAACACCGGTTATACAGGTAAATGTTCCAAGAGGAATCGCGGCAGTAATCTCTTTTAAATTGTTTTCTTTGGCTCCCGAGATAATGATGGCCTCCCCGTTCCCCTTCCTCCTCTCACTTGGGACAGGAATGGCCCTCCGGCCGGAAAGATACTCTCCTGTCAGAGAAGCCCGGGCTGCCATCAACTCATTAGGGGGGCCGGCAAATACCACTTCACCCCCCTTGATCCCCGCCCCCGGACCCATATCAATCACATGGTCTGCAGACAAAATGGTCTCGGCGTCATGTTCCACCACCAAAACCGTATTCCCCAACTCCTTCAGCCGCGTAAGATTTCTGAGCAGCCTCAGGTTGTCTCTCTGATGCAGGCCTATGCTCGGTTCATCCAATACATAGAGGACACCGGCAAGTCTTGAACTGATCTGGGTGGCCAACCTGATCCGTTGATCCTCACCGCCTGACAGGGTCCCCGAGGAACGGTCAATTGTCAGGTAATCAAGTCCCACACTTTTCAGGAAACCGATTCGATCCTTGATCTCCTTTAAAACCCTGCGGGCAATGTTTTCCCTCTTGGGGTCAAGTTTTAAGTCTTTAAAAAATCTGTATGTCTTATCAATGGAAAGAGCCGTAATCTCGTTGATCCCCTTTCCCCCCACTCGAACAGATATGCTAACCGGCTTCAATCTTGCGCCATTGCAGGAGGGACAGGGCCTTATGCTCATATAATTTTCGATTTCGTACCGGACCTGATAGGAATCTGTTTCATGATAACGTCTGTCTAAATTGGGGATAATCCCCTCAAAGGGACGTGTATAAGAATATCTCCGGTCATCCCTTTCAAAGTAGAACTTGATCTCATCCGTGCCGGAGCCGTGCAGGAAAACGTGTCTGATTTCTTCCGGGAGGTCGCCGAAGGATGTATAAATATCTATACCGTAATGTTGACACATCGCATCCAACATCTGCTGAAAATGGACGGAATGTCGGTTTGCCCATGGCGCGATAGCGCCTTCCCTTAAAGAGAGATCTGGGTCAGGGATAATAAGGTCAGGATCAAAATGCCGCTTTGTGCCTAAGCCGCTGCACTCCTCGCATGCTCCCTGGGGGTTATTGAAGGAGAACATCTGAGGGGTAAGATCGGGAATACTGAGACCACACTTGGGACAGACGGCCTTCTGGTTAAAAAAAATATCCCCTGAACCTATAGCCTCAACAACGGCCTTGCCATCAGATAGGGAGAGGGTAAGTTCCATGGAGTCGGTCAGACGTCGCAGGATATCCCTCTTTATGACCAACCGATCCACCACCACGCTGATCTTATGCTTCCTGTTCTTTTCGAGGATAATATCTTCGTCTAAGAGCCTCACATCTCCATCTATCATTACCCTGGTAAACCCGTCTTTGCGCAGACCCTGGAGAAGCTTGATATGCTCTCCCTTCCGTCCCTCGACCAAAGGCGCTAAGACCTGAATCTTAGTCCCTTGTTTAAGCCCCATAATCTTATCCACAATCTCCTGAACGGTTTGGGATATTATCTCTAAATCGCATTCGGGACAATATGGCTGACCCACCCTTGCGAAAAGGACCCGCAGGTAATCATATATCTCGGTGACCGTTCCCACTGTGGACCGGGGGTTCCGACTGGAACTCCGCTGTTCAATAGCTATGGCAGGAGAAAGCCCGTCTATGGAATCCACATCCGGCTTTTCCATCTGTTCTAAGAACTGACGGGCATATGCGGAAAGCGACTCCACATACCTCCGCTGGCCCTCTGCATAGATGGTGTCAAAGGCAAGGGAAGATTTGCCAGAACCGGACAAACCGGTAATAACAACAAACCGGTTTCTCGGAATATCTAAGGAAATACCCTTGAGGTTGTGCTGTCTGGCGCCTCTTATTTTTATGTAATCAGTCATTGTTATTGGGTATTTGGTATTGGGTACTGGGTCCTCGTTTTTCAATCATCAATAGTCAATAGTCAATTCCAAGGTCAAGAATTGAAGGCGCAAGGTGCAAGGCGTTAGGCGCAAGGAACTCAACGAGCATCCCCGCTTAGAAACGGGATCTTCGACCAGCATCCAGTATCGAGTATCAATCATCAATCAACAATCATCAATCACACGTCCGTGTCCATGCTCTGGTTCGGCGTGCCGGCAACCTGATTTCCTTTCGCCTTTCTCAGTTCAGCATATAAGGTGCTGTATGTCCATCTTCGACCAGTTTTAGTTTTCAGTCCCTGTTCATTCAGAAGCTGGACGATCAGTTTCTTTTTGGTCCCCTTCTTCGTTTCGTCGTGTACGAGTCGTAAGGCTATTTCGAATTGATCTCTGTAAATTGCTTTCACAGGGAGGACTTGCGGTTCTACGACGTCGGCCGGTTGTGCCGAAATAGGTTCCTTCGACGTTTCGTTCTTTCCGTCGCAAGCCTTGGTTATAATAGCGGCGTATGCCGGACAATCCTTAAAACACTTCGCCCTGAACAAATTGTTCTCGTGCTCGCAAACAAACGGAACATCGGACCTGTATATGTACTTGATGTTGGATTTTGTGCTGTGTCGTATCCCAGACAGCGAAGTTTTCGATATTCGAGAGAGCATGACTACGCAGTATTCAATCAGCCAACTTCGACATTCCTCAGCCTCGAGTCCCACGTGCTTTGACCACGCCGCCATGTACTGGGTTATGTCTTGGCGTTGTGGTTTGGCCTCTCTATAAGAGAATCGAGCCAAGGTGAGACCGTTGTCGAGTAGATCTTGGATACAAGGATAGATTGCGTCCTCCCCTCGCTCTCGAAGCATGGCGGCCAATGTTGTAGCAAACAGAGTATCCTTCATCGTAGTTTCCTCCCTGCAATCTGCTTTTAAAACGCAAAACCGCATCACCCGCGGGCCAATTCGTTACGAGTTTCCACAATGCTTACGAGCTAACGATCCGCTGATCCCCGGGTGTATGCGGTTGTTCAGTAATTCTGACGCCGATTTCGTACAGGAAGTCTGGTGAAAAGTCAGCATCGTTTGGCCATACCACAGTATCGATGTCTTGGTTCACACTGAACCTCTTGAAGAATTCAAGCTCTCTCAAGGGTTCAAACACTGGCCCGTCAAGATGCGGCTCAAGGTCTACAACCCTTACTTCTTGGTTCTCGAATTCGATCGATAGCCTGTAATCGCCGACATAGCTCGCTTTAGTGACATAGTGCATAACTCAACTCTTATGTTAGTGGGTCAAACTTAGAAACCAAACAGGCGACACCCCGTTTGTCGCATAATCCCGCCTCGGCTGGACTGGCGAAGCTTTAGTCAGGTGGGACTTGATTGTAACAGCTCAATAAATAGGGGTAACGGACATGGATTCCCGCTTTCACGGGAATGACGAAATGAGATAAGCACCTGTCATTCCCGCGAAAGCGGGAATCCAGTGTGTTCATATGCAAAGGCACTTACCCCTATTTATTGAGCTGTTACACTTGATTCATGTTGAATCTCACCCGCTGGGTAATAATAACCAACTTCATCCCGTCCTATCGGGATTCCCAAGGTCTCGGATTTACCTTGGCACGATAAGTGAATTGTTAGGCTGAGGTCTATAATTTAAGATCAAGCATTGCCTGTCTTGCCTTTTCCCACTCTTTCTTCCATAAGTTCAATGTAAATTCATCGATTTCCGGAAAGGCGTTACATAGTTCCTTCCCACTATAGTCCTCAATTTGTCGATTATTTACGAATGCATGCATATCAAGGTAGTTAATAACCGCAATCTTTTTGTGACTCATATTATTCATATGATTACTCTTTGCATCTATAGCAGCCTTTGAATCATTCGAGCCTAACGACAAAGGTCAGTTGACAGGGCTACTCGACAGAGTAGGCAAAGGCAACTGGCTTGAATCATTTAACGATTCTCAATAGGCCCGCTGTAGCCACGGTCAACTGCACCGCCTTGTTTGGGCAGGGCGTTGTTTATAGCTATTTGTTTCTTTTGCGGTGATTGGTTCCAGGAGTAATGCCAAGAATATGCCTTTTCAATGTTTGGATCAGCTGATTTGGAAAACCTCAGTATTCGATTTTTTCCTTTTCCCCATTGATGATAGATCATCTGTCGAGACACCATATTGAGATCGTGAACATGGAAGCCTATAATGCGAAGAATTCGGTTGGCTTTTGAAAGACTGCCCTCAAATACTCGTTCAAGATAAGGGACTT
>Ga0222665_1001551_pt1 | contig 10105 bp, 7 predicted proteins | sample AntAcemetagen653_FD_179853 | JGI IMG/M metagenome (GOLD analysis project Ga0222665, IMG submission 179853) | Saline water microbial communities from Ace Lake, Antarctica - #653 | ecosystem: Environmental > Aquatic > Non-marine Saline and Alkaline > Saline | place: Antarctica: Ace Lake | collected...
AAGCTTGTCCTCGACCTGATCGGGGAGCGGGAGTCCATAAGCAGTTAATTTTCCTGGATTCCCGTTTTCACGGGAATGACAATAACGGGTGCTTTCTGACTTTTTACGAGTTTGTCAAGTTTCGAGTTTCAAGTTTCATTTTTTCCTGTGACCCTTCTAAGCGAAAATAGAGATGCGAGTATCGACACCCTGTGGAACAGACCCTTTGCCTTTCTCAATCTCTGCTGTTTTCTCATTTTCACCAATCTGGGGCTCCTCTATCTCTATCCTCTGGCCCTTGATGCCATGGGAAGCGATAAGCACGCCACAGGGTGGATTATGGGCATTTTTTCCATCGCTGCGGTCCTTTCCAGACCTTTTTTCGGTAAATTTGCCATACGAAAAGGGGAATACTGGATTCTGGATACTTGATCCTGATTACGGATTACGGGTTGTGTTCCTTGAGCCTTGGGCCTAACGCCTTACGCCTCTCCATTGACACACAAGCCCCTTTTTATTAAGGTAACTCATTGCATGTAGAGAATGATAACATTGGAGAATACCTATGAGTTCTTCGAAAAAATTCAGGAGACTCCTGATCTTCCCGGCCATTGCCCTGGGCGTGGTCATATTCATTCTGTTGGTCAGGTCAACTCAGAAACCGAAACGTGACCAGATCTCGGAACAGCCTCGCGCCGTCAGGGTCATACCAGCCCCCCTTGTCTCTGTCGTGCCGAGGGCCGTTGGTTACGGCAAGGTCCAGCCAGGCCAGGTATGGGAGGCCGTTGCTGAAGTGGGCGGCACAATCGTTGAAATCAACCCGGATCTGAAGAAAGGCTCCCTTCTCGCAAAAGGGGCTATTCTCTTGCGCATCGACCCCTCATCTTACGACCTTGCACAATCTCGAGGCGAGGCTGGTGTAAAAGAATTACAGGCCCAGTTCAGGGAGCTTGAGCAGAAAGAGAAAAACATCAGGCGTTCATTGAAAGTAGAGAAAAGCTCGCTTGAACTGAGCAAAAAAGAACTTGATAGAAGGCTCAAGCTGGCCAAGGCAAAGATCATTTCGGGATCAGCGATCGACCAGGAAGAAAAGCGATTCCTTGCCCAGCAGGCAAAGGTGCAGGATCTTCAAAATACCTTCGACCGAATTCCTGCGCAAAAACAGGCCCTCTCTGCAAGAATTTCCTCTGCCAGGTCACGGGTTAAGGACACACGGTTAGACCTGGGAAAGACGACCATCAGAGCACCCTTTAACTGCCGCATCAGTGAGGTAAACGTGGAATTATCCCAATATGCCCAGCCCGGCAAGGTCTTAGCCGAGGTCTATGACATAGGGTCTTCGGAGATACTTGCTCAGGTGCCGCTTTCCGTTATAAAACCTCTTATAGAACCGGGCAAAGGGCAACCTATTGCTACCGAAGTGGACACGGAAATACTCAGAAAGGCCCTTGGGCTCAGCGCGGTTGTCCGCCTTAAGGTGGGTGGAGAAACCATCGAGTGGGAAGGTCGCTTTTCGCGTCCCAGCGAAACCTTGGACCCACAGACAGGAACCGTGGGCATGTATGTCGTCGTTGATGACACATACAAACAGGCCAGATTCGGGGTAAAACCGCCTTTAATAAAAAACATGTACTGTGAGGTCGAGCTAAAGGGCAGGCCCATGCCGAAAAGCGTGGTCATCCCCCGCTCCGCTATGCACCAGAGAATAGTGTATGTTGTTGGTCCTCAAAACCGTTTAGAGAGGCGAAGCGTAACTGTGGACTACTCCCAGGGCGATCTAATCTCGCTAAAAACGGGGATAACTCCCGGTGAAAGAGTCATTGTCACTGATATAATCCCTGCCATAGAAGGGATGCTGCTCGCCCCACAGACCGACAAAGAACTGCTTACGTCCCTTATTGCCAATGCGACCGGGGAGGCACCGTTAAAATGAAAGGCCACGTCTCCTTGGTTCACTACTTTGCGTCCCACCCCACTGCCGCCAATCTCCTTATGATTATCTTTCTCTTCTTAGGGCTTATCACCATTAGAGACCTCCGCAGGGAAACCTTTCCGGACTTTGCTCCCACTGAAATCCAGATCACAGCAGAATACCCCGGCGCAACAGCAGAAGATGTAGAAAGTGCTGTCTGCCAGCGGATAGAGGAGGCATTGGACGATGTCACCGATATCTACGAGATCCGGAGCGAGGCCCGTGAGAACCAGGGACGGATAGTGGTCGAGATGCGCAACGGCGGCGACATGGTTCAGTTTTTAAATGACGTAAAGACCGCTGTTGAGGCCATTGATGATTTTCCGGACAAGATGGAAAAACCGGTTGTCAAACAACTTGGCAAAACTGACTTGGTGGTATCCGTGGCCATAACAGGGCCCATGTCGGTGCCACACTTGAAGGCATTTTGCGAACAGGTCAAGGATCGCATGCTTCGCACCGAGTTGATCTCACAGGTCAAGATCCTCGGGTTCTCTGACCATCAAATCAGAATAGAGATCCCGGCAGTCACACTGATGCAGTTGGGTCTGAGTGTCTCCCACGTGGCTGATACGATCGCCCGGCAGAGTGTGGACCTCCCTTCAGGGATTGTCGAAACCAAAGACGCCGACCTGCTTATCAGATTCGCCGATGAACGCCGGTCAGTGCCGGAATTTGAAGGTCTGATTGTTGTCTCCGGAGATACAGGCGCTGAAATCCGTCTCGGTGATATTGCTGAGATCACGGATCGTTTTGAACTTGATGAAGAGAAGATCCTCTTCAACGGCAAACGGGCCGGTGTGCTGCAAATCTCTAAGACCAAGACCGAAGATGCCCTCAGAATTATGGACGCGGTGAAGGCCTTTCTTGAACGGGAACGAAAAATGGCACCACCGGAGGTCAGCTTTATTATCACGCAGAATATCTCTGAGGTCGTGCGGGATCGGTTGAACATGTTAGCGATCAACGGCATCGAGGGACTGGCGCTCGTTTTTCTGACTATGTGGCTGTTCTTCTCCTTCCGCTTTTCGTTCTGGGTTGCCATGGGTCTGCCGATCTCTTTTTTAGGCGCAATTTTTTTCATGGAAATGATAGATTTTTCCCTTAATTTATTCACAATGGTGGGCCTTCTCATGGCAGTCGGGCTTCTGATGGACGATGCCATCGTCATTTCCGAAAATGTGGCCACGCAGCTCAAGAGAGGGAAAACCCCTCTTGTCGCAGTGGTTGACGGGGTGACCGAGGTGAGAGCAGGGGTTATCTCCTCTTTCCTGACCACGCTTTTCATTTTCGGCTCTCTCGCCGTCTTCATAGAAGGTGATATAGGGAAGGTGATGTGGGTTATGCCGGTGGTCCTTACCCTGACTCTGAGTGTCAGCCTTGTTGAGGCGTTCTGTATCCTTCCCCACCACTTGGCCCATTCCCTGAAAGAGATCAAAGAAAACGCGCCTTCCAGATTTAGACAACGCTTTGACGCCTTTATTGAAGGGGTTCGGGAGAAGATCTTAGGCCGGGTTGTGGACTGGGCGGTGTCGTGGCGCTATCTCTTTGTCGGGTTGGTCCTGAGCATCTTTCTCATTTCCGTGGGCATGTTGGCAGGGGGGGTTCTGAAGACGCGGGCCTTTCCGGACATTGATGGCGACGTACTTCAGGCCCGCATACTCCTTCCCCAGGGTACTCCCCTCTCCCGCACCGAGACGGTAGTAGAGAGGGTCGTCAAGGCATTGAAAAAGATTGATGCAGATCTTACCCCGCTGCAGCCAGAAAAAAAGCCTTTAGTGGAGAACATCAATGTCCAATTCAACTATAATGTTGACTCCTTTGAATTCGGACCCCATGTTGCCACAGTGTCCGCTGACCTTCTGGGCGCAGAAAAACGCAACACACACATAGATGACATGGTTACCCGCTGGCGTAAGGAAGTCGGAAACGTCCCGGATGTCATCAACATAACCTACAAAGAACCGGTAATCGGCCCTGGAGGACTTGCCATCGACATCCGCCTCAAAGGTGATGATCTCGACCGGCTAAAACAGGCATCATTAGAATTAATGCGCTGGCTCAACTCCTATGAAGGTGTCTTGGACTTAAACGATGATCTTCGTCCCGGCAAACCCGAAATGCGTGTCACACTCAAGAGCGGGGCAATGACCTTAGGTGTTGATGCAGCCACCATCGCTAACCAGCTTCGCTCGGCCTTCCATGGGCAAAAGGCAGGCGATATTCAGGTGGGGTCAGAATCATATGAGGTGGACGTGCGTCTTGCCCCTTTGGACCAAAACAGTCTGAGTGATCTGGAAGGTTTCCATATCACCACCAAATCGGGAAAAGAGATCCCCATGGGATCGGTGGCCACCTTAGAGGAGGGGCGCGGATATGGCCGCATCCTGCGAATCAATTCTGTCCGCACTGTTACTATCCAGGGAGACGTGGACACCCTGATTACCAATGCCGCTGAAATCATAAAGGAGACAGAAACACTCTTCTTGCCGGAACTCCAGAAGCGCTATCCAGACATAGATTTCACGTTGGAGGGGCAGGCTAAAGAAAGCGGGAAGACCGGGCGCTCCATGGGCAAGGCCCTGCTTGTTGGTATATTCGCGGTCTTTGTTCTCCTGAGCTTTCAGTTTAAGAGCTATGTAGAACCATTGGTGGTCATTGCAGCCATACCATTGGCATTTATCGGCGTTATCTGGGGCCACATCCTCATGAGCATGGAACTCTCCATGCCAAGCATCATGGGGTTTGTTTCTCTATCAGGAGTGGTGGTCAACGACTCCATCCTCCTTGTAGAGTTCATCAAGCTGAGGCTCAAAGAGGGAAAGGCTATCTCTATAGCGGCCCAAACAGCCAGCAGACAGCGCTTCCGAGCCGTACTCCTGACCTCGCTGACCACCATAATGGGGCTTCTGCCTCTCTTAGCCGAGCGCAGTGTCCAGGCCCAGATACTTATCCCCATGGCGACAAGCTTGGTATTCGGGCTCCTCGCCTCTACGGTCATGGTCCTTGTGGTCATACCTGCCCTCTACACCATTCTTGGTGATTTCGGCCTCACGTCTGCAAACACTAAGTAATTCCTGATGGGATAAAACCCGGACATTATTGTGAGGCTTATAAAACGATCGTTACCAACCAATTGAAGCTTAAGCGTTGGCTCACATTCACCTCTCAGTGTCTTTCCAGTGCTATTTCCCGTTTTTTCCTGGAAGACAACTGCATCACGTCAGCTGCTTTAACATTCATTAGCCTTCAGACTTCTGTTTGACCGCCTTTTTTTCCGCATAGGTCAGTACCATGCCGCCATCAAACAAAAGATCTCCCCCGACCAGGTATCTCCCGAAACGAGAAAAACCCAAGAGGAAGAGATTGGCTACTTCGATGGGAGACATCATTTCCTTTATGCGCGAGTCCCCCATCATGACGTCCCGGACTACCTCTTCAGGGGTAATACCCCGTTGCTTTGCCTGTGCAGGGATCTGGTTCAGGGCTAAGGCCGTTTTGACAAAGCCGGTGCTCACTGTAAAAGAACGGATTTTCCCATCACCCTCGGCCGAGATAGACTGGCTCAGTGCCCTCAAACCGAACTTCATTATATTATAGGCCGGCTTATTCAGCGTGCATATATGTCCGTGAATCGAGGCCATATTGCCTATGCCTCCCGTTCCGTCACTGCTTTTCCTCATATGCGGGATTGTCAATTTGGAGAGATAAAATGGCGCTCGCAGCATCAGCCTCTGCATAATATCGTATTTTTCCATGGGGAAGTCTTCAATAGAATCGATGTGCTGGATCCCCGCGATATTGACGAGATACTTGATGGCGCCGGCTTTTGATGCCTCGGCCACAGCATGTTCTATATCTTCATCGCGTGTGAGATCGGTCTTGATAAAGACCATCTCCCCTCCCATTTCATGGACCATCTCAACTGTCTTCTCACACTCCTCTTCATTGACATCGAGCCCAACCGCTGTCAGGCCATTGGCCGCGGCCGCTATTGCAGTGGCCCTCCCTATTCCCATTCCCGCACCGGTTATAATGCAGACATTATCAGGGTTGAAGTTGTCATCCTGAAGGATCAGTATTTCCTCTCGTGTTATCTTTGGTTCGGTGATATCCATTTTTTACCTCACTTTATTTGCAGAGTTAGTGTCTATACAGAAATGAAATAGTGCCTGAACAAAAAACTTCCTTATTTCTGACTCCATATTTTTTACAAGCCCGGACCACGGGTGTCAACAAAAAATACCGAGTTGAACACCCTGAGAGCGACCCTGTTTATCTGCAGAGTTGAGATTTCGACCTCTTGGTGATAATATGCCGTCTGATATGAAACGACACATCTCAGCGACTTAAAAACATTCATGAAAAAACATGGCAAAGTATTCTTAATCAGTCTCGGTTGTGCCAAGAACCTGGTAGATAGCGAGCATATGCTTGGGATTCTTGACTCAAGAGGATTTGGCCTGACGACCACCATCGAGGAGGCCGAATTCGCCGTTATTAATACCTGTGCTTTTCTCCAGACCGCTGTCGAAGAGGCAATTGACACGATTTTAGAAACAGCACGCCTGAAAAATGAGGGGAAATTAAAAAAGATTGTGGTGGTAGGGTGCTTTGTGCAGCGCTATGGATATAAACTCGTTAAAGAGATCCCTGAAGTGGATGGCTGGCTTGGCACAGGAGAAATCCGGCGTGTGGCAGATGTTCTGTCGAATAATAACAAGAATGCTCCTGTGCCGCTTTTTATCAACAGGCCCACCTTTTTGGCCGACCACCATTTCCCCAAGGTGCAGGCAACACCATTTTACACCGCCTATCTCAGGATTGCTGAGGGCTGCTCTCATAGATGTACATACTGCCTCATCCCGAGTCTGAGGGGACCTTTCCGTAGCCGCAGGCTGAAATCTTTGATCAAGGAAGCGGAGGAGATGGCCCACATGGGCGTAAAAGAGATCAACCTGATTGCCCAGGATACCAGCCTGTATGGAAAAGAGCTGTATGGTGAAACCCGTATTGAGGATTTATTGGAGGGCCTTATTAACATAAAAGGAATCAGGTGGGTCCGGCCATTATACTTTCACCCCAATAATGTGTCGGAACGACTCCTGGACCTGATTGACGCTGAGGAACACATCTGCCCCTACCTCGACCTGCCCTTCCAGCACGTAAATAAGAGCCTCCTTAAATCCATGGGAAGGGAACCTAACAGGGAGACGCCAGGGGAATTGATTGAGAGGATAAGGGATAGAAAGCGGAGGATCAGCATTCGAACCACCCTGATGGTTGGGTTTCCGGGTGAGACAGAGGAGATGTTCGACCAGCTCTGCGATTTTGTGAAGATGGCGGAATTTGACCATCTCGGGGTGTTCGTATTTAGTCCGGAAAAGGGAACACCGGCGGCTCGGATCAGACCAACGGTTGATCAAGAGATTGCCGAAAATAGATTGGCCGATATCATGACTCTCCAAGCCGGAATTTCAAAGAAAATAAATCAACGAAAGATCGGCAGGCGCTTACCTGTACTGATTGAAGGTCCAAGCCCTGAAACCGACCTGTTGCTGAGCGGCCGGACAGCAACAATGGCTCCGGACGTTGACACGAAGGTGCTCATAAATGAGGGCAAGGGTATAGTTGGCGAAATAATGCCTGTAAAAATCACAGAAGCCCACACCTACGACCTGGTGGGCAAAATCGTCTGAATAGGACGCGGATAAACGCAGATTTTCAAGATCCATATCCAATCTTCGGCTAACTGTGCGGTTAGGAAAATAGCCACAGACACAGAGAAAACAATTTAGGGAAAAAGGTCTTCATTCAAAATCTTTTTCTTTTCCTCTGTGCCTGCGGCAACAAAAACAAATGTGTAACCGTACAGGGCAAAGTTTTTAAAGCAGACCTGAAATAGGTTGTAAAATCTTTAAGGGTAAACTATCATCTATTATGAAAACAGACAAACATCCATCAGCTAATAAGAAGGGAAATCGCAATAAGAAATGGATTCGGACATATCAAATTTAACACAGTTTAGAGATCATTTTGACATAATTAACGATGAGCTGTACAAAGTATTTAACTCTCGGGTCCCACTTGTTCAAGAAATCGGAAGGCACGCACTCTTAGGGCATGGCAAGAGACTCAGACCCCTCAGTTTTGTCCTCTCCTGTGAACTCTGCAACTACCACGGAGAAGATGTTTATCAGCTTTCGACTATTTTCGAGTATATACATACCGCTTCACTGCTTCATGATGACGTATTGGATAATGCCGAGATCAGACGAAACAGGCCTTCAGCCAACCAGGTCTGGGGCAACCATGCGGCCGTCTTAGAGGGGGATTTCCTTGTTTCAAAGGCCATGGGCATAGCTATTCGTGCCGGGAATATCCCTTTTCTGGCAAAAATCATAGAGACTGCAACACAAATGACCGAAGGCCAGATTTTGGAGTTGGCCCATACTGATGACTGGAACATTGGCAGGGACCTGTACTTAGAAATCATCACCGCAAAGACGGCTATGCTCATATCAACTGCCTGTGCCTGCGGAGCCATCATCTCCGACGCTGGGTCGGAAACCGCAGATTCTCTTGCGCAGTTCGGATTAAATGCGGGAATCGCTTTTCAGCTCATCGACGACCTCTTGGATTATACATCTTCCCAGGAGGTGTTTGGAAAGCCGGTAGGAAAAGATCTGAGAGAAGGAAAGATAACCCTCCCCCTTATTTACACACTGACACAGCTTGAAACGACTGAAAAAAAGCGACTCGAAGATCTCTTCGTAAATCACCAACCCACAGATGATGATTTCCGGGATATCATAGATCTTGTAAGGGGCAAAGGAGAGCTTGACCGTATCCGGGAGGAGGCCCAATCATATGTGGACAATGCCATAAACTTCCTGGACATATTCCCCGATTCTGCAACAAAAAGAGACCTCATAACACTAAGCCGGCATATCATCGATAGGAAAAAATGAGGGTTGCGAGTTGCAGGTTACGAGTTACGGGTTTTTCAATAGTCAATTTTCAATAGTCAATAGTCAATTCTGAGGGTTACAGGTTTTTTCAATCAACAATCGACAATCATAAATCATCAATCCAAAGGGTCTATACTCGGATTTGAAGCAGGTCCTCGCCCAATACCAGTTCACCTTTATAGGATTGCCGACACTGAGATGTAATATCGCTTAGCAGACATTCGGGGTAAAAGTGGATCAAAATTAGACGCTCCACACCCGCAAGAGTGGCAATACGTCCCGCTAAAGAAGGTGTAAGGTGCCCCTCAATCTCATCACCATCCGGAAAAGAGGATTCCAGGACTAAGAGATCAGCCCCTCTCGCCAGGTCCACTATTTCATCACAAAAACCGGTATCCCCGGAATAGACCACTGTTTTTCCCGAGCGATTTTCCACCCGATAGGCAAGACTGTTCGGGGAATGATTTGTGGGGCTGGTAGTGACCGTGAAGTTTCCGTAATTGCTTTTAACTTTTTTACTTATGTCAATCTCTTCGATCCTCATCATCTCCGGAGGGAGGGTTAACCAGGTATGATAAGCATCTTGAAGAGCGTTGACAAGTTCGGATAAACCGCAAGGGCCTGCAATTACAAAGGGCTTTCTTCTCCCCAGAACAGCCGGGTTTCTTGAAGCAAAGAGGAGATGAATCAGGTCCGCCGTGTGATCGGGATGAAAATGCGTCAGGAATATTCGCTCAATCCTTTCGTAACTTATGCCGACTCTCGTCAGTTGATGCAAGGTCCCCGGTCCAATATCGAAGAGGACCGGACTCCCCTCAATCAGCAAAACAAGGGAAGGCGATCCCCTGTCATGAAGTGGGATAGCAGTCCCTGATCCTAAAATAATCAGCTTCATTTATGTACCAAAATCTTCGGAGTCTTAGTCTTTTTGTCATAAAAGAGAAAGGCCGCCACATGAGACCGTTCTACACACGCAACGATGCCCACGCCTTTCGCATAAAACATATACCCCACATCGTTTACCGAAGCAGGACCGACCTTTCCCGTATATGAGGATTTGATCAGGACTGTCTGGAATTTTCCCGCCGGAACAATGACTTCATAAGCCCCAACATAGGTGTGGGTTACCCTTAAATGGCCCTTATACTTCTCATCGGTCGGATCATGAAGGTCATAGACCCTG
>Ga0222665_1001565_pt1 | contig 10050 bp, 8 predicted proteins | sample AntAcemetagen653_FD_179853 | JGI IMG/M metagenome (GOLD analysis project Ga0222665, IMG submission 179853) | Saline water microbial communities from Ace Lake, Antarctica - #653 | ecosystem: Environmental > Aquatic > Non-marine Saline and Alkaline > Saline | place: Antarctica: Ace Lake | collected...
CAGGGTTAGCACCGGCTTTTTTATATAATGCCATAACAGCCTGTTGCTTCTTCATGGAGTCTTCCTTCTTGGGGAATTTTTTACCTAGTTCATCTACTTCAGGTTTTAACACACGCATTTTAGCTGATGAATAATATGTTTTGTATGCTATTGGAAACAATAGTGTTTTTAGCATTATGGTTAATACAAGAATAACGATACCATAATTCCAACCGTAACCACCAAGCCAATCAAATGTTGGTATTACAATATATTCATTTATCCATGCTAGTATGAAAAACCCCCATCCAATTGGAATTTGACGTTCCAGTTCAAGATCGTATGCTTTAAGTGTGTAAAATTTATTTGGACCAAAATAAAATGAAAACGGAATGCTGGTGCTTCCCTTTAGATTAATTGGCAATTCAAAATCGGCCTGCATTGATTTGAGGTATCTGTCTGAACCCGGATTTTCTTTTTCAAATACCTTAAGCCTCCCGTTATTGAAAGAATTTTTTGCAATTAAGGTAGATGAAAAGAAACGTTGCTTAAATGAAACCCACTTTAGCTTTGTGGTAATTTGTTCCTCATCGTCATCAGTTTCGTCCATGTAATCAACTTCATCCTGATAGTATTTGTAATATATAGTTGATCCGTTAAATTGATCAATTGTTTTTTCTTGTTGTCTAAGATCAGCGTACCAGTTTAAATCAACAAAGCTGGAATTTGATGATATAACACCCTCCATGCCAACAATATTTATTGTGAAATCAATCATATAATTGTCGCCATTGAGAGTATATAAATATTCAATGTAGCTATTGTTATTCACAACTCCTTCAGTAGAGCCAATATATAATCGCATACTAAACGACAATGATTCAGTGCCGGAAACAACCATATGGGATTTTGCAAACTCATCAGGAGTGAAGTAAAAGTTTTCAGTATTTATTATTCTATTGTGTGAAAAGAATGATAATCCAAATTTTGAAGTTTCGGGATTGAACAGGATAACTGGCAGTGAATCATAAGTTTGATAATCTTTTAATTCAATGGTTTTAATATGTCCGCCTTTATTACTAACTTCTATCTTAACGAGATCATTTTCAATGATGTATAATTGTTCATCACCAATAGCTGCATTTGCGAATACATCGTATTTATTTTGCAAGTCAGAAAATGTTTCGCGTTGTTCGTGTGTAATTTCAATTGCAGGAGCTTCAGGTTGTGATGATTGCTCCAGTACTTTAGTTGTACTTGCAAGTTCTTCGGCTTTTTGCCTTTGAATATGTGCTATTGAATCAGCTACATATTGTTGCTTTGCAAGTTCCTCTTCAGAAGGTGTCATCCAATAGGTATAACCAATCATTATTCCTGCTATGAGGATGAAGCCTAAAATTGAGTTTTTATTCATGCTATATTTTTTTTTCGGTTTATTCCCCTTATCAGGATAATAAGTTTGCAAATATATTGAGAATTATTAAATAACTGACAAATACTATGCCGCTAAGTTCAAGTTGTAAGTTGTAGATATTTAGGTGTATAGAAAGCGTTGCGTGTCATGTTTTTATTAAATGGAATTAAGTCATCATTATTTTTAAAAAAATATTTATCAAAAACACTTGACAACAGGTACAAAATGAAGTATATTTGTGATATTAAATTAATATCATAATAATATAAATATAATACTATGAAAAAAGAACATGAATTTTCACCAATATCTGGCTATTTAGCCTTATTTGTTATCTTTTTATTTATTGTACCACCTATACTGGCGATTATTTTTGTAAAAATGATTTGGATGATTGCATTGATTTTACTAGGGATATTTTTTATTGCAGGACTAGTTACTGTTAACCCAAATGAATCAAGTGTACTAGTGCTGTTTGGAGCCTATAAGGGTACAATTAAGAAGAATGGTTTTTGGTGGGTTAATCCGTTTTTCTCAAGAAAGAAAATATCTCTTAGAGCCAGAAATTTGGATAGTGAACCCATAAAAGTGAATGATAAAATTGGTAATCCGGTAATGATAGGTGTTGTTATGGTTTGGAAGGTGGATAATACATATAAAGCAGCATTTGATGTGGATGATTATGTACATTTTGTTGATATTCAGAGTGAAGCTGCTATCCGCAAGCTCGCAGGACATTATTCTTATGATAATTTTGAAGATGAGGATGCCAATATTACATTACGTGGAGGAGGAGAAGAGGTTAACCATATGCTCGAAGATGAAATTACTGAAAGACTTGCTATTGCAGGTATAAAAGTGATTGAAGCAAGGATTAATTACATTGCTTATGCTCAGGAAATTGCAGGGGCAATGCTAAAACGACAGCAGGCAACAGCAATTGTTGCTGCCCGATTTAAAATAGTTGAAGGTGCTGTTAGCATGGTTGAGATGGCTTTGGACGCACTCGAAAAAAAGAAAATTATTGAACTTGATGATGAAAAGAAAGCTACTATGGTTAGCAATTTGATGGTTGTTCTAACCTCTGATAAAGATGTTTCACCAATTGTGAATACGGGAACCATTTATTAATGTTTGAATATGTTTATTTCGGGATTTGAAACCCTGAACTATAAAGTTGCTAATCCTAAATCTGTCATTATTTCTAGCAATTTTATTCCCGAAGTAGCATGAGTAAAATGATAAAATGAAAAAGGTACTATTTCAAGAAGAACAAAAGTTTGGGTCTCGGTCTTTATACGTTAGTATGGGTGCTATTTATGCTATACCCGTTGTAATATTTTCAATAGCATTTTATTATCAATTTGTTCTAAAACAGCCATGGGGGGATAAACCAATGTCGGACTTAGGTTTATTAGTAACAGCATTGTTGATTTTTGTCGTTCTTATTATTTCATCTTTTCTATTGTTTAATTCAAAATTGGTTGTGGAGGTAACAAACGAAAATCTACATTTTACTTTTTGGCCTTATTTCAGAAAATCGATAAGTTATTCAAAATCTGATATTGAAAAGTATGAGATCCGAGAATATAAACCAATTAAAGAATATGGTGGTTGGGGTATGAAGCAAGGAAAAAAAGGAGTTGGAAAAGCTTATAATGTAAGGGGTAATATAGGTTTGCAACTATATCTACAAGACGGAAAGAAAGTATTGATTGGTACACAGAGGGGTGATGCATTTTTACGTGCAATAAATAAATTAATGGAGAATAAATAATAATGGCGAAAAAGAAAGCATTCGTACTTCGAGTTCAACCGGAAATGATGGCTGCACTTGAAAAATGGGCACAGGATGAATTTCGTAGTACTAACGGACAGATAGAATATATTCTAAATAATGCTCTGTTAAAAGCCGGAAGGAAGAAAAAGGTAAAGGAATAGTTTATGTGACTTGTTTTATAATCAACCTTTTTTACTCTTTTTATATTTAATAGCAGCCTTAATAAATCCAATAAATAATGGATGAGGTTCTTTAACAGTACTTTTGTATTCCGGATGAAATTGCACACCAATAAACCATGGATGGTTTTTTAACTCAATTATTTCAACAAGATCTTTGCCTGGGTTTATACCTGAAAGTTGCATACCGTTTTCAGTAAACCGATCTCTAAAATCATTATTAAATTCGTATCGGTGACGGTGTCTTTCAAAGATATCATGTGTTTTGTATTCACTAAAAGCTAATGAGTCCTTTTCCAAACTACATTCATAAAGTCCCAGCCTCATACTACCTCCAAGGTTGGTTACTTTTTTTTGCTCTTCCATGATGTCAATTACAGGATATGGCGTATTAGCATCAATTTCAGTAGTATGTGCTTTATCTAATCCTAATACATTTCTTGAAAACTCAATAGCAGCACACTGCATTCCCAAACAAATGCCCAAAAACGGAATATTGTTTTCACGAGCATATTTAATTGCATCAATTTTTCCTTCAATTCCTCGTCCTCCAAAACCAGGGGCAACAAGTATACCATTTAGTCCTGAAAGTTTTTCATTAACATTTGATGTGTTAATTTTTTCTGATTGAATACTCACAATATTTACTTTGTATTCATTTTCAACTCCTCCATGAACAAGTGCTTCATTTATTGATTTATATGCATCTTTAAGTTCAACATATTTTCCAATTAATCCAATGTTCACATTTCCAACCGGATTTTTCAGTCTATCTACAAATCTTTCCCAATTTTTTAAATCGAGTTTCTCAGGAATGGGTGTATTTGTTACGGACAATACCTCTATATCTAGTTTTTCTTCACGCATTAACAAGGGAACATCATAGATTGTGTGTGCATCAATTGATTCAATAACTGCAGTTGGTGAAACGTTACAGAATTGTGCAATCTTACGTTTAATGCCTTCATTGAGCGAATGCTCTGTTCTACATACAATTATATCGGGCTGAACTCCTTGTTCCAACATTGTTTTTACCGAATGCTGTGTTGGTTTTGTTTTAAGTTCACCGGCAGCTTTTAAGAATGGGACAAGAGTTAGGTGGACAACAGCACAATTGTTACCTAGTTCCCACTTCATTTGTCTAACAGTTTCAATAAAAGGAAACGACTCTATGTCACCAACAGTTCCACCTATTTCAGTAATTACAAAATCATATTTATGTGTTTGTCCTAATATTTTTATACTTCGTTTTATTTCATCCGTAATATGGGGTACTACTTGTACAGTTGTACCTAAATATTCCCCTTTTCGTTCTTTGCTTATTACATTTTGATAAATACGGCCCGTAGTTACATTATTTGCCTGCGAGGTAGGAGTATTGGAGAATCTTTCATAATGGCCTAGGTCGAGATCAGTTTCAGCACCATCATCAGTTACATAGCATTCGCCATGTTCGTAGGGGTTAAGTGTGCCGGGGTCTATATTAATATATGGATCTAGTTTTTGTATTGTTACTGAAAATCCTCGTCCCTGTAGTAGCTTTGCCAATGAGGCAGAAATAATTCCTTTACCCAGAGAGGATGAAACTCCTCCGGTAACAAAAATGTATTTTACATTCTTTTTCATCTTCTCAACAAGAGTTTATAAGTAAACTAATTATGCAAATATAGCAATCCCAGTTGTGTTAGCAGTTTATTATTGCTAAAATTTTACACTTTTAAGATATTGATAATTTGTGTATTGTATTAAAATGTTAAACCAAAGTTACGTAATAAATGTAACATTGGTTTAACAAAAAATCTTGTAAATTTGTTTAATTGACATATAAGTCAAAATTTGTTGTTCACTAGTAATATGTTGGACGCTTAACTCCTGCCATATTTTTTGCAACTCGAATAACTTGCAATGCATAGCCAAACTCGTTGTCGTACCAAATATATGCTATAAGACCTTTTTTGTTTGCTGAAACAAGTGTTGCATTACTATCAAATACAGAAGTAGCAGGTTCACTTATAAAATCTGAAGATACTGCATCTGCAGAAGTAGAATATTTTACCTGGGCAACTAAATCTCCTGTTAACGAAGTTTTTCTCATAAGTTCATTAATTTCTTCAACACTAGTTTCTTTGTTAAGTGTAAGTTTAAGTATTACCAATGAAACGTTGGGAGTAGGGACACGTATTGCGTTACCAGTTAGTTTTCCACCAAGTGAAGGTACAATTTTAGTGACAGCCTTGGCTGCTCCTGTTTCAGTAATAACAAGGTTTAGTGGAGCGGAACGGCCACGTCGTGTTTTTTTATGCATGTTATCTAATAGATTCTGATCGTTTGTGTACGAATGAATCGTCTCAAGATGTCCTTGTTCAATTCCAAATTTTTTCTCAAGAACTGATAATACGGGAGCAGCAGCATTTGTTGTGCAAGAAGCTGCAGATAAAATGGTTTCTTTATTATAGTCAACGCTTTTTTCGTTTACACCAAAAACAATATTTGGAATGTCGCCCTTGCCTGGAGCTGTTAGAAGTACTTTCGATATTCCTTTTGCTTTAAGATGACGACTCAACCCTTCACGGTCACGGTATATACCTGTATTGTCAATTAACACAGCATTGTTAATACCATATTCTGTATAGTCAATTTCTTCAGGACTACTTGCAGCTAGCATAAGCACCTTATGCCCATTAATATAAATAGTTTTATCATCCAGGTTTTCAAGCGCAACACCTCTAAACGGACCATGAACAGAATCGTGTCGTAGCAATGAAGCACGTTTGACTATTTGTTCATCATCATTTCCTCTAGTTACAATCGCACGAACTCTCAATTGGTGGCCATTACCTTGTATAATAAGTTCACGGGCTAATAATCTACCAATTCGTCCAAAGCCATAAAGAACAACATCAACAGGTAGTTTAAATTTAGCTTCAGATCCGATAAACTTTTTCAATTTTATTTTTACAAAATCTTCAGCATCTATATAGTCTTTTTTTGTGTCGCACCACTCGGCGTTGAGTTTACCAATGTCAATTTTTGAAGGTTTAATATTACAATGCAGAATTGCTTTGGCCAACTTTAGTGAATCTTTTATGTTAAGCTGCCTATTTATAATATTTTCAGCATAAGAATGTCTGTATAATATTAAACTTGCGCTTCGGTCAATAAGCTGGCTTCTGAATAGTACCAACTCAACTGATTTGTTGTAAAACAGTTTCGACAATACACTAATAAATTCGTTGGCATGCATTTCCTGCCTTGCCCATTCATTAAGAGAGTCTTCGTAACTACCGTTAATATTTTTATTATTTGCCATAGTTTATTATTATTTGAATTATTATTTAGGAATGTTTAACATAAGCTATGTATGCAAAAATAGGAAAAGCAATTAATTTTCAAACAAAACTACCTTTTTTATATGCGTTCTTAATAAATATAAGTGTGCATTAGTTAAATGTGCACGTAAACCTATGAAAATAAGGAGGTGAAAAGAATAATCTATTGCCCTAAATATGCTTTTAGTAATCTACTTCTAGCAGTATTTCTTAATCTGCGAATTGCTTTTTCTTTAATTTGACGTACTCTTTCACGTGTTAAATCAAAAGTAGCACCAATTTCTTCTAATGTTAAACTATAGGTTCTTCCAATACCATAATACATATTTACTATCTCCCTTTCTTTTTCAGAAAGGGTGGCAAGTGAACGTTGGATTTCACTACCTAAGGATTCTCTCATTAGAGATTCATCTGTTTCTTCAATGTCTGTTGGAACAAAGAAATCAAGAAATTTCGTGTCTTCATCACTTGCCATAGGAGCGTCCATTGAAACGTACCTTGTTGCAATTCGCATTGTTGCATCAATTTTATGGCGGGGAACTTCTAATTCTTGTGCAATTTCTGTTTCGGAAGGCGGTCTTTCGAATTGCTGTTCTAAACGTGAGGATGCCTTTTTTAATCTATTAATTGATCCAACCTGATTAAGAGGCAGTCTGACAATTCGTGATTGCTCAGCAATTGCTTGTAGAATAGATTGTCGTATCCACCAAACGGCATAAGATATAAATTTAAAACCTCTGGTTTCGTCAAATCTTTGTGCAGCTTTAATTAAACCAAGATTTCCTTCATTAATTATATCGGGTAGACTTAATCCTTGATTTTGATATTGTTTTGATACAGATACAACAAAACGTAAATTAGCTTTTGTAAGTTTCTCAAGAGCAATGGCATCTCCATTCTTAATCCTTCTAGCCAGCTCAACTTCTTCTTCAGCCGTAATTAGTGCTTCTCTACCGATGTCTTGCAAATACTTATCAAGGGATGCAGTGTTTCGGTTAGTAATTGATTTAGTAATTTTGAGTTGTCTCATGTTTTCGGAATGGGTTTAATCTAAGTTTCAGAAAAACAGCCACGCAATTTAATAAAAATTATCTTAAGTGACAAATTATCAGAGCATAAATTCATACGAAACTCGCACTCCATTGGGGTATAATCCTTTTAATCGAATTATATTTCTATGTGATTTGTTTAAAGCCATTGATAAATTTTCTTGAGAGTTAACTTTTAAACCATTTATTTCAGTAATTATGAATCCATCATTTATACCACTTTTGTTTAGTATTCCGCTATTTATATTAATGATTCTTAAGCCATTAGATATTTTGAGGTTTTTAAGTTCGTCAATGGATACACTCTGTAATTCAGCTCCAAGAATATCATTATAAAATGAATCGCCCGATTTAACAATCAAAGTTGTTCCATTTTTATTTTTTAATATTACATCAAGAGTAATTATTTTATTGTCACGGTTTATTTTGGTAATCACGGTAGTTCCTGGATTAAATTGAGCAATTAAACCTAATAATGAAGATAAACTATTGGTTTTAATATCATTTATTGATAAAATAACATCACCTTTAATAATTCCAGCATCATATGCACCGCTATTTTCAACAACACCAGCAACATAAATTCCATTAACACTTTCTAGGCCGATAACTTCGGCAAACTCAGCATTTATATCTTGTATTTGTACCCCCAGATAACCTCTTTGTGCTTCGCCATATTCAATAATATCATTTACTACTTTTTTTACAATATTAACAGGTATGGCAAATGAGTACCCTTCGTAAACACCTGTATGGGATGCTATTGCAGCATTTATACCAACTAATTCTCCTCTTATGTTTACTAGTGCGCCTCCGCTATTGCCTCTATTTACAACTGCATCGGTTTGGATGAATGACTCAATTGATGATTGCCCTCCTAATATGTTAATATTACGTGCTTTAGCACTAACTATACCGGCAGTAACAGTTGAGTTTAAGTCGAAAGGATTACCAACAGCAAGAACCCATTCTCCTATTTTAATATTGTCAGAATCACCGAAAGTTAAAAAAGGGAGATCATTTTTATTGACTTTAATGAGTGCTAGGTCTGTACTTGGGTCAACTCCTATAACCTCTGCTTCAGTTTCGCGTTCATCATTAAAGGTTACCGATATAACATCGGCTCCATCAATTACATGATTATTTGTAACTATATACCCGTCAGAGGATATTATCACTCCTGAGCCAAATGCTACATAGCTATTTTGTCGTGGAGGATATTGATGCAAGTAATCTTTAAATTGACCAAAAAAATCATCATAGGAATTTGTTTTTGAAACAACCTTTGTTTTTATATGTACAACTGCATCCAACGATTTTTCTGCAGCATTTGTAAAATCAACAGCTTGTTGAGGAACATAATTTGTTTTGTGAATCACAGGTAATTGTTTATTATAGTGGGTTTCTGTTCCATTTGGAGTGCTAGTTTTATACTCACCAATTATAAATACCACAATCATAACTAACAAGGCGCCTGTAGCACCGCTTAAAAAACCTTTAATTGTTGATGTAACTTTCATAAATCTCATGTATTTTTGTTTTTATAACGGCAAACCAACATGCAAATTTTTTTTGCATGGTTAATAATTGTTAAAAGCTGATATAAAATCAACGCAAGTAGTTTTTAATTGTTGTGAGAAAAAATCATAAATATGCATTTTCATAAATTTCAGGGAAACGGTAACGATTTTATTTTACTCGATAATCGTAATAATAATTTTGATTTAACAGCTGCTCAGGTTCAAAAGATTTGTGATAGAAGGTTTGGAATTGGTGCTGATGGTTTAATGCTTATTAATGTATCTGCAAAATATGATTTTAAAATGGTTTACTATAATTCTGATGGCAATATTAGCAGCATGTGTGGAAATGGAGGAAGATGTATTGCTGCCTTTAGTAAGTTTATTGGATTAGTAGGTGATGAAATGATATTCGAAGCATGGGATGGATTGCATAAAGCGATTATTGAAAGTGAAATAATAGCTGGAAAAATTTGGGATGTAAGATTGCAGTTAGCTGATGTAGTTGATGTGGATAAAAACGAAGATTATTATTTTCTTGATACAGGATCTCCTCACTATGTTGAGTTTGTTAATAATACAGCAGAGATAGATGTAGCAATGGAGGGCAAGAAAACCCGTGATAGTGAGCGTTTTGCACCAATGGGCACTAATGTTAATTTTGTTGAGATAAGTAAGGATAGAATTTTTGTTAGAACATATGAAAGGGGAGTTGAAGAAGAAACTTTATCTTGTGGTACCGGAGTTACTGCCTCAGCAATTGCAGTATTCTTGGAAACAGGACGGAAGAATGTTCCTGT
>Ga0222665_1001567_pt1 | contig 10047 bp, 6 predicted proteins | sample AntAcemetagen653_FD_179853 | JGI IMG/M metagenome (GOLD analysis project Ga0222665, IMG submission 179853) | Saline water microbial communities from Ace Lake, Antarctica - #653 | ecosystem: Environmental > Aquatic > Non-marine Saline and Alkaline > Saline | place: Antarctica: Ace Lake | collected...
CCAGGAGTCTGATTGTTCCCAAGCTGACCGCGATTTCCCTGACCCCAGCAGTAAAGATGACCGCTATCTTTGATCGCACAAACATGAGCAGAACCCGAAGCCACAAGCATAACAGTCTCCGTCTCCGGATCAGGAGTGTTATCTCCATGCTCTGTATCCCCAGTATCTCCAGTATCTCCAGTATCTCCAGTATCTCCAGTATCTCCAGTATCTCCAGTATCTCCAGTATTTCCAGTATCTCCAGTATTTCCAGTGTTGCCACTATCACCCGTGTCCATGTCCACTGTGTCCTCTTCGTCCATCACGTCCGTGTCCACCATGTCCACATCGTCCTTTCTGTCCGTCAAAGCACTCTCTTCAACAGCACAACCAGCAAAAAACACAACTGAAATAAAAAATAAAAATATGTGCTTCACCTTACCAACCTCCATCTATCATCGAGCATCCGCAGCCTATCTCTTCATCACCAGCGGCAAAGTCATCATTAACGTCACTAGTCCCATTATTATCATCCGGTACACCCGTGTCAACTCCGTCCTCATCGTCCACTGTGTCTCCAGTATCCCCAGTATTTCCAGTATTCCCGCTGTCCCCGGAGTCACCAGTGTCCACTGTGTCCATATCGTCCACTTCGTCCTCCGACTCTTCGTCATCAACAAAATAACACAAACCACTGTCCATGTCGCATTTCTGGTAAGTAAGGCAGTCCTCATCGCTTTTACAACCCACTTCAAGGATGCACAGTCCTGAATCTGTGTCACAGAACTGATCCTCCGGGCAGTCATCATTACTTTCACAAAGTTCCTGCTCATATTTGCATTCATCATTTAATGCCATTCTCACCATTTCATAAACGTCGAGATATCCATAGCCAAAACATGAGTTATGCTGAATAGTTACGTCAAAATAAGTGTCCTTGATATCCTTCCATTCACATTCACCTATCACTTGACGATCTTTATCAATTATAAGGTGATCTCCAACAATATCACCATCACTTATTCTTTGCGCAACTCCTGCGGCGGCAGCTTTTTTCAGGCAGTGGAGTGCTTCAAAGAATTTCATGTCAGGGTTGGCAGAAAGCATAAGGCCAAGTGCGCCTGAAACGACAGGAGCCGCAGCAGAAGTTCCTGAAAAAGCTGGATTTGTTGCGTAGTTTCCGGCATCGCCCCCAAGCCCCAAGGAGATATCTGTTGCAACAAGACCGGCATAAGGTGGAGAATCATCAGGATCACCGGCAGGAGCAATTACATCAATTGCATCTCCGTAGTTTGAATAAATTGCCTTATATCCTTTAAGGTCAGCAAGAGTGTTGTGTCTGAGCGCGGAAACAACAACAATGTGTTCGTTGTCGAAGTTCTTTACATTTGCAGTATCACAAAAGTTGTTTCCCGCAGCCCAGACAACAAGCGTCCCTTTACCGTCTCTTCCGTTTTTTATTGCATATTGAACTGCCTGTTCAACGTATGAATTGAATGGAACAGTTCCGCAGCTGCCTTGATTCCACCAGACCCAGGAGTTGTTTATAACTGAAGCTCCTTTATCGACTGCCCATTTAAGTGCCAGATATGTTTTATGAAAAGTGTCCACATATCCTGTTCCGACATCAGTATCAATGAATCTTATCGGAATAATTCCGCAGTCCCAGCAGACTCCGGCGATCCCTTTTCCATTGTTTCCTTTTGCAGCGGCAATTCCAGCCACACTTGTACCGTGAGCGGCAGTTATTCTTGATGGATAGGCCGTAGTACCTGTGTGAAACTTATAGGTTGCATTGGAATTTTCATCAACGAAGTTCCACCCAAGATCGGGAAGGAGATTATCAACAAGATCTTCGTGTTCAAGGTCTACACCGTTATCGACTATCGCTATTTTTATCTGCGGATCTCCCTGCTCAAGAGCCCAGGCAAGATTTGAACGGATCTTTTCATGATGCCACTTTCCCGTTGCGTATTTTGAATACCAGGTGTCATCAGGTGATATCGGGTCAGGTGTTATCATGTCGGTATCCGGAGTTTCAGAATCAGTATCATCCATGACATCAACATCCGAGGCGAGTTCAAAATGTGCCTGAAAATCAGGTTGAGCCCATTTTAAAAGTCCGCTGTTAAACAGTATTACAGACAGCCTGAAAGGTTTCGTACCTTTTTTCATTTTAGTCAGATAGTATTCTGGATCCGATTTATCATGATAGATCACTGCCAGACCGTGTTTTTTGAGGAATTCACTTTTTATACGCAGTGGAACATTTGCCTTGAATGCAAGACCCATAGTCCCGTTAAGGGGCATTGGCAAACCGCCTTCAAATTTTACTACCGGCCATCCTTTGTCAGTTTCGCCGATCTTTTCCAGATACTGAGCGATTCCTTTCGGGTCGGGATAGAAAACTTTTTGAGCTGTCAGACTAAACGAGATCATTAAAATGATAGCCGTAAGCAGGATCTTTTTCATCGATTTATTCTCCGTTTATTAACTACACAACAATTAATTTTTAACTTTTTAAGATAAAGTTCGCCTTGTTTTGGAAAGAAGGTCCGGAAAAGTATCGGTTTTATGGTGCGGTTTTATTAATCCGAACGTATTTCTTGAGAAAAACCACTTAAATTGTATAGTTTTACAAGTTTTTGATGACAGGAGATATGAATGATAGTTGTAGTTAACAGTCAGGGAAAAGAAGTTTCATTTCCGGAATCGGAATTAGAATTTACGGCCATAAGGGCTGAAGGTCCAGGCGGTCAGCATGTAAACAAGACAAGCAGTGCGGTTATGCTCAGATTTAATATTGATGAGTCGTCGCTGCCGCTTTATATAAAAAACAGGCTTAAAAAATTATCTGATAATCACGTCACTCCAGGTGGCGAAATTCTTATAAAAGTGCAGGATGAAAGAAGTCAGATCCGCAATAGGGAAACGGCGATTGAAAGGTTTAAGGAAATAATTCTTAAAGTGCTTTTTGTTCCCAAGAAAAGAAAAAAGACAAAACCCACAAGAGGTTCAGTTGAAAAAAGACTCAAAAGTAAGAAAAATAGAAGTAATGTCAAAAAAATGCGTGGAAAAGTGATCGACTAGTTGTAGCCCTGCCTGATGACTCCAATATTTTTAAAGTACTGATTCTTAAGAAACATTTTTCCAAGATATCTGCACTTAACCTTTGTTTATCAAGTTAAATCAAGTCGTTAGGCTTATTTCTTTTCAAGGCTCACAGGTCCTGATAATTTGTTGAGTTCACTGTTCCAATATCGGTCGATTGCAAATTTAGGGATGATAGATTCTGTCAGTGTTGGTTGATAATGCTTGTGGAGGTCATCTTGTGTAAAATAATTTTTTTGATCGCAGTTCTTTTTGTTGTCACTGTTTCATGCAGTGAAAAACGTGCTTTTGAGCAATCCGATAAAGAACTGAATGATCAGACTCAAGATGATCTCACGGCATTAACTGACAGTTTGGATGATTGTGTTGCAGATGAAGAAAATGTTGCAGTTGAAGAAGATGTTGCATTTGAAGAAGATGTTGCAGTTGATGAAGATCTTGACGTTGATGATGATATTGCTGTTGATGAGGATGAAGACGTTCCAGATGAAGAAGAAAGCACGGTTGATGGTGAAGTTCCTGATAAAAGTGTTTTTCTGGAAGGAAACAACGACTGCTACATGATCCAGGCTTATTTTCCCAAGGAATCTCTGCTGGAATTTCTCCCTGATGATCTGACTCTTCCGCAAGATGTAGATATGAAAAAATATTACCCCGATACGCCTCTAAAGGAAGGGGAACATCCTTTTCTTGCAAGCTTTTGTCACGGATCTGAAATTCACGATATTCTTACAGATAAAAGTGTGCCGGAGCAGGAAGAGTTGATGTTTCTTTTTCCTGTAATCTACACCCACAGCGATGGAATCAAATATCTGTGCTCGTATTCTCCTGTTCTCTATCTTGATTCCCGCCTTGGAGTTACCGGTGGATTGTACTACGGGCTTAGAAAGGAATATCATCCGGAAATGGAATATGATGAACCGACTGATTCTTCAAAGTGGTGGCGTATTGAAGATATTCTTGATGCATCATTTGAGCAGACGGGAGTTGATCTTAAAGAAGCTCCACTGTTTTTTAAGCAGATACTTTCAGCTCCTTTTGTCACGATGTCATATCCTCAACCATTTGTGACAATGGTTTTCTATCAGTCAAAAGTTTATGAAGAAAAAGTTCGTAATTCAAAAGCATCTTTATGGTGGAATTATAATGATTCCGATATTTACGATTGGGAAGACACTGTTTCCATCTATTCAAAATATTTCTTTACAATGTCAAAGCCGATGAACCGTAACAAGTTTTATGATGAGTGAGGCTACCAGATAACTCCCACAGGATAGATGGAATCATCTTTATTTCCCTGACCAAGCTGACCGAATTGTCCTCGTCCCCAGCATTTAACAGAATCATCATCAACTACAGCACATGTAAAAGTGCTTCCTGCGTTTATCAATTTAACATTGGAAATTATATTTCTTACGTCTTGCGGATAATTTTCAAAGCTTCCGCCAACTGCCCAGCCGGTACCAAGCTGAAAGAATTCATTATATCCCCAACAAACTGCTCCGCCATCACCTAAAGTTGCACAGGAATGTGAATTATCAGCTGAAACATCTGTGGCAGTTCTAAATATCAAAGCTTCGACAGGAGTAGCTGAAGTAGCTTCCAATGGATTTCCAAGCATTGGATAGATACTGTCGCCCCAGCAGTTGATCTCTCCGGTTTCAAGCACTACGCATGAATGATATTTGCCGCATGATATTTTTGTAGCGTTACTTATCCCTGCAATGGTTACCGGAGTACTGCTTTTTTCAACAGTAGTATCTCCAAGCTGTTTATACTCGTTACTTCCCCAACATTTTACGGTTCCATCATCAATAACGGCGCATACATGATCACTTCCACCTGAAATTGCCATAGCATTGGAAATAATTACATCAACTGGAGTTATGCTGTTTTCAGTGCCGCCATTTCCAAGCGTTCCGTTTTCATTATCACCCCAGCACTTTACTTTTCCATCATTTAAAAGTGCGCAGGAAAAAGCTCCGCTGGCAGTTATATCTGTTGCATCAGTAATTCCTGAGATGAGTACGGGTGTTGTTGAAGGAGTTTCTTCTCTTCCAAGCTGACCTTTGAGGTTGCCTCCCCAGCAGTAGGCTTTCCCTGTTTTTGAGACGGCACAGGCATGGAGATCTCCAACTTTAATATTTTTTATTCCCTCTGTTATTCCGACAACTTCTTTTGGTTTTGTTACTGAAAGCTCTTCAGCTCCGCTACCATTTTGACCCGCATTGTTAATTCCCCAGCAGTATCCTTTGCCGGAATCATCAACAGCACAAGCAGTGTAGTATCCAAGATCGATCTGAGTGATAGTCGGTGAGGTGTTTCCTGCAACTCCCGAACATACTCCTGAATCATTACATTTATCACTGTCAGTGGATGTGTTCAAGTCATCACAGACTGTATTTTCTGTAGCGTTAGTCCAGGCTGATGCATTTGTTGCTGGATTACATCTTTTGCAGAGATTATCTTCTTTATTAGTTCCCACTGTGTAGCATTTTCCATTAATATAGCAAAGGCCTTTTGAGGAAGGACATTCTTCGCTGGCTATTGTGGTGAAAGCCGTTGAGGTGCCTTTGAAAGTTGTCGCATATTCTTCACCATTTAAAAAAGCTCCGCTAACTTCGCAGAGAATTGGTTCAGGATAATGTTCAGCTTCTTCAGTATCAAAAACAGCATCAAATTCAGCACATTCACCGCTAGAAAGACTCATTGACAGAAGAATCTCTAATCCTGTGGCATCATCTATATCAGTTTCACCAACCTTGAGATTTCTGACAAAAAAGCTGTCACATTTTCCATCGAATTCTCCTTTTTTGATTGGATCAGGCAAGAGAGTTGCTGAGCATGTATTACATAAAGTGACGTGTTTTAAAATAGAACTGCCGTGAACAACTGTGCCGAAGTTATAGGTTTTTCCAATGCTGATATCCAGACAACCTTCATGACCATTGGAATCCTCATCACTGGTTTCATCCACATCAGACATTTCGTCAGACAAGTCGTCGGATAAATCGTCAGCTTCTTCATCCTGAACGGAGTTATCTTCATCCGTTTCGGATTCAGAGAGGTTAGTGTCAGCCTCATCGATCTGCTCATTATCTAGAGAAGTATCTTCATCAGAAACTGTTGTTATATCCTTATCCGGCACAAGGTCATTATCATCTGAATTTTTACTCTTTCCGTCAGAGCAAGAAACAGCAAAGATAAGAGACGCAAGTATAACGAGCAAACTTTTTTTCATGGTGTTTTCCATCTAATTGTAAATAAAAGCCTAAGTGTTTTTAGTGTTTTTTCCTTAACTGTCAAGAAAAACAGTATGTATTTAATTTGACTGATTTCATAAAGAAGGAAAGTCTGGAAGTACTGATTCTTAAGAAAGATTTTTTCATGAGATCTGCACTTTGTGTTTGTTCGGTTAGTTAAATTAAGAGGTTGTGTGGGATTTTCATTAAGATTCTAAAGTCCTGAAAAATTACTGAGTTCATTTTTGGAATGTCGGTCGATTGACTTGTGCTCTGTGATAAATTCAAGCGTCGTTGGTTTGATACGTGATTAATTTTATTTAGGAGCGAACAATGAAAAAGAAAATGCTTTTTATGGCCTGTTTTCTGCTGTTTTTTGTTTCATGTGGAGACAATGCGGAAAAAGATGAAAATGTGAATGAAAATGAAGCCGATACTTCACAAGTCAGTGATGATGCAAACTCAACTGCAGATGAAAGTGAAGCTCAGGATGAAATTGCTGTTGTTGATGAAAATGAGACTTCTGATGAAGAACTTCCCGACGAAGATACAGCAAAAGGACCTCTAAAGATAACTGCAGGCACAGGCATCGGTAATTTTGAGATCGGAATGAAGTATTCAGATATTAAGGCAATCTACGGTGATCCGTCAAGTCCGATAGCTTTCAATCGTCTTGGAACTGCCAAGTATAAAGATCTCGGGATCGAAGTGATCTTTTCTTCAACGCAGCAGTATTCTATCAGCGATGATGCAAAGCTTATTGCCGTGGGAGCAATGACAGGTGGTGAGTTTGAGGGTGATGTTCTTCCTGGAATGACAAGAACTGAGATCGAAGCTCTTATGAAAGATGCCCAAAAAGAAGATACCGGAAACTATGTCTACTATACAGAGGGGTTTTCAGTTCAGTATGAAGATGATACGGCTGTAACTGTCGGAGTTTATCCGCCATATGAGCTTAAGTATGAAGTTCCGACGATGGAAAAATGTGAAACCACAATAAATTAAGGGAGATAGATATGAAAATAGCATCATTTATAATTATTGTTTCAGTGCTTTTCACCTTTAATCTTTCTGCTGAAATAGAGATCGACGGCGAAACATACAAGGTTATGGACCCGCATCTTCATACGGGTGAATACGGCGCAATGCCACTAAAAGCGAAAGTGAATTTTACAGAAACTATTCAGATGGGCGTTCCTTATCTTCCCGGAATACTTTCCAAATTCGTAGACCCTTATGCTGAGAATATTGGAATACGCGGTAACATGGAGCTTGCAGGCGTTGAAAAGGGAATAATTCTTGCTGTATACGCACAAAAGACAACAGGCTATGCAAACAATAGATATCTTGAGGATCTTCTCGTTGATGAGAGGAATAAAGGTAGTGACGGGAAACAGGCTCTGTGGGGAATGGTCGGAGTTAATTTCGATGATTACGAAAATGAGGTTTTAAGCGCAGATAGAATGGAGGCGATAGGTTCATATTTCGAGCAGAGGCCAGACCTTTTTGTAGGCATAAAGCTTGCTCACGCTCACCAAGGTGTAGCTTTTAATGATCCTCTTTATCAAAATGTCTTTGATGTTGCGGCGCAGTATTCAGTTCCTGTTCTAATGCACAGTGGATTTTCACCTTTTCCCGGATCAATGACAACTCCGGAATACTACAATCCAAAGTATCTTGAAGATGTTATCAAAGCTCATGACGGTCTTGATGATGACGGAAATCCCAACGATGAAAAAGTTGTAAACATGGTATTTGCTCATTCCGGTACAGGTGACAAGAGGGCCGTAAATGATACTCTTGTTCTTGCTCAGACCTACCCAAACGTTTATATCGACCTCAGTGCTCTTCAAAGCGCCTTTAGGATCGACGAAAACGGAGATGAGGTGCCGGAGGGTCAGGAAGACACAGTTGAAGGGTACAGTGCAGAATATGGACAGATCCTGTATGTCCTTACAAAAGTGAAAGAGATGGGTATTGTAGACAAAACACTTTTTGCCACAGACGGTCCTCAGTACTGTGGAAAGATAGGAATGTATCTTGAAACAGTTGTAAAGGTTATCAAAGAAGTAGGATTTACAAAAGATGAGATCACTGCGATACTTTCCGGAAATGCTGAGAAAGTATATTTAAGCAACTATGAAGCTCAGCCTGATTATTCATGTAATACAAATGCATGTATGACAAATGCAGACTGTGGATGTGACGCAAACTGGTGCGTTGTTGATGATGATAATGTCACGAGTGCCGGTCTTACAAAACTTACATGCGTAAAAAGGGACTGTGTGGCAGGTGATGACACAAGTTGTCCGCAGGGAGAGAAGTGCAGTGAAATTCCAGCATTTGTTCTTCTGATGATGCCTGAGCTTCCTGAAACAGTCTGTGTTGTTAAGTAGTTAGCCTAGATCGTATTTGTTGACTATCTTATAGAGTGCTACCCGGGATATCCCCGCGATCCTAGCAGATCTCATAATGTTTCCGGATGTTTGTTTTAAGAGCGATATGAAGTAATTCTTTGTAAAGTTCTCAACTATTTTTTCTTTTTCCTCGTGGTAACTTTTGAAGTCCTCAATACTTTCATATTCCGCATTTTCTTCCCCGATTTCTGTCTTTGAGTTCAGTTCATCGGGAAGGTCATGGGTTGTTATGATCTTTCCTTCAGACATTATTGCCGCCTGATTGATGAAGTTTCGAAGCTGTCTAACATTTCCGGGATAGTTGTAACTCATTAGAATGTTTATGGCTTCAGGAGCAATGTCAGCAATTGAGGTCTTGTAGCTTGAATTCGCTTCTTTGATAAAATTTGCAACAATGTGCGGAATATCCTTTTTGTAGTTTCTAAGGCGAGGAACTCTTATTGGAACTACATTAAGTCTGTAGAACATATCCATTCTGAATTCGCCTTTACGCACCATTGTTTCAAGGTCTCGACTGGTTGCCGCAATTACTCTGACATCGACTCTTTTTGCTATCTTGTTGCTTCCTACCGGTCTGATCTCTCCACTTTGAAGCGTTCTCAGAAGTTTAACCTGAAGCAGCATCGGCAGATCACCGATCTCATCCAGGAGAATAGTTCCGCCTTCCGCCTTTTCAAATTCACCGGTCTTGTTGTAGTAAGCTCCGGTAAAAGCACCTTTTACATGGCCGAAAAGTTCAGATTCAAGAAGTTCAGAAGGAATGGCCGCACAGTTTACAGTGATGAAGGGTTGCTCTTTGCGTGGACTGTTAAAATGAATGGCGTGTGCCAGAAGTTCCTTTCCTGTTCCGCTTTCACCACGAAGCAGAACAGTTGCATCTGTTCTTGATGCTTTTTCTATTCTTTTCTCAACATCTTTCCACTCCTTAGATGTTCCAAGGATCATTATTCCTGAACCTTTCTTTGCGGTTTCAGCAAAAAGCTGTGCACGTCTGATGAACATGGTCGCTTCTTTTGCAAGAGAGGTTATGATCTGGGCATCCTCTTCTTTAAATTCATTTTTTGTTTCAGATTCTATGGCAATTACACCGATAGACCTTTTCTGAAATTCGATCGGGACGACAAGTGAAGATCTTATTCCCTGGAAAAGAGGGTAGTAGTCAGGTTCTTTTTCAGTGTCGTTACAGATGTAATATGAGTTGTTCCTGATAACAATTGCCGCCAGACTCTTTTCTTCAAGAGATAGCTTTTCAGGAATGATGGATAGTGATTTTCCCTTTACAGCTCTTGGTTCAAACT
>Ga0222665_1001569_pt1 | contig 10041 bp, 5 predicted proteins | sample AntAcemetagen653_FD_179853 | JGI IMG/M metagenome (GOLD analysis project Ga0222665, IMG submission 179853) | Saline water microbial communities from Ace Lake, Antarctica - #653 | ecosystem: Environmental > Aquatic > Non-marine Saline and Alkaline > Saline | place: Antarctica: Ace Lake | collected...
TCAATCTTTTCAACATGAAAACCTTCCATGTTGTCACTTAAATTGGGAGAATTTTGTTCCATTATAACTTAATTTTTGCGTCAAGCTATTTTAGGGTATGACAACGATTACGGGAGCAGAAGAAAAAAGAAAATGAAATAAAAACTAACTGCAATATTGCCATATAATTAATAAATTTTTACTATTATGAAAAATGTAATTGATTCAATTATGAATGCCATCCGCATTCTTATCACTAACTGTATTTCACATGATGTGATAAGGCAAGTATTAAATGAATTCGGATACACCACCGAAAAGCTGCAACAAGGCCTTGACATGTATAATGAAGTTGATGGCCTTGTTACCGAACAACGTGAGGAGTATAACGAACAGTATGAGGCAAGTAACATATTCTATTCGGAATGGGAGCTTGCTAAAAAATTCTCTATGCGAACATTAAAGTTTGCACGAATTGCTTTTGAAGGCAATACCAAAATTCTTAACGACATGCATGCTAATAAAAGCCGTTCAGATCGTTATGATGTATGGCGTGTTGATGCCAGAGCAATGTACGATACAATGTTGGGCGATGAAAGTCTGATAAATGTATTGCTTGAATTTGGATATAGTATCGAAAAACTTACCGCCGAATATGAAGATGTTAAGAAACTTGATACCTTATACAATAATTTCATGACCGAAAAAGGAGAGGCACAACAATCAACCCTGATACGCGATCAAAAACTTCAGGAATTAAGGATTTGGATGGGACGATTAAAGAAAGTAGCTCGTCTGGCTTTGGCAGATCAACCGCAATTGCTTGAAATTCTCGGGATAATTGTTAAAAGAAAATAATGGCATTAAAAAAAGGCTTGCCTGATTTTTGAACCATATCCATACGGATTTCCACATTGGTCGTAAGGATTATAAGATCATATAAGGTTTTTCTTATATTTTCTTTTATCCCCTATATGGTTTTTTGTAGAAGCTACGCCAGGCCTTCAAATTTTTTTTATCTTTACATTAAAATTCTATTATACAATGAAGTCAATAAAAACAATTTTCCTTTTCAACTTATTGCTTTTCCCATTAATTATTGTTTCTCAAAATCATAGTATAATAAACACTGATTATTTGGGTGGAGCAAACAGTTTGTTAATCGAAGAAAACAAACTCTACACAAGCAACCAATCCTTCTCAAACATTAGCGTAATAGATTGCTTCACCGATAAACTTAATCTTTACTCTGGCTGGACTTGGCTCTCCTTCCCTCGTATGCAAAGAACAGATAATAATCCCTTTGAAACTATTCCAGTGTTGGAAAGAATAAATTACTATCCAGAATTAACATTACACCTTGTTGATCAATCTAATCATAACAAATTTTATGAAAATTTTGAATGGTTTGGAGAACTTAATCAAGTTCAAAGTACAATTGGTTACAAATTGGAAATATCCGAATTAGATGGCCCGGTGCCCAATATTGCATTACATGGAGCAAAATTGGACCCTGAAACTGTAATGACACTTGAACCGATTGTAGAAAACTGGGTAGGATACTTTCTCGAACAATCACAGGATCCCTGGGATGCTCTCGGTGGATGGGACTGGATGAATGTAAACCTAAAAATGATAAAAACCCAGTTTTGGACCATGATAAAAGAATGTAATCAGGGTGATGAAGAATGTGTTTGGCGGACTGCTGATAGAATAACTCCATTCAAATATGGTGATATGGTTATATTAAAAACAGATAAAGAAGGAGAAATTGCTTTACAGTGGACAAATAGTGCACAAATGCCTTCATCGCTTAGCATACCTCAACCCGAATATTTTTCTTATGAAGAAAAATCCGATTATATTCCCCTGTACATGGAGTTCGATTCCACTTCCGATATTCAAGAAATAGCCATAATTGCCGATGGCGAATATAAAGGGGCAGCAGTCAGGTTGGAAGGCGACACAATTGTGGAATTAAATGCCTATCTTGAAGGAACTCCTGCCGGAGCACCTTTGGAATTTGAAACATGGAACGGTTTTAAAACAAGCAATGTAAAAGATAACTACCTTGTTTTTGACCATCAATTGCAAACTAATGTCAAGCGTCAAATATATGCAGGAGAAAACAGGCAATACTATGTTATTTCACTTCGTGAAGGCGAAGAATTTAATATTCCGGAAAATATTAGCGAAGCATATTGCCGCCCCAATCCGTTTACCGGCGAAACCACCATAACATTCAGGTTAAACAAAAGCCAAAACACAAAAGTTGAGATATTCAACCTAAGCGGGAAAAGTATCAAAACTTTGATGGAAGGCGAATTCCCCGCCGGGCTTTATAATCTTGAATGGAAAGGCGATAATACCGAAGGAAAAAAAGTAAAAGATGGAATTTACTTTTATAAGATAAACTGCGGAGATAAGGAAGTTATAAGTGGAAAGATAGTGAAAATTAAGTAATAATAGAAAAAGAAATTGACATTAAGAGAGTCTCACTCTCCCCCTCTCCTCATTTTTAGGAGAGGGGGTCGGGGGGTGAGGTAAAAGAAAAGGAAACAAGAAACAAGTAACAACAAACATAAAACCCATGAAACAACAAACCCCAATAACCAAGATACTAAGCCTGATAATATTCCTATTTATCTCCCACTCCCTATTCTCCCAAATAATAACCGTAAAACAAGACGGAACAGGCGATTTCACCACAATACAGGAAGGAATTAATGCCTCCATAGACGGAGATACAGTTCTGGTATATCCCGGAACCTATTATGAAAATATTGCATATAACGGAAAAGAAATTACTTTGGCAAGCCTTTATCTTGCAACCATGGATAAAAGCTATATTAACAACACTATAATTGATGGTAACCAAAACGGTAGCTGTGTACGAATAGCGTCGGGTGAAGATGAAACTACGGTTTTGTGTGGTTTCACAATACAAAACGGATCTGGTTTCGGTAATAATAGAAAAGGGGGTGGATTATACACAAAAAATTCAAAACCTAAAATAATTAGTAATATCATTAAAAATAATTTTTCTAGATATGGGGGAGGTATTTATTGCGAATATTCTGAATTATATTTATCCGGAAACAGTATTATATATAATCATTCCATTAGATTTGGAGGAGGAATAAATATTACAATAGATGCAATAGTTTATTTTGATACAATTAATAAAAACAACATATATTTGAATTATTCAGGAAAAGGCTCAGATATCAGGAAATCAAGTTTTAGTACAGCAATGCATGTTGTAGTTGATACATTTACTGTTTTAAATCCTGATAATCATTTTGTTTTTTCTTCAGATTTAAATGGTTTTCCGGTTAATGATATTACTTTGGATATTGAAAATTGTAAGATAGAAACTTTAAATAATGATTTATATGTAAATCCGCTTATTGGTAATAATTCAAATACCGGGCTCTCACCTGAACAGCCGCTAAAAACAATTGCTTTAGCATATAAAAAAATTGCTTCTGATAGTTTACACCCTAACAAAATATTTCTTTCCAATGGAACTTATGCTCTTTCATTAAATAATGAAATGTTTCCTTTAAATGCACGTAGTTATGTTTCATTACATGGTAATGACAAAGATAGTACTATACTTGATGCCGAATCATTAACTCTATTTATGATGAGTAATAATTTAACCAGGAATTATGAGATTAGAAATATTTCTTTTAAAAATGGATTTGGTAATCATTATTCTTCTGTTGGAAGTGAAGGAGGAATTTTTATTAATTATAACAAAAATTTAAAATTAGATAGAATACATGTATCAAATACAATAGGTTCAAGTAATCCTGGAATTATTGCTTTGTCTTCTCCTAATATAAATTTAAGAAATTTGCAATTAAAAGATAATAAAGGCAATCATCCTCTTTATTTGGGCTGTTCTCTTGATACTACCAGTCATTTTTATATTGAAAATTGCATTGTTTCTAATAATTGGCCTGATTCAAATCCGGAGACAGGTGAAGGTGGGGGTGTTTTAATAGGAGGTAGTTTAATAACTCCTGATACATATAGTGGCGAAATAATAAACCTGCAAATTACAGAAAACCTTAGAGTGCCTGATCCACTTTGGGGTTCCGGTATGACAGTGGGATTATTAGTAGGCAATCATGCAAAAGTTGATTTAATTAATTCAACAATAGGTAATAATGTATTAAGAGGAGTGCAGGGTTATGCTGTTCAAGTTAATGAAGGTGCAGAACTAAATATTTACAATTCCATTTTTTATGGAGATTCTTTAAGGGAGTTATCACTTGGAAGTGCATCAGGATCATCTTACCCTGTTACTGCAAATGTGTGTTATTCAAATATTGAGGGTGGTGAGGCCGGAGTAAAAAAATGGCAAAGCAATCACACGCTTAACTGGTTAGATGGCAATATAAATGAAGACCCTTTATGGGACACGGCTTCGGCTTTTCCATATTCATTGCAGCGGGATTCACCTTGTATAAATGCAGGTACACCAATGTATAAAGCAGGCATGGAACCGCCATTTATATTTGGTACTGATGATACTTCGTATTATCTTTTAACATTAAACTATAATGACACAATACTTTTGCCTTCCACAGACCTTGCAGGAAATGCAAGAATATCGGGCGGCAGAATAGATATGGGAGCTTATGAGTTTGATACAACTGCAGGTATTAATGATTTTTATCCGCAAAACACAAATGATAATAAGATAATAGTTTATCCAAATCCGTTTTATTACCACACATTTATTGCTTTCAAACTTTTGCATGGCGGCAATGTGAAGGTAATTATTTACGATATAAACGGCAAAAAAGTTAAAAGCCTTATGAACGCCAAAGTCTCAAAAGGAGAATTCACTATAACTTGGGAAGGCAACAACGATCAAAACCAAATAGTAAAACAGGGAACCTATATTGCCACAATTATAATTAACGGTAAGAAAGAGGGTGGGGTGAAGATTTTGAAGAGAAAATAATTGATTATATTTATATCGAAAAATTATACACATGAAGCCAATAAAAACAATTTTCCTTTTTAGTTTATTCCTTTTCCCATTAATCATTATTTCTCAAAATCATAGCATAATAAACACGGATTATTTGGGTGGAGTAAACAGTTTGTTAATCGAAGAAAACAAACTCTTCACAAGCAATCAATCCTTCTCCAATATCAGCGTAATTGATTGCCACACCGATAAACTCAATCTTTACGCCGGCTGGACATGGCTCTCATTCCCCCGTTTAGAAAGGTCACTAAATAATCCTGTACCTACTATTCCAGTGTTGGAAAGAATTGAATGTTTTCCTATAGAATTACAATTAGATGCTCAAAACACCTGGTTTAAACATTACAATCCTATTACAACTAATTGGACAGGTTTATTAGATGATGTAGAAAGCACATCAGGCTATAAGTTATATATAGATTACCAGGGAGGCCCGAATACAGAAATTGACCTTTGGGGTGCAAAATTAGACCCTGAAACTGAAATGACGCTTGAACCGAATATTGAAAACTGGATAGGATATTTTCTTGAAGAAACGCAGGATCCATTTGATGCTCTCGGAGGACAAGAATGGGTTGATGAAAATTTAACAATGATTAAAACCCAATATTGGACTATGATTAAGGAGTGCAATCAAGGTAATTGTAGATGGAGAATCACAGGAAGTGAAACACCTTTCGAATATGGTGATATGGTTATTCTAATTACAGATGAAGAAGAAGCAATTCCATTTCAATGGATAAGCAGCGCACAGATACCTTTATCAATTATCATACCTCAACCTGAATATTTTTCTTACGAAGAAAAAGCGGATTATATTCCCTTCTTTGTTGAATTCGATTCAACTTCCGATATTCAGGAAATTGCAATAATTGCCGAAGGCGAATACAAAGGAGCTGCAGTAAGAGTTGAAGGCGACACTATTGTGGAGCTAAATGCCTATCTTGAAGGAACACCGCCCGGAACCCCTCTGGAGTTTGAAACATGGAACGGTTTTAAAGCAAGCAATGTAAAAGACAATTACCTTGTTTTTAATCATCAATTACAAACTAATGTCAAGTGTCAAATATATGCAGGAGAGAACAGGCAATATTATGTTATATCACTTCGTGAAGGTGAAGAATTTAATATTCCCGAAAACCTAAGCGAAGCATATTGCCGCCCCAATCCATTTACCGGCGAAACCACCATTACATTCAGGCTAAACAAAAGCCAAAACACAAAAGTAGAGATATTTAACCTAAGCGGGAAAAGCATCAAAACTTTGATGGAAGGAGAATTCCCAGCCGGGCTTTATAATCTTGAATGGAAAGGCGATAACACCGAAGGAAGAAAAGTAAAAGAAGGAGTTTATTTTTATAGAATAAACTGCGGAAATAAGGAAATAATAAATGGTAAAATTGTGAAAATTAAGTAATAATAGAAATTGGAAATTAGAAATCGACACTAAGACAGTCTCACTCTCCCCCTCACCTGATTTTAGGAGAGGGGGTCGGGGGGTGAGGTAAAAGAAAGAAAACGAATAATGAATATCGAACACGGAATAATGAATAAAGAAATAAAACACAAACCCCATGAAACCAAAAACCCCAAAAACCCACATTCTCCCCCTGATAATATTCCTATTTACCTCCCACTCACTATTCTCCCAAATAATCACCGTAAAACAAGACGGAACAGGCGATTTCACCACTATACAGGAAGGAATTAATGCCTCAATTGACGGAGATACGGTTCTGGTATATCCCGGAACCTATTACGAAAATATTTTCTATGGCGGAAAAGAAATCATACTTGCAAGCCTTTATCTTACAACACAAGATAAAAGCTATATTAATAGCACAATAATTGATGGTAACCAAAACGGTAGCTGTGTAAGAATAATATCGGGTGAGGATGAAAGTACTGTTTTATGCGGATTTACAATTCAAAACGGCAATGGATATACAGATAATTTAATTGGAGGTGGCCTTTATATTAAGAACTCATCAATTACAATAAAGTTTTGTATAATTAAAAATAATTTTGCCAGATATGGAGGTGGTATTTATTGTGATAATTCCAATATTAATTTAATTGGTTCTTTGATAGCTTATAACTGGAGCATATTAATCGGGGGAGGTATAACTATTAATACCAATACTTTATTTTGTTTTGATCAAATTAATAAGAATAGTATTTACCTTAATTACTCAGGTTGGGGTTCAGATATATCAAAATCAATCGCAAGTCCTCCTTTAGAAATAATATTAGATACATTTACAGTTTTAAATCCAGATCATCACTTTATTATATCGTATGACGAAAATGGCAATCCTATTAATGATATATCAGTAAATATTTTAAATTCAAAAATTGATATTGTAAATAAGGACGTATATGTAAATCCTGTAACCGGAAGTAATAATAATTCCGGACTATCTCCGGAAGAACCATTAAAAACAATTGCTTATGCATATAAAAAAATACTTCCGGATACAACCTGTAATAGAAATATTTTTTTATCCGATGGAGTTTATTCACCAAGTCTAAGCAATGAACGATTTCCACTGAATGCCAGAAGTTATATAAATTTAATCGGTGAAAATCATGATAGCACTATACTTAATGCAGATTCAATTTCTTTACTTCTAAAAGGAAATAATTTAACAAGAGATTATTCGGTTAATAATATTTCATTTATTAATGGATTTGGTAATTACACCCCTATTGGAAACACACAAGGAGGAATATATTTAATTAAAAATACTTCTATTAATTTTAATAAAATTGAAATTAAAGATTGTATAGGAACAAATGGTCCGGGTATTTCCGGAGAATATATTGATAGTGCTTTCTTTTCAGAGGCAATATTACTAAACAATAAAGGTAATTATGCTTTTCGAACAGGAAATACATTAGTTAATCAAAATAAAATATTTGAATTGTCAAATTGTATAGTAAAAAATAATGGACCAGATTCAAATCCTTGGATCGGGGAAGGAGGAGGGATTTTAATTTCAGGTAGCTTATCAACTCCTGATACCTATAGTGGTAAAATCATTAATACGCAAATTACAGAAAACCTCAAAATTCCTGATCCTAATTGGGGTCCCGGTATGACAGTGGGATTAATAGTAGGCAATCATGCAAAAGTAGATTTAATTAATTCAACAATAGGTAATAATATATTAAGAGGAGTGCAGGGTTATGCGGTTAATGTTTGTGAAGGAGCCGAGCTAAATATTTATAATTCCATTTTTTACGGAGATTCTTTAAACGAGTTATCACTTGGAAGTGCTTCCGGTTCTTCTTATCCTGTAACAGCCAATGTTTGTTATTCAAATATTGAGGGTGGTGAAGCCGGAGTTAAAAAATGGCAGAGTTATCATACCCTTAACTGGTTAGACGGCAATATTAATGAAGACCCGCTATGGGATACTGCTTCAGCATTTCCTTATTCATTACAGGAAGATTCACCTTGTATAAATGCAGGTACTCCTATGTATAAAGCAGGAATGGAGCCTCCGTTTATTATTTGTGAAGATGATACATTGTACTATTTAGTAACCTTAAATTATGCAGATACAATACTTTTACCTTCCACAGACCTTGCAGGCAGGCCGAGAATATCGGGCGGCAGAATAGATATGGGAGCTTATGAGTTTGATACAACCGCAGGTATTAATGATTTATATCCACAAAACACAAATGAGAATAAGATAATTGTTTATCCCAATCCGTTTTATTATCATACATTTATTGCTTTCAAACTTTTACATGGGGGTAATGTTCAGGTAATAATTTACGATATAAACGGCAAAAAAGTAAAAAGCCTTGTGAATGCCAAAGTCTCAAAAGGAGAATTCACTATGACTTGGGAAGGCAACAACGATCAAAACCAAATAGTAAAGCAGGGAACCTATATTGCCACAATTATAATTAACGGTAAGAAAGCGGGTGGGGTGAAGATTTTGAAGAGGAAGTAAATTATTCTTTTAATATCAAAAATTATTACACATGAAGTCAATAAAAACAATCTTTCTTTTTAGTTTATTTCTTCTACCATTAATCACTTTTTCTCAAAATCATAGCATAATAAACACGGATTATTTGGGTGGAGTAAACAGTTTGTTAATCGAAGAAAACAAACTCTTCACAAGCAACCGATCCTTCTCCAACATCAGCGTCATTGATTGCTATACCGATAAACTCAATCTTTACGCCGGCTGGACATGGCTCTCATTCCCCCGTTTAGAAAGAACAGACAATGACCCTTTTGAAACTATTCCTGTGTTGGAAAGAATTAATTATTTTCCAACGGATTTAGAAATGCATTATATTAATCCATTTTCTAATTATATTACTTATGATGAAGAGCTTATAATCTGGTCGGGACCATTGCAAACTATCCAAAGTACGAAGGGATATAAATTAAATTTATCCGTAACTGATGGTCCTATACCAAATATTGCATTACATGGAGCAAAATTAGACCCTGAAACTGTAATGACACTTGAACCGATTGTAGAAAACTGGGTAGGATACTTTCTCGAACAATCACAGGATCCCTGGGATGCTCTCGGTGGTTGGGACTGGATGAATGTAAACCTAAAAATGATAAAAACCCAGTTTTGGACCATGATAAAAGAATGTAATCAGGGTGATGAAGAATGTGTTTGGCGGACTGCTGATAGAATAACTCCATTCAAATATGGTGATATGGTTATATTAAAAACAGATAAAGAAGGAGAAATTGCTTTACAGTGGACAAATAGTGCACAAATGTCTTCATCGCTTAGCATACCCCAACCGGAATATTTTTCTTATGAAGAAAAAGCGGATTATATTCCCTTTTATGTTGAATTCGAATCAACTTCCGATATCCGGGAAATTGCAATAATTGCTGAAGGCGATTATAAAGGAGCTGCTGTAAGATTGGAAGGCGACACAATTGTGGAGCTAAATGCCTATCTTGAAGGAACACCGCCCGGAACCCCTCTGGAGTTTGAAACATGGAACGGTTTTAAAGCAAGCAATGTAAAAGACAATTACCTTGTTTTTAATCATCA
>Ga0222665_1001573_pt1 | contig 10032 bp, 9 predicted proteins | sample AntAcemetagen653_FD_179853 | JGI IMG/M metagenome (GOLD analysis project Ga0222665, IMG submission 179853) | Saline water microbial communities from Ace Lake, Antarctica - #653 | ecosystem: Environmental > Aquatic > Non-marine Saline and Alkaline > Saline | place: Antarctica: Ace Lake | collected...
CTTAGATAAACCCATGGCTATACAGCTTGTCTCCTTGTACCGATGGCTAAAACTGAAAAAACTTATGGGCGAGCTTCGTAGAGGATTCAGTTACGGAATGGATCATGACAAAAAGTTCCTTGCAACAATACATACGAGGATAAGCTATTTTGTAGATCTTCTTATGGGCACAGGAAATAGGAATATGGGCAAATACCAGCGCGTGACTTTTTTCTATCAGCCGGGAAAGGGGACATCTGTAAGTTACGACGGTAAAATACTTGGAGTTGTTCCGGGATATGATTTTAAAAAAGCTCTTTTCGGCATCTGGCTTAACAACAACTGTGCCAACGACGAGCTTCGCAACAAAATGATAAAGATAAAAAAGAAAAAATAACGGAGGAGTTTTTGAACAAAAATATTCCAGTACTTTCATCAAACACAATATCATCGTACATTAGAAGTGTCCTTGCGGTTTCTGACATGACGGCAGAAGAGGAAACTGAACTTATGGATAGATATAGAACGAAAGGTGACAAGGAAGCTGCTCAGAAACTAGTTCTTTCAAATCTTAAACTTGTTGTTAACCTTGCTTATAAATACCGGAGATTTAGAGATGTTGCGGACCTTATTCAGGAAGGAAACCTTGGACTTATGACCGCATTGCAGAAATTTGATTTGAAAAAGGGTGTGCGGTTTGCAACGTACTCAACATGGTGGATCAGAGCGAAGATCCAGGAGTTTATAATCAGCCAGATGAGTATCGTCAGGTTTGGAAAAAGCAGAGATGAGAGAAAACTGTTCTTTAATATGATGGCGACGATCAAAGATATAAAAAACTATGATTCCGAAAATGAAATAACAAACGAGGATCTGGTTCAGGAAGTTGCTAAGAGACTTAATGTGACTCCTCAGAAAGTTGTTGAGGCAATGCAGGTAGTCTCGACATACAATGATCTTTCAATAGATCAGACGATAGATGGTCAGGATATCAAGATGATCGAGCTTAAATCAAAGATTGATTACGATGCCGATATTGATGAGACAATAATGAACGAAAAGCTCCAGAAAGCGATACTGTCACTTAATGAGCGGGAAAAGTTTATCATCTGGAATCGTTACATGGTTGAAAGCACGATGACTCTTGATGAAATAGGATCTAAGTATGGAGTTTCAAAGGAAAGAATAAGGCAGATTGAATCCAGAGCGATCGAAAAGATCAAAGAATTTACTGATGCTCAAGTCGGATTTTAATCAAATCTTTGAAAATCTGTTTCTTCTGATATAATCAAACGTAAATTTTTGAATTAGTGAGGTCAAAATGAAAAAGAAAATTACGAGCAGAGCAGTTGAACTTGCAGAAGTTTTAGGAATTGATAAGGGTCTGGTGAAAAAACTTAACGAAAATGTTAACTCAGTTTATGAGGTTCCTGAGACTGATGCTTTAAAAGCCGCGTCCCTGATCGATCATACAGTTCTTTCATTCAATGCAACTGCCTCTGATGTCGAAAAAGTATGTACGGAAGCTCATTCAAATCACTTTAAGGCAATATGTATAAACCCTGTGTGGATAAAGTTTGCTGCAGAAAAAAGAAAGGAGCTTGGAGCACAGTTCCTTATAGCGACAGTTGTTGATTTTCCACTTGGAGCGTCAAGTCTCAATTCACGAGTGGGAGAGGCCAGACAGGCAGTTGCTGATGGAGCAGATGAGATCGATCTTGTAATAAGTGTTGGGTTTTTAAAGAGTGGAATGGTAAAGGAAACATATCAGCTTATGAAAGGGGTTGCTGATACAAAGTGCTTCTTAAAGGTTATACTTGAAATTTCTGAGCTAAAAGAAAATGAAAAGATCGACGCAGCTGTTCTCGCCTATTTTGCCGGTGCAGACATGCTTAAAACGTCGACCGGAGTAAATGGCAAAGCTGAGATTGAGGATGTAATTCTTCTTAGAGCAGTTGCAGGAAACGAGCTTGGGGTTAAAGCTGCAGGAGGCATAAGAGACAAACAGACGCTGCTTGATATGGTTAAAGCCGGAGCAGACAGGATCGGTTGCAGTAGCTCAGTAAAAATAATTAAAGAGTGGTAAAATGAAAAAGCTGTCAGTTCTTCTGTTTTTAATAGTTTTTGCCGGTTGTGCAGGAACTCAGAAAAAATTGGATGATGAGAAATTCGATGCTGCAAGCTATTTCCCGATAGAGGATGGATGCAGCTGGATATATCTTGTTGGAAAGGGTGGCGCTAAAAAAACACAGTATATTGTTAAAGTAGTTTCGAAGATGGAAAACGGCGGAATGATAGCCTGGGGCGCAAAGACTTACAGCTATATTTATAAAAAAGACGGTGTTTATAATACTGTTGAGGATTCATATATCTTAAAAAATCCGGCTTTAAAAAAGTGGGATCTAAGAAACGGAAAAGCTGAAATAGTTGAATCGCATGATTTTTCCGGAAACGTAATAGCCGTCAAAGAAACTTATCCTCAAAAAGGGTTTTACACAGTTTCACACTATAAAAAGTACAAAGGTCTTATAAGATTTGAAGTTTATTCATTAAAGGGTGATAATGGTTCACTTATTGAAAAGATGGAGCTTGGTGAGCATCTTTGCTCTGATATTGATTAGCTCTTCCTGCATAAGATCAGGTTCGCAAAAAGATCCTGAACGTGAAAAAATTGATAAGTTTTTTGAAATTAGAGAAGCTGGAAATACTGTGGAAGCATGGGAAATGCTTTCTGAAGAAAGTAGAAAAGTCTTTTCAGAAAAAGAATTTAAAGAATATTGCTTTATTTACAAAGTGTCTGAAATTATTGATGTAAAAAAAGATGTAGGATACTATAAAGTGAAATACAACTTCTATGATAAGAAATACAAAAAAGACTCGAACGAGCTTTATACGTTCTATATAAGAGATAACGTTGAAAACTTAAAAATTGATAAAACCGGTATCGTCTTTCCATATACCGGATATCTTTTTTTAAGAAAAGCTGTTGAGAAAAAAGATATGAATGATATAGATACTACAGTTAAAAAAATGCTTCAGATAGATAGATCAAATCCCGATGTTATAAAAAGTGCCGAAAAAATGGGCATAGATATCGGACAGGGAACATGAACAGATCTGTCAGGATCATATTATTAATATTTCTGATCTTTCTTACAGATCAACTTTATGCGAACCTGCTTTTTGATGAAACTGTTCCTGAAAAACTTAGAGAAGGGATTTCTCAGAGGTATAAGGAGCTTGGACTTAAAAACAGTTTTCTGATAGAAATCCAGTCAAAAGATTCTTTGCTGATAGTCGGTGAAAACGGCTTTATGCGAACACTTCCGCTTAAGCAGGTAACGGCAGCTGATGTTATAAATGTTATGGAAAATATGATCGGCAGAGTTCTGATAGCCCAGAAGAAAGAAGTGGAAGATAAAAAAGGATCAGAGAAGATCGAAAAGTTCATTATCGTTGCTCCTAAACCTGCACAAAAGGAAACGTATGTTAATCAGGGGCTTAAAGTGACTGATAATATCGAGTTTTTCCCGTGGAATGATTCTTCTGAAAGATTCGGGGTGAATTTCTTTGCTTCTTCTGAGGAGAATTGGGCCGGTGGGCTTAATGTTTCAGCAGGACTTGCGTTCATAAGACTTGGATTGGATTTTCGAAAAGGTGCTGATCTTATTTTTGATGAGGATAAAAAAGTCGGATGGCAGGCTTTTGGTGCATTTGTTATGTTCGATCTGTTGGATTTCTACGGTTTTTATCTCTCAACAGGTTTTAAAATAGGACTCTATACAACCAGAGGCAAGCTGTTTGAAAGAGAATTTTTTAACTTTAAACTGGCCTATCGACTTAAATGGTTTGAAGTCTCCGGCGGAATAAATGTCTCCCCAAGTATTGTCGAACTTGGTCTTTTCGGTGATAAATATACGATGGAAAGATATCATTTTGTGATTTCGACAGGATTTTTCTTTTAATCACTTCACATTCTTAACACATCTAAATCCAACAAAAAACGAATGTGTCCAAGGAGTGTATGGATGTCTTGCTTTGAGTTCCGGTCCCATATCGGTTCCACCGCCTTTTACGACCACAAGGTCTGAACCAAAATATCCAACACACGGTGGTTCATCACAGAGATCATAAGTCCACTCACTGGTCGTCCATTCACCAACGTTGCCTGACATATCCATTATCCCGTCTATTGTTTTATCATCCGGGAATGTGCCGATTTCAACGACATCATATCCCTTTGCTGCAGGGTATCCGACTGTGGTTCTTGCATAATAACTTTCCGGATAAGTTTCGTGATCCGGTTTTTCTTCTCCCCAGAGATATGTTTTTTCTTCACCGTCCCAGGTTGCTTTCATCCACTCAAATTCTGTCGGTAATCTTTTGCCTAGCCAGCTGCAGTAGATCTGTGCTTCCGGTTGATTAACATAGAGAACGGGGAAGTTGTCATAAAGTGGATTTTCGTAGTAATCAAGTACTGTCAGTGAACGCGATTTTAAAGGCGGAACACAGGCTTTTGCTGCAACACATTTTTCGTAATCACTGTTGGTGACTTCAAATACATCAATGAGGAAAGAATGATCTATCTCATGTTGAAGTCCGTCATAGGAAAAACTTCCTGAACTGATCTCAACCATTCCATCATTTATTCCGGTTCCTTCAAATCCCTGACAGGTTCCTTCAACACAGACATCAAGTTTTGTGGTGTCATCATTATCGTCACATCTTTCATGGTTAGGAATGAAGTGACATTTACCGTCTGTCACAAAATATCTGTCATCGGTACAGATGTTGTCATCGTGACACTGACTGTCATCATGAACTTTGGGAAGGTCAGGGAGTTTTTCAAGAAAAGCATTGTAAGCAGCGTCAACTAGGATATGTCTGTCTTTTATATGAAGCCAAGTATCTCCCATTTTATCCATTAAATTAAAGACCTCTCCTGTTTCAACATTAAGTGCAACACTATTTCCACGATAGGTTTCATCTGTTTCATTTGAAATATAATGAAAATAGGGATATTCAAAGCTCGGTCTGATACTATTCCCTTCAAAAACCCCCTTAATCTCTGGAGTCATCTTCTCTTCACGTCTGGTTTTAATATTAAAGGTGTAAATATCCACGCCACTGCATTTACCAGGATAGTTTTCATAATAAACAATATCCCGACCTGAACCTATAAAAGCATAATCCCCTTCAATGTTTACGACCCCATCTCCAAAACTCGCAGTCACATTAAGCGGCCTTATCTCAAATGTTTCCATGTCAGCGATCCATGAGCTTTTTCCAAACGGTGAATCTGAAGTGCTTTCTCCGGGCACCAGATAGTATCCTGATACAACAAGATTCTTTCCATCGTTCCTAGGGAAAGAACCAAATAAATTGTTAAGTTTTGTGGTTTTATCTGTTTCAATATTGAAAATAGTGGGATGTTCAGAGTATCCATAATAGGTAACAAACGGATATTTTAGCTGTGGCTTTCCATAGCCTCCCCAGTCTTTTATTTCTTTAAGTTCGTTCGTTTTAAAATTTCCAAGAAAAAGTTTCCCATCTGAATCATCTCTTGAGCTATCCCATGCCCCAATGACAATTAAGTTGCCATCAACCGCGAAGTATTGATCATTATGCTTGGAAGATACAATTTCATAAAGATACCCATCAATTCTACTGCAAGCAAAAACATTAGGACAATATCCTGAATCAGGACATTGGCTGTTTTTTAAGCGGTTTAAAGAAAAAAAAACAAAATCATCATTTATATCCATCGGCTTGTTTGGTGTGCCAATTGGATTCTCTTCATCAAGAATTATGGTGTACTCTCCATCCCCTGGGAAGTCATTACATTTCACATTAGTTTTTACCGGACCAAAGCAAAGTTTAGATTCAGGATCTCCGTCATAAATTTCGATACAGGTTGGATCCGGATAAGAGATATCTGGAATTTCGTCAATGTCATCTTCTGCTTCCGTATCCATATCAGATGAATCGTCAAAAAACTCATCCTGCTCTTCATCATTTTCAGAAATTAGGTCTGCATCTGTAAAATAATCCGAATCATTTTCCGGTTTATTTGAATTGCATGAGGTGAGGAATAAGAACACAAATAGCATCAATAAAATGAATATGTTACGCATCTAAAACCTCCATTTCAAGTGAGTCGTGAACGGTGAGTCGTGAGTAGTTCTTTCCATTCACTATTCACCATTCACGGCAGCTTTGCTACCTACCAACCATCATCTGTTTCGCAACTGTCCTCATTGTAATCGGAGCATGAAAAATTGCAATAGGCGGTTCCCCCGTAGTAATCAGGATCGATACTCGTACAGGCTACGGAGTTTCCGTCACATAGCTCACCTGGTTCAATCACGCCGTTACCGCAAAGACTTGGAACATCGTTTAGTGTGGAGGTTTTTTACAGCAACTATCTGTAGCACAAGTCGTAATAGACTGTATTGTATGATGAGGTTTGAAAAGGAGTGAATTTAATAGGTTATAACAAAATCTTTTACAACACCCATGTGCTGCATACTCGAAGCTCCACTATCATTAGATAATGCCGGTGAATAGAATTCCTCGAGCTCACCACTATGGTAAATTCTTGTATCAAATACAAGACCATTGGTGTATGTGAGGGTTGATGAGTCCTTGTTTGAGTGATAAACAACAGGGACCTGAAAGGAGTGAAGATCAGTTCCTGCAATAACAAAGTCGTACTGACTGCTTCGGTTGGCATTTGTATCCTCGTTTCCATTATCATCAGCCGGGTCCGGACCTAAAACATAGAAGTCTCCATTTTTCCCAAAACCTGAAGTGCTGACAGCTGAAGGCCCGTTAAAGTCTCCACCTACGACATAGTAGTATTTTCCGGGATTTGCGTTTTTCAGAGTTTCCACTTCATTTGCAACAACTGCTGCTGCACCAACCTGATCACCTGAAGGACTTGTGTGAAGATGAACGCTGATGGCAAAAACATCTCTATCCCCGGGAATATCAACAACAGCCCACGCAAGTTCTCTGTTGTCAAGGTAGGGATCGTTCCAGTAGCCACTTGAAGTGATGGGCCACTTTGAAATAACGCCATTAGGGATCTGAAATCCGGCGCTATCAACAGAGTAATAGTCCGTTCCGACCATTTCTTGAGCCAGTGCTTTATAGTTTGTAGAACTGTTTGAGCCATAATTCATTTCCTGAACAAGAACGATATCAGGTTTCAGACCTTGAATTATCCTTATGCCTTCACCCGGGTCATAGGATTGTTGAGATCCGCTGGTAAGATTGGATGCAAGAATACGAATAGACAAAGGAAATGTGTCACCCGTATTTCCGGTATCACCTGTATTTCCGGTATCACCCGTATTTCCGGTATCACCTGTATTTCCGGTATCACCCGTATTTCCGGTATCACCTGTATTTCCGGTATCACCCGTATTTCCGGTATCACCTGTATTTCCGGTATCACCTGTATTTCCGGTATCACCCGTATTTCCCAAGTCCGTATCGTCCTGACCGTCATCTATGTCCATGTCAGTCACTTCGTCCATTTCTGCTGAGTCCATGTCCGTGACTTCGTCCGCATCTGTCCAGCCAGTCCAGGCATCTGATTCAATAGATTTATTCGAAAAATCACATGAAGCGACAAAGAAAAGCGCAATAAATAGTAAAATAGAGTACTTTAGTTTCATCTTCTTTCTCCAGTAAAAACAAGTCTATAAAGTATTAACAACAATGATATATAAGCAATTAATAACGTAATTAGTATTAAAAATGCAAAGAGAAGAATGCCTGAATTAAAAATAACAAAGGCAGGGGCAGAAAAAAGTAGATATAGTAAAACGGTAAGGATGGCAGTTTTTTTGTAATTATAATGAGGTTCTTTTTTTGAGGGTGCAACTCTGAAAAGAATTATAAGCCCTAAAAAAAACAGCGTAATATATGCCAGAAGAAATATCTTAAGTTTTGAAGAAGAGTATTTGCTTACAATTCTAAGAAGAAAAGGGTTTGCCTCCGGAATTGCGTTTTCCATTTCAGAAAACATCAGCCAGTCAGCAAAAGGTATCTCCACATAAAAGAGGAATATATCTTTGACAGGAGGAGTTTCGTAGTGATTGAAGATTGAAGAGTCAAAGGTCATTTTTTCACTTTCAACAGAAAAGGAGCATGTTTTTATGGATTTTATCATTTCCTTAACAGGTTTTTCCTCAACAGTTATAACAGTGATAGGAAAGCATTTTGTTCTGTTTTCAAGGTAGGCAAATAGAGATGTTACAAGATAAATAAGTAGAAAAAGCACCACAAGTAGTAATGTCTTTTTTAGTGATGTTTTAAAAAAACCAGCTTTTTCCAAAATTCCCTCCAGAGAAAAACCTAACAATTATACTTAAAACTCGTAACAAGTAAATCCATTTTTTACTTGACTTAAAACTGTTACTAGGTATAAATCACCTGATTTTAAGCACCTTCGTGTAGGGTTCTGTACCTGTCTCTTAAGTGAGTGAGCAGGACGGCGAAGGGAAGACTAAAACAGGTAAATCTAAATTTTGGAGGAAAACATGCCTGACATTAGAGAACTTTTAAAAGCCGGAGCGCATTTCGGTCACCAGAAACAGAAGTGGAACCCTAAGATGGCTCCCTACATTTTCACAGAACGTAACAACATTCACATCATTGATCTTCAGAAATCAGTAGTGCTTCTTGAAGATGCTATGAAATTTGTAAAAAAACTCGGAATGGAAGGCGAGAAGATATTTCTTGTCGGCACAAAGAGACAAGCATCTGAAGTTATCAAGGAAGAAGCTGAGAAAGCTGAGGTTCCTTATGTTAACTATCGTTGGCTTGGTGGAATGCTTACAAATTATGTTACGATCAATCAGTCAGTTAAAAAGCTTAAGAATTTCGAAGGAATTCTTACAAGTGAAAAAAGAGCGATCTATACAAAGAAAGAACTTTCTGACATGGAAAAGAAAAAGGCTAAACTCGAAAGAAACCTCGCAGGAATTGCAAAGATGGACAGAATGCCTGCGGCTATCTTTATAGTTGATCCGATGAGAGAGCATATCGCTGTTAACGAAGCTAAGATCCTGGGAATCCCGATCATAGCAATAGTTGATACGAACAGCAATCCTGACAATATTGATTTTGTTATCCCTGCTAATGATGATGGAATGAGATCAATTTCTGTTATCACTTCAGAAATAGTTGATGCCTATCTTGAAGGTTATGAACTTTACAGACAGAAGATCGTAACTGAAGAAAAGGATAAAAAGGAAAAACCTTCAACAATGAAGAAGGAAACAAGAAGAGTTGCAGGAAGAAAGGTCAATGTAAAGAGAATAGCTACAACTGATAGTGTTGAAGAAGCAAAGGAAGAGCTTAAGGCTGAGAAAGTTGAAGCTGTTGAAGAAAAAGCTAAAGACGTAAAGCCTGCTGTAGAGGTTGCTGAAGTGAAAGCTGAAGTGAAAACTGAAGTGAAAGCAGACGAGAAAGTAGAAGAGAAAACTGAAGGATAGGAGGAACTTATGGATATTAGTGCATCTCTGGTAAAAGAACTTAGAGATAAAAGTGGTGCAGGAATGATGGACTGCAAGAAAGCTCTTATGGAAGCAAATGCTGATATGGTACAGGCTATGGATATCCTGAAAGAAAAAGGTATAGCCAAAGCACAGAAAAAATCAGGCCGTATTGCAAGCGAAGGAGCGGTTCTTTCAGCTATAGAAAATAACAGCGGACTCCTCCTTGAACTTAACTGCGAAACAGATTTCGCTGCAAAAAGTCCAGGTTTCAAGAATCTTTCTGACGCTATTGCCAATTACTTTATGAAGAATGCAGGTGAAGAAGGTAAGGTAGTTTCAATGGAAGAAAAGTTTTATGATGATACTGTTGAAAAGTTAACTTCTGATGCTGTTGCAACAATTGGTGAAAATATTAAACCAAGAAGATTTGTAAAATATAGCTCTGATGATAATTCACTTATTCATTCATACATTCACATGGGTGGAAAGATTGGTGTAATGCTTGAAGTGAAAGCTCCTTCAAAAGAGATCGCTAACAAGTCTG
>Ga0222665_1001574_pt1 | contig 10030 bp, 7 predicted proteins | sample AntAcemetagen653_FD_179853 | JGI IMG/M metagenome (GOLD analysis project Ga0222665, IMG submission 179853) | Saline water microbial communities from Ace Lake, Antarctica - #653 | ecosystem: Environmental > Aquatic > Non-marine Saline and Alkaline > Saline | place: Antarctica: Ace Lake | collected...
GAAATCGGAAAAGCTTCAGATTTTTTAGACAAAAAAATTAAAGACGGTAAATTATATGAATAGACTTTTAAAAATCAGATATTTTATTATTATTTCGTTTTCTTTATTTTTAATCATTTTATCATCATGTCGTTCGACACGTAGTATTATTAAAGAACCTATCAAAGAATATGGTGCTGATTATTTATTTGAAGAACTAAAAAATAATGAATTGCAATTCGATTGGTTTTCAGCAAAATTTTCAATTAAAATTATTAACGATAAATCAAAACTTTCATTAAACGGACAAATTCGCATAAAAAAAGATAGTCTGATTTGGATTTCCTTTTCTCCGGCACTCGGAATTGAGGTAATGAGAATTTTAATAACCAATGATTCTATAAAATTATTAAACCGCATCGACAAAACTTATTTTATAAGTGATTATGATTATGTTAATAATTTCCTTGAGACAAATATTGATTATGACATTTTGCAATCGTTAATTATCGGCAATGATTTTTCTTATTATGAAAATGGGAAATTTAAGGCTTCAATAGATAATATGGAATATAAATTATCAACTGCCGGAAGGCAAAAACTAAAAAAATATGTAAAACGAGCTGATGAACCTCTTAATATTTTTATTCAAAACATTTGGCTTGATCCTATAAATTTTAAAATTACCAGTATTTCAATTAAAGAAATCAAAAAGCAAAATAAAAAAATTGATGCTGAATATAATGATTTTGTATTAATTAATAAACAACTTTTTCCTTCTGAAGTTAGTTATAAAATTCTTGCAGATAATAAAATTGATGTTTTTCTTGATTTTTCTAAAATTTCCTTAAAACATAATTTAAAATTTCCTTTTAAAATTTCTTCAAAATATAGCAGAATTGAATAAATTTACACTTTAATTATTCATATGCAGAATTTTCTGAAAATATATATTAAACATTTTTTTTTATTAGCATTGTTCTTCATTTTTTTGTTTTCATTTTCTCAAAACAAAAAAAACAAACTGGAAAATGATAAAAAGAAAATTGAAGATGAAATAATTTATACTAATAATCTTATTGATAAAACTAATAAAAATAAACAAATATCAATAAATCAATTAGTTGTTATCAATAATAAAATTAAAAAAAGAGAACAACTTATTTCTTTCCTTAAAAATGAAATTTCATTAATCAACAATAAAATTGATTTAAATAATAAAAAAATAAAAGATTTATCGGATGAATTATCTTCATTAAAAAAAGAGTATGCCAAGATGATTTATTATGCTTTTAAAAATAAAAATTCCTATGATAGAATGATGTTTGTTTTTTCGTCAAAGGATTTTAATCAGGCTTATCAACGAATGAAATATTTTCAGCAATATAGTTCTTACAGAAAACTTCAAGCTTCATTAATAAAATCAACACAGGAAGAAATAAATAATAAAACGCATGAGTTAAAAACTCAAAAAGAAAAGAAAATAGAAATACAGTTTCAGGAAAAAAAAGAGAAAAACACACTTTTTCAGGATAAAAATGATCAAAACGAAACACTTAAAAAATTAAAACAAAAGGAAAAAAAACTAAGAAAAGATTTACGAGATAAACAAAAAGCAGCCAATAAATTGAAAAAAACAATTGAAAATATTATTGCTGCCGAAATGAAAAAAGTTGCCGAGATGAAAAAAGCCTCCAAGAAAAAAACAAGCACAAAAACTTATACATCTACTCCTGAAGATATTGAATTATCAAAAACATTTTCTTCCAACAAAGGCAATCTCCCATGGCCAACCGAAACCGGAATTATTTCGAGTACTTTTGGAGAGCATCCTCACCCTGTTTTAAAAAGAATTAAAACAAAAAACAACGGGATTGATATTTTAACCAACGAAGGAGAAAAAGTTAGAGCAGTTTTTGATGGTGTAGTTTCAAGTATACTTTCTATTCCAAATTTAAATACTGTTGTGATTATTAAACACGGAGAATATTTAACTGTTTATTCAAATCTAAGTAAAGTTTATGTTGAAAGAGGTGAGAGAGTAAAAACTAAACAAAACATTGGAATTATTTATACCAATAAATCTGAATCAAAATCAGAATTGAATTTTCAAATCTGGAAAGGGCAACAGCTACAAAATCCTGCTTATTGGATTAAAAAGTGATTAAATACGGTGTTAAGTTTTATTTCAACCCCTTCTTTTCTTTCCACAATTTATTAAACGACTTTTGTTCAACAATTGGAAGTTCGCGTCTTGGACCCCAGGTTTTCTTCACAAAAATTTTCATAAAAAAGTTTTTCGTACTTCCGCTACTCATGTCCAAAAGGCTACGTTTTTTCATAACTTTTTTATATCCATACATAGAAAGTCTTTCAATACCTGTTGTGTGTTTTTTTCTTACAAAATAATTTCTGTTATATAAAAGTAATTCATGAAGTGGTATTCTTACCGGGCAAACATCGCTACATTTTCCACACAGCGAAGAAGCAAAACTCAAGTGTTTATAATCTCTTATTCCATTCATAAAAGGACTAATTACTGATCCGATTGGCCCGCTATATGTTGTTCCAAAGGTATGACCGCCAATGTTTTTGTAAACCGGACAAGCATTTAAACATGCACCGCATCTTATACAATTTAATGCAACTCTTTGAATTTTGTGTTTTAATAATTCTGTTCTTTTATTATCAAGCAAAATTACATACATTTCTTCAGGTCCATCAACTTCATTTTCCTGTTTAGGCCCCGAAATTATTGAGTTATAAACCGTAATTTTTTGTCCGGTTCCGTTTGTAGCAAGCAAAGGTAAAAATAAATCAAGGTCCTCAAGTGAAGGAATAACTTTCTCTATTCCAACTATAACGATATGAACTTTTGGAAAAGAAACCGACATCAAGCCGTTGCCTTCATTTTCAGTTAAACCTATTGCTCCAATATCGGAAATTATAAAGTTTGCACCCGTTACACCTACATCGGCGTCTGTAAATTTTTCTCTTAATAAATCTCTAACAAATGCCGTCAATTCTTCAGGGCTACTATTTTTATCGGTACCAAATTTTTCGTTGAATAATTCAGCAATATTTTCCTTTGATTTATGCATTGCCGGAGTTACAATGTGATAAGGTTTCTCATCGGCAATTTGAACAATATATTCTCCTAAATCAGTTTCTAATGATTCTATCTTTTTCTTTTTTAAGGCTTCGTTAAATTCAATTTCTTCTGTTGTCATTGACTTTGATTTAACAACAGTTTTCGCCCTGTGTTTTTTTAATATTGAAAGTATTTCTTTAATAGCATCTTTTGCTTCAGGTGCCCAAATTACTTTTCCGCCTCTTTCCGTAAATTTTCCTTCAAATTCAATTAAATAATCGTCAAGTTCATTAATAGATTTTTGTTTTAAAGCTTCTGCCCTTTTTCTTGCAAGTTCTAAATTTACATATTGTTTTTTACCTTCAATTACGGCATTGTTATAACGTGAAATATTGAATTTGATAATTTTTCTGTGATCTTTATCAAAGGCTTTTTTTGTTGCCTTTTTCGTAAATTCTTTTAAAACTTCCGACATATATGCAAATCTAAATAATTTTTGATATTTTTTCCACTCTTTTTTTATGTCTGCCTCCTTCAAATTCGGTATTTAAGAATAATTCGACCATTTTTAAGGCTGTTTCTTCATCAATAAACCTTCCCGGAAGCGAAATAATATTAGCATCATTATGCAACCTTGAAAGCTTTGCTATCTCTTCGTTCCAACATAAGGCTGCACGAACATTCGAGTATTTATTTGCCGTCATTTGTGCTCCGTTTCCGCTTCCGCAAATAATAATTCCCATCTCATGTTCTTTACTATTTATTGATTTTGAAAGCGGATGAATAATATCTGGATAATCAACACTATTTTCTGAATTTGTACCGTAATCCTTTATTTTATAAGCTTTTTTAATTAATTTTTCTTTAAGGAATTCTTTTAATTTATACCCACCGTGATCACTTCCTATTATTAATTTTTTGTTTTTATTAAACATTGTTAATAAGTTTTTTTTTTCAAAATTACTCAATTTATATTACATGATTAACATTAAAGTATTTGTTAAATATATTATTTTTTACAAATTTTATACACTACTAATATTCAAAACAATGATTTTTTAACAAAATATTGTTAATTTCTAATTAAAATTGTTACTAATTTTTCATAACAAAAATATTTTTCAACAAATTGTTAATTTCTTTGCGAATTTTATAAAAAATTAAAAAATTATCAAAAATAATCACCATGATTTCAACAATCACAGTATTCAACTTACGAAATAAAATATTAACAACAGTTTTAAATTTATAAATGTTAATAATACATTAAATCCTTAAAATAATTACAATTATTATAATAAACAGTGTTAGTAAAATGTTAATAAAATGATATTTTTTGAAAAGCAAAAATATATTGATAATTTTATTAAGACAACTAACAGGATAAATAATAATAATAATTTCTTTATAAAATAAATAATACTATTAGCTAAAATTTAGAATGAAAAAAATCCATGAAAAAAAATAAATTAATTTCGTAGCTGATTTGAAATATACAAAAATGATAGAAAAACTTAAGAAAGAAAAGAATGCTGTTTTACTTGCTCATTATTATCAAATTCCTGAAATTCAGGATATTGCTGATTATATTGGTGACAGCCTCGGTTTGGCACAAAAAGCCTTAGAAACTCAAAGCGACATAATTGTTTTTGCAGGCGTGCATTTCATGGCAGAAACGGCAAAAATATTAAATCCAAAAACAAAGGTAATACTCCCTGATTTGGAAGCTGGGTGTTCGCTGGCTGATTCATGTCCGGCTGATGAATTTAAAAAGTTTAAAGAAAAATATCCTGATCACATAGTTATTTCATACATAAATTGTTCGGCAGCCATAAAAACAATGTCTGATGTTATTTGCACTTCCGGAAATGCTGTTAATATTGTTGAATCATTTCCAAAAGAGCAAAAGATCATTTTCGCACCTGATAAGAATCTTGGTGCTTATGTAAACCAACTTACGGGCCGAAATATGGTTTTATGGAATGGAACCTGTGAGGTTCACGATATTTTATCAACTGAAGCAATTATTAATTTGAAAGTTGCGAATCCTGATGCAAAACTTGTTGCCCACCCCGAATGTAAAGCAGCAGTTTTAGAGCTTGCCGATTTTATCGGTTCAACTACTGCGATGCTAAAATTCACAAGGTTAGATAAAGCGAAACGTTTTATAATTGCCTCTGAAACCGGAATACTTCATCAGATGAAAAAGGAATCACCTGATAAAAATTTTATTATAGTTCCCACCAACGAAACTTGTTCATGTAATGATTGTCCTTATATGAAAAAAAATACAATGGAAAAATTGTATTTATCAATGAAAAATGAAACACCTGAAATTATTTTATCAAACGAAACCATCGAAAAAGCAAAAATACCAATTGTTAGAATGCTTGAAATTTCTTTGAAATTAAATTTGATAAAAAAATAATATTATTAGAGCTTTGCGATTAATTTTTCCTTGATTCAATCAAAATCTCAAGCATTTTTATTCCTGCATCAGCGATAACTGTACCGGGCCCAAAAACTGCAACTGCACCGGCTTTATAAAGAAAGTCGTAGTCCTGATGAGGGATTACGCCTCCCACAATAACCATAATATCATCTCGTCCGAGTTTTTTAAGTTCTTCGATAACTTGCGGTACTAAAGTTTTATGGCCTGCTGCGAGGCTTGAAACTCCTAAAATATGTACATCGTTCTCAACTGCTTGGCGGGCTGCTTCGGCCGGAGTTTGAAACAATGGCCCAATATCAACATCAAAACCTATGTCGGCATAACCGGTTGACACTACTTTTGCACCCCGATCGTGGCCATCTTGTCCCATTTTTGCAATCATTATTCTGGGCCTTCGCCCTTCTAATTTTGCAAATTCATCAGCCATTTCACAGGCTTTCTTAAATTCATCGTTATTTTTTGATTCGGATGAATATACTCCTGAAATTGATCTTATCACTGCTTTATACCTCCCAAAAACTTTTTCACATGCATAAGAAATTTCACCGAGGCTTGCTCTTTTCCGAGCGGCTTCAACAGCAAGTTCTAAGAGGTTGCCATTTCCTGCTTTGCAAGCTTTTGTCAAATTATCTAATGCCTGTTTTACTTCATTATTATTTCTTTCGGCTTTCAATTTATTAAGCCTTTTAATTTGAGAATCACGAACCGCCGTATTATCCACCTCCAGAGTTTCAAGAGGATCTTCTGTCTCAAGTTTATATTTATTTGTTCCTACAATTGTATCTTTTCTTGTATCAATTCTAGCCTGTTTTCGTGCAGCCGCTTCTTCAATACGCATTTTCGGCACACCTGTTTCAATAGCTTTTGCCATTCCGCCAAGGCTTTCAATTTCTTCTATCAAATTCCATGCTTTATGAGCAATTTCGTGAGTAAGGGACTCAACATAATATGAACCTGCCCAAGGATCAACAGCACGACAAATATTGGTTTCTTCTTGAATATAAATCTGTGTATTTCGAGCAATTCGTGCGGAGAAATCGGTTGGTAAAGCAATTGCTTCATCAAGAGCATTTGTGTGAAGCGACTGTGTATGGCCTAAAGCTGCCGCCATAGCTTCAATACAAGTTCTGCTTACATTATTATATGGATCTTGCTCGGTTAAGCTCCATCCTGAGGTTTGGCAATGTGTTCTTAAAGCTAAAGATTTTGGATTTTTCGGATTAAATTTATTTACAATTTTTGCCCAAAGCATACGAGCTGCACGCAATTTTGCAATTTCCATAAAATGATTCATCCCAATACCCCAAAAAAACGACAATCGAGGAGCAAAAGCATCTATATCCATTCCGGCATTAACACCTGCTCTGAGGTATTCAAGTCCGTCGGCAAGGGTAAAGGCAAGCTCAAGGTCGGCGGTTGCACCTGCTTCTTGCATATGGTAACCACTTATGCTGATTGAATTAAATTTCGGCATATTTTTCGAAGTGTATTCAAAAATATCTGCAATAATTTTCATTGATGGCAAAGGTGGATAAATGTATGTGTTTCTAACCATAAATTCTTTAAGAATATCATTTTGAATGGTTCCAATAAGTTTTTCTTTAGGTATACCTTGCTCTTCAGCAGCCAAAATATAGAAAGCCATAATTGGAAGCACCGCACCATTCATAGTCATTGAAACCGACATTTTATCCAGGGGTATTTGATCGAATAAAACTTCCATATCAAGAATTGAGTCGATAGCAACTCCGGCTTTTCCAACATCACCTACTACACGTTCATGATCGGAATCATAGCCTCGATGGGTAGCAAGGTCGAAAGCAACTGAAAGCCCTTTTTGCCCTGCGGCAAGATTTCGGCGATAAAATGCATTTGATTCCTCGGCTGTTGAAAAGCCTGCATATTGCCGAATTGTCCATGGACGCATAACATACATAGTTGAATATGGACCTCTTAAAAAAGGTTTTATGCCGGCAGCAAAGTTCAAATGTTCCATTTTTAAAAGATCACTCTCGCCATAAACAGCTTTAACCGGAATCTGTTCGGGTGTCTTCCAACTTTTTTCTATCCGTTCTTTTTTCTCCCATTCTTCAAAACCAAGTTCGTGTTTTGACTCGGATTTATAATCAATATTTTTAAAATCAGGACGCATATTTTTGTTTGGTTTTTTGTTATAAAATTGTATAGATGTAGTTAGTTGTTTTGATTTTAACTTATTCCTCAAATTAATCTCCAATTCCCAATTTCTTATTAAAATTAATTAAAGTTTCAAGAACATTTTTACGAACATGAATAAAATCATCAACCCCGACTTTTTTAAAGCCTTCAATATTTTCTTTTGGAAAGCCGGCTACTACTACTAATGTTTTTGGCTTTTGAGCTTTTATTTCTTTGGTAATAACTGGTACAATTTCGACATATTCTTCGTCGGAACTACAAATTATAACAATTTCGTTTTTCGAATCAAGAGCGGCTTTAATTGCTTCCTCGGTAGTTTTAAATTCAGGATTATCGAAAATTTCATATCCCACACATCCGAAAAAATTCTCAGAAAAGGTTGCCCTTGCTTTTCGCATTGCGAGATTTCCCATTGTCAGTAGAAAAACCCCCGGCCTTTTTCCGGTTTTTTTTGTATGCTTTTCGGTTGCAAGCCTTATAGCCTCGAAAGCATCGGCACCACGATATTGTTTTAGACCCTTATTGTCAGGTTTTGCATCTGTTTCAATTTTATCCAACATTGTTTCATTAACATTTGGATATTGATTGGTTCCAAGTATTGAAACTTTTCTTTGGGCAATATCCATGTCTCTTTTTTGAGCTGTTGCTTCAATTTCATCCTTAATAATTCCTTTTTGCAACAAATTAATCAAACCTCCGTTTTTTTCTATTTCTTGAAATATATTCCACGAAGCTTCAGCAATTGAGTTAGTTAAGTTTTCAATATAATAAGAACCACCGGCAGGGTCGGCAATTTTATTTAGATACGATTCTTCTTTTAAAATTAACTGAGTATTTCTTGCATTTCTCATCGAAAACTTGTCAGCCTCTTTAAAAGATATATCAAAAGGATTGATGGTCATTGAATCAATTCCACCCATTGCAGCCGACATTCCTTCAGTTGTGTTACGAAGAATATTTACATACGGATCATAAATAGTTTTATTCCACAAAGATGTAACTGCATGAATATTCATCTTTTGTGAATTATTATTCTTTGGATTATATTGTTCTGTAATTTTTGTCCAAAGCAAACGGGCTGCTCTAAACTTTGCAATAACCATAAAATAGTTTGATCCGATTGCTAATGAAAATAATATTCTCGGTAAAATTTTATCTATGCTTAATCCATTTGAAACCAAGCGATAAATATATTCATTTCCAGAAGCAAGACTATAGGCTATCTCTTGTGTTATTGAAGCGCCTGAGTTGTGAAAAATGTTCCCATTAATGCTTATTGCTTTGAATTCGGGAAGTTCTTTAATAATTTTTGTAAAAAGCTTAGCAGATTCCTCAAGAGTAGTCTTTTCATTTATCCTCAAGCTACCTTCTGTAGCAAGTTGAGAAATAGGATCGTAATTTATTGAACCTTTAATATTATCTTTATTAAGATTTTGCCGGATTATTTCATTGATAAACAAATCAATTATTTGAGAATAGGAATTTGATGAAATAAAATTAATTTCGGTTTTTTCAAGGTCAATTCCTTGCAAAAGTGATTCCATACTTTTTTCAGAATCAACTTTTTCAACATTGAATCCAATTGCGTTAACACCGTTTTTCAGGGCATTTAATGCAATTGCGTTTGCTTCTTTAATATTGATATTTTCAATGTCAACTCTAATAATCCAATCATTATCTTTTTTATTTCCTCTGACAAAAGGAAATTCTCCGGGCGGGGAATTGAGATACTCTAAATTTTTTAGGTCTTCAGCCCTATAATAAGGTTTAACTTTAAAATCTTCAATAGGTTTCCAAACAAGCTTTTTTTCAAAATCAGCACCCTTAAGGTCGATATTAATTTTTTCTTCCCATTCTTTTGTAGAAATCGGGGGGAATTCGGAAAATAATTTTTCTTCCTTCCCGAAATCATCATTTTCAGTCATTATATTTCTAAATTATATTAGTAGAAATGAATTATATACTTTGCCTTTTTCATTTGGTGGCTAAAAAAAATATTACTGCAAAATTAGTAATTTAAAAAATCATAGAGAATAAATTGATTTTTTATTATTAAATGCAAAAAGATTAATAGAAAAGTTAAGAGAAGTAAGTACACAATGACTTAAATCCTTTCCTTGTATTTTGTAAAACTTTCTTTAAATGCTTGCAATTAAGCCTTTCCCGAAAATTATATTATTAGAATTATGTTGATGATAAAAATCTCCTGTTTTGTGCGCGATGTGATGGCCTCTAAAACGCATATTTGATTATCTGCACTTTAAGGTTTAAATATTTGGAATTTGGGTCATGCGGTGTATTTTTACGGTATGTTTATTCGTAAAAACAAA
>Ga0222665_1001575_pt1 | contig 10022 bp, 8 predicted proteins | sample AntAcemetagen653_FD_179853 | JGI IMG/M metagenome (GOLD analysis project Ga0222665, IMG submission 179853) | Saline water microbial communities from Ace Lake, Antarctica - #653 | ecosystem: Environmental > Aquatic > Non-marine Saline and Alkaline > Saline | place: Antarctica: Ace Lake | collected...
TTGATCGAATTTGTTCGTCATCAGAAACGAATCTATTCCATTCCTATCCGAATTCATATTAACGGAACAAGAGGCAAATCAAGTGTAACCCGTTTGGTAGGAGCCGGTTTGAGAGCAGGTGGAATCACGACTGTTACTAAAGTAACCGGAACTTTTCCTCGCTTAATCATTGAAGACGGCACCGAAACTTTCATCTATCGTAAATCGGATGCAAATATAATAGAACAATTATCCATTGTAAAATATGCTGCTATGCGAAAAGCACAGGCATTAGTAATGGAATGTATGGCATTACAACCCCAATACCAGTCTATTACTGAAAAGCAAATGATACATTCCAATTTGAGCGTTATGACTAATGTCAGATTAGATCATGTGGACATTATGGGTCATACCTTGCCGGAAATTGCTGAAACTATGGGAAGAACTATTCCTAAAAACGAACTCCTCTTCACTTCCGAAAATGTTATTCCTAATACCCTAAAAGAAATTGCCGATAAACGGAATACTAAAACGCATTTTATTGATTCGCAATCAATAACCCGAGAAGAAATGAAGGGATTCACTTATATTGAACACAAGGATAATGTTGCTCTCGCACTTGCGATTTGCCAACATTTAAAAGTTGATCGCGAAACAGCATTGAATGGTATGTATAAAGCTATTCCCGATGCCGGTGCCTTGAGGCGTTATAAAGTTGAAGCATTTCAAAAGCAATTGTTTTTTTATAACGCATTTGCTGCTAACGATCCCGATTCTACCTATATGGTCTGGCAAAAAATTAGAGATGAAATCGGTATTGAGGGTATCCGTATTGTTCTTTTGAACACACGTCAAGATCGCTTGGACCGAGCTCGTCAACTGGCTGAAATGGCTGCTAAAAAATTATCAGATGAGATTGACTATTTGATTCTAATCGGGCAATCGACAGATGTTGTGGAAAATATGACTGTTAACTATGGTTTGAAACAAAACAAGATTATTAATTTAGGCTGGACAACTCCCACTAAGGTTTTTGAGAAAGTATTATCAAAAACCGAAAAAATGTCAACCATACTTGCCATCGGTAATATGGGTGGAATGGGTGTTGAAACAGCTGAGTTTTTTGAAAACAGAAGTTCTTAAAATTATGATTGAATTAGCAATTACATTAGGTTTAATATTTAGTTTGATTTCCTACGAAGTTTTCGGACTGGCTGCCGGTGGAATAGTAGTGCCGGGTTATATAGCTTTGCAGCTTTCGCATCCCGACCGACTTTTAGGTATAATAGGTGTAAGTTTACTTACATTCTTAATTATAAAAGCTTTGAGTAACTACACTTTTCTGTATGGCCGTCGTCAAATGGTGCTCAGTTTATTGATTGGTTGCTTGTTAGCAAATTTTTCACGCTACTTTATGTCGATCGATTTAACAACTACAACCCTGGAACTTCAGGCTGTCGGCTGGGTTATTCCCGGTTTAATTGCCCATTGGTTTGCAAAGCAGGGAGTTTTTAAAACACTTAGCGTATTATTTATTACTTCTGTGCTGGTTAGATTAATTTTGATAATATTTTTCGTGGGTGAGTTATTACCCCAATAATTATAAACAGAAAATTGATGTATAAATTTAGAGCCAAATCTAACATTGTTTTAATTATTTTATCTTCCTTATCTCTGCTTGCATTTATTGCAGTAGAAAATAGTAAAGTTGATGTTAAACAAGATTGGTACAACGAAAAAGTTGAAGCAGCCAAGCTTTCACAATTGGCAGCTAACTATCTAAAAACTTACCGACTCGAAAATGGAGTTTTCATTGATGTAATAAACGACCCGAATCAAACAGCATTGATTGGCCAGGAATATACACTGGTTACAACCGATCGAGGTTACATTGATGCAAAGTTGTCAGCCACAAACCCTAATTTTGCGGCCGTAGTTGTTCAATTGTTAAAAGATGCCGGTTTAGAAGAAAACGATAATGTTGCTGTTGGTATGACCGGTTCGTTTCCAGGATTAAATATTTCAGTACTGGCAGCATTGGAAACTTTGAATATGAATCCTATAGTTATTTCCTCAGTTGGTTCGTCCAATTTTGGTGCAAATGATCCTTTTTTTACTTGGCTTGATATGGAAAATATTTTAAATAAATCGAATATATTTCATAACAAGTCAGTAGCTGCCTCTATTGGTGGAGGCTCTGATGTTGGCCGGGGATTAAGCCCTGAAGGAAGGAATCTGATTACTAATGCCATCGAAAGGAATAACATGAAATTTATAAATGAAAAACACCTGGAAGAAAGTATTTCAAAACGATTGGAAATTTATGATGAACATAGCAAGGGACAGCCGATAAAAGCATATATTAATGTTGGTGGTGGAATTGCCAGCCTGGGTAATACAATTAACGGTAAACTTATACCTCCCGGACTTACACAATTTTTACCTATGAGAAATTTTCCGGTTCGCGGTGTTATAATACAAATGGGTTTAGAAGAAATTCCAATAATTCATTTATTGAATATAAACACATTACTGGCAAAATATGGATTGCCCGCCAGTCCGGTTCCACTTCCCGAACCCGGAGTTGGTGAAATTTTTATTCAAAAAAAATATAGCGTAATTGTTACATCAATAGCTACATTAATTTTAATTATTGTAATTGTTTTTGTTTATTTTGGGGAGCGTAAACACCATCGTCTCGGTACAGATGCTGTTCCCTTAACCACTAATCAAAGAATGGATAAAGACAATACTGAAGACATACCGGTATTGTAGTATATGTTAATATAAATTATGAATATAATAGTAAAATATATTATTAAATGAGATACATATGAAAAAGATTCTTTTTACCTTTTTAATTGTAATATTGTTTTTTTCTGGTATAATGGCTCAAACAGGCGGGAAATCTCGTTATCTGAAACCAACAAATTTTCAAAAAAGGATTACAACCAAGATTTCCGATAAAACCAGAAATTATTATTCTCTGAGTGTTGATAAACCCTCAATAATAAATATTCAGGGGCCGGGAAAGTTACGGGTAATGACACGCGGGCGATTTATTCCGAAAGAAGGAGATAAGATAGAATATGAAATTTTATATTCTGTTGATGGCGGTGAGTCAAAATTGGTCAAAAAAAGTGATGTGGAACGTTCAAGAAAAGCCACTTATTTAAATGGATCATTGGGAGTACCCGGCCAACTTGAAGATTTTGAAATTGTGTTGGGGCGAGGATATCACACCTTGGAATTTACAATTAAGGATATGAAAATTCCCGTTGCAGTTCGTTATGTTTTTACACGAACAAAAGAAAAGAAACAGGAATGGGTAGCTTTTTCTCCAATGCTTCCATCTGAACCGGTTGATTTAATTACAAGGGAAGCAACAGTTAATTATTATCGTTTCTCAAAGGAAAAACCCTTGAAAGTTGAAATAAACGGGCCAACTGAATTACGGTTTTTGACCCGAATTGAAAATCATTATCAGATGAGAGGGAGAGTTCATTATCGTGTGCAGGTTAAGGAAAAAGGGTTAGTTATAAATACCTACCAGTTAAGTAGTAGGCGTTCGGAAATAACGGTGTATGAAAATAATAGAGAGTTAATACCTGGCAAAGCCTGTGAATTTGTAATTAATGTCCCCAAAGGAAGACATTGTTATGAAATTCTACCTTTAGATGAAGATAAGAGCAATTTATTGGGCCGTTTATTACTGCTTAAGAAAGATGTAAAATTAGAGAAATAATATATCTTTGTTTCTTTTAAAATTAAGTTTAACACATAAAAAAAACATGAAAATAAATAATAATTTCTTTCCATATAGAATTTGTTTAATCGTGTTGATCATATTCTTTTTTCTCCCAAATGCTGATGTTCTTGCTCAGAAAAAGAGCAAGAAAAAAACAAAAAAATGGAATATTGATATTGGTCTTGCTACAATTTATGATGATAATATTTTGAAGTATTCCAAAAAATATTTGGATAAATTTGACAAGCGTGAAGACGAGGGACGTTTTAATATCAACACTTACGACGATTTAGTCCTTTCGATGTCTTTAAAAACAAGCTATACTTTCAAAGTTTTTGGGAAATTGAAATCAAGAATAAACGTAGATCTCAGTCGAAGGCAATATATTAATAATGATATCAAGACCTGGAATAATATGGTTATCGGATTTCGGCAATATTTGACCAAACGGGCAAGTATGAAATTTTTCTATAGTTATATACCTGATTTTTACATCAACCATTTTCGTGATGATGACTGGGTGGATGTTTACGGATATACAAAGATAGCATTTCAACCATATTCATTTGCAAAAGAGGCTTATGGTTTCTGGATTCAAAATACTTTTTATAAAAATACCCGTATAATGCTAAATTTTTCATATGAAAAATATTATCATAATAAACACTTTACCGAATATGACTGCGATAATTTTGTAACGGGAATAAAATTATATCAAAAAATTCATAAGAAAGTCAGATTATTGATGGGCTACCAATTTACAAATTCGGATGCAAATGCCTATGACGGGCCGGACGAAACAAAAGCAACTTCGGACGATTCCGATGCAACAAATGTTGAAGATAGATTTACTTTTGGGATTAATTGGAAGTTGCCCCGTTTAAAAAAGCATACTAATGATTTGAATGTGGAATGCAGGATACAGAATCGATATTATTCATCAAAGCATTATCTCGAAAAGGATCGCATGCATGCCGGACGTGTAGATAAAAATTTTCGCTTGTATGTTACTTATAACATAAAGCTGCGTAAAAACCTGAAACTATCTGCATTTTATTATTGGTTCCATAGAAATTCAGATACCGAAGCCATACCAAATAAAATATTAATATCCGATGAAAAAGACTATAACCAAGATCAATACGGATTAAAAATAACTTATAATTTAAAAATGTAAAATTTATTGAGCAAGCATGCTTGCTTTTGATATTCAGAAATTAATAAAAAAAATATAGAAAATGAAAATGTATAAATTGTATTTTGTGTTACTGATTGCTTTGTTTTTTGTAATGAGTTGTGGAAAACCGACTGATCCCGAATCGTTAAATCCGGGAGGAGATGGCGGCTATAAAATTGTTAGCAGGTTGCAGACAACCGGATATGCTCAGGATGTAATAAAAAAGGACAATATGGTTTATATTGCCCAGGGCGAAGGCGGTTTAATGGTTGTTGATGTTGCAATTCCGAATAATCCTCAAACAGCTTCAATTACAACAAAGAAAGTTCGTGGGTATTCCAGCAAAATAGATATGAAAGATAGTGTTGTCTATTTGGCTGCCGGGGGTTTTGGTGTAACAGTTGTCGATGTAGCTGATCCTTATAATCCTTATGTCACTGTTTCCAATTCACAGATGAAACCCGCGAAAAGCCTGCATATTTTTGGTTCATACATAATTGTGGGATTGAGTGAGCAAGGTTTTATAATATCAGATATTTCTAACCCGGCCTATCCTACTACCTGCGATGATACTGAAGTACCGGGTTATGCCCAAGGTATTACTACAACTGCTGATAGTGCTTTGTTATTAGTTGCTTGTGGAGAGGTTGGCCTGTCAATTTTCGATATTTCTAATTTTCAACAAGGATATGGAATTTATCCACTCATTAGATCCTGCGATACACCCGGCTATGCAAACGATGTTATAATTGATGATAAATCACATGCTTATCTGGCTTGTGGAACTGCAGGACTTCAAATTATTGATTTTTCCGACACAGCTAATGTTTACGTTGTTGGTGGTATCGATGGTGATGGTTATGCCAAAGACCTTATATTAAGAAATAACAAAGTTTACTTATCAACTGAAAAAGGCGGTTTACAAATTATTGACGTATCCAACCCAACTAACCCTACTTTATTAGGTATTGTCGAAACAGAATATGCGATGGGTTTTGATATGGACGACAAATATATTTATTTGGCAGATGAAGACGAGGGCTTGATTATTATATCTATTCCTAATTAATAGGTTTTTTGGACGATGAATTTTTGAAGAAAAAGAAAATATCTATTTCTTGCATATATGATTTATAATTGTTTAGGGGTTTCTTACGCATCTGTTAGAATAAATACAAATCACTAATTTAGAAAAAAATGATTGAGCATAAGGAAATAAAACTAAGTAGCGGACTTGGGGAAAAGCAGCGTTTTCAATATGTTGACCAATTTCGAGGTTTGGTTATTATCCTGATGCTTGTTGATCATTGTTCCTACTATTTCAATTCAATCTGGAATCATCTTGATCCCTTTAATCCGCTCTTCGATACTTGGGGACAAGTTGCCCTACGATATGTCAGCTACTTTTGTGCCCCCGGTTTTCTCCTGATATCCGGTTCCATGGTGTGGTGGTCTTTTCACCGTCGTGTTGAAAAAGGATTTTCAAAGCCTAAGGCCCGCTGGCACCTAATCCAGAGAGGTATCTTTCTTATTATTTTACAGATGACATGGGTGAATTCTTCATGGGGTGGTTTTCATGTTTTTAAGCCCTGGCATTTGGGGATAATTGCCTGTATAGGTATTTCCATTATTCTTTTAACTTTGATTGTTAACTTTCGTTGGCAGGTGCAACTTTTCATTGGCCTTGCAATACTATTTGCTCACCCATTTCTTTTAAAAATTCCTTATGATCCTGACAATACCTGGGCACGGGTTTTAATGCAAACTTTTATTGATGCGGGTAAATTCAATAAATACCCTGTTTTACCCTGGTTTGCAATTGCAACATTGGGTTCGGTGATGGCTACCGGATGGTTTAAGTTTTGGAAGACTGATAAAAAACGAATTTATATGGGGCTATGGATTGCAGGTGCAGCATTAATATTAGCTACTATATTACGAATCAACCGTGGGTATGGCAATATCTTTCCATATTCCGATTTCGGATCATATTCTTTTTTCTTCGACCAGAAGTATCCAACGAGCCTATATTTTAATCTTTGGTTTTTTGGATTAGTTGTTCTGGTTGTTAGCGGATTTATTGCACTAAACAGAGTAGCTCCTAAACTTCTAACAATATTTACTATACCCGGCAAGGTAGCGCTTTTTTTCTATTGTGCCCACGTTGCAATTTTAGGTGTATTTATAAAGCGTACAGGTTTGTTTTATCGTGAAGGCGGAGTCCTTGCTTCCCTGATTGGAGTAGCTGTTATGCTGGTGATAATGCTTCCATTATCCAAATGGTTTTATGGAGTTAAGCTTCGTAGTAAGAATTTTTTCATCCGAATGATTTAAAAGAGGGAGGAGTAAGAATGAAAAAGATTAAGCTAACAATATTCTCAATATTTCTAATTACTTTTCTGATGCTGATTGGTGTGGGATGTTCAAGCCGAATTGAAACTCCTGTTACAGAAGCAGATTCAACTATTGTTTATCCTGCTAAGAAGCACGATGGAATAATGGCGGGGATTACACTTTACAGAAAAATAAACAAGAAAACCGGAAAGCGAATTGGTGAGGGAACAATTTTCACTATCAGAGAAAATGCAAAGCTTCGTGCATCGATAAATTTAAAAAATCGGTTTGCACACTTAGATCGCAACTTGATGTTTCATATTGACTGGATTGGGACAAACGGCAGATCATTTTACCTGAAACAGATTGATCTTTCTCCTTCGGATTCCTCATCAACAATTAATACTTCCATCTCAATTCCTCCCGATAAACGCCAACCGGGAAAATACAGCATAAGAATTTACCTTTTCCGTGAATTAATTGCCGAGAAGAAATTTGAACTCATTTCGGAATCTCAGGATACAATTTCTATTGCTGAAAAAATAAATTCTAAGATAACACTCTACCGAAAAAAGAGCAAGAAATCAGGGAAGTTGATTGGTGAAGGAAATATTTTCACAATTAAGGAAAAAGCAAAGGTCAGAGCCATAATAGATTTAGGAAATCGTTTTGCATTTGGCGATCGTGAGTTGGAATTTCAAATCAGTTGGAAAAATGAAGACGGTAAATCAATTTACAGTAAAGAGATTGAGCTTTATCCTGATGATTCCACGACTTCTATAAAAAGTACTTTATCAATTTCACCCGATAAACGGCAAGCCGGAAACTATATTTTTCAGGTTTTCCTTTTCCGAAAATTAGTTGCTGAAAAGAAATTTGAATTAAAATAGAGTACGTAAAAAAATCTCCCATAACCCTTATTAATGAGGTCTGAGTTTTTATTACTTGGGTTATTTTTTTGCCTCTTTTTTTTGTTTTTGAAATATTTTCCTGTCTTCGCCACTAAGTTAGATACAACTTATAACTAACGCAAATTCAAAAGATAAAATCTTAATTATTGTAATTTTGGGTGTTGCATTAACGAAATTCTGTTATTTTCACATTAATAATTGTAGATGAAATAATTTTATAAACTTTACAATATATTATTTATTACCAGAGTATCTGACAATTATAGAAAACATGCTTTTCAACGGTTTTTTTTTCTTTAAATGAAAATTTTCAAATTGATGCATTTTTTTTACTTAAGTATAATTTGTCAATGTTTTATAACTGATATTCTGTGCTTTATAAGTCGTGTTTTTTCTAGGAGTTGCATTGGCGAAGACAAGAGTTTTTATTACTTGGATTATTTTTTTGCCTCTTTTTTTTGTTTTTGAAATATTTTGTATATTGCAGAATAATTTACCTCTAATAATACGGGTATTTAGCTTTATAAAAATGTATTGCTCACCAAAACCAAATACTATGAAAACACTTCACAAAACCGGATTAATAATATTAATCTTATTAATTTCTCAACCGGCTTTTACACAAAAAGAAGATTCCGTAAATCGAATTATTAGCGGACAACAAATTGAATTATCCTTAGGTTATAGTTTTATATCATCAAGGATAATTGCTCAGAACCCTGATATGCTTGTTGTCATGGCTTCTGTACTAAACGAAAATCTTGATTTTGTCAGAAATTCACAAGGAGAGGTTTTACGCAAAATCGGCCCGAACTGGGTTAATGGAATTGGTGATTGGCTTGTCGAGGAAGCATATTTGGTCAGAATGTTGAATATAGATTCATTTATAATCGAGGGTGATGCGGTTGATCCATTTACTCCTATCCAGCTTGAAACCGGATTTCAGTTTGTAAGTTATTTCCCCGAAAATCCTTTGGATGCTTTGCTCGCGTTTGAAACAATAATTGGCGAAAATCTTGAGTATATCAGGAATTCGCAAGGAGATGTTTTGCGTAAAATCGGCCCGAATTGGATAAACGGTATCGGTGATTGTAAACCCGGCCAAGGCTATCTTGTAAAAATGTTTTACGATGATATTTTGATTTATCCTGTTGTGTTTGGTGAGCCATGCCCCGGAATTCCGACTGTAACATACGAAGGCCGGATTTATAATACAGTTTTAATTGGAGACCGGTGTTGGCTAAAAGAGAACCTTAATGTTGGAACAATGATAAACGGAAACGAAGAAATGACTGATAACAGCTTAATTGAGAAATATTGTTACGATAATGACATAGCAAATTGCAATGAATACGGTGCTTTGTATCAATGGGACGAAATGATGCAATACACAACAACACAAGCTGTGCAGGGTATTTGCCCTGCTGACTGGCATATACCAACAAATAATGAACTTCAAACATTATCAGTGATGGTTGATTTTAACGGCAATTCGTTGAAGGCAGTAGGGCAGGGTTACGGAAACGGGGCAGGAACAAATACAAGTGGATTTTCAGCCCTTTTGTCGGGTTATCGCGATTCTAACGGATACTTCACTCATCTGGGAAGCTATACGCATTTTTGGAGTAGTACTGAAAATTATGCAACGCATTCTTTCAGTATGTTTGTTTTTGATAATAATAAAAAAATATGGAACAGCAATAGCAGCAAGGAAAACGGATACAGCATCCGTTGTATTAAAGATTAATTGTGCACTGAAGTTTATTCAGGGTATAAAGGCACATTATACTATTAAACTGAATAAGCGAACTATAAACAAGATGGTGGACTATGATAAACCGACAGAATTGCAAAGAAACGAGTCTTGCCC
>Ga0222665_1001578_pt1 | contig 10003 bp, 7 predicted proteins | sample AntAcemetagen653_FD_179853 | JGI IMG/M metagenome (GOLD analysis project Ga0222665, IMG submission 179853) | Saline water microbial communities from Ace Lake, Antarctica - #653 | ecosystem: Environmental > Aquatic > Non-marine Saline and Alkaline > Saline | place: Antarctica: Ace Lake | collected...
CGCCGCCTTTGTCTGGGACGGCGTCGTGCACCCGAGCCTCTCGGGGGATCGGCCCCTGGACCCCGACTCTTTCATCCTGGATCGGATCGGGTGGTGGGTCTCACAGAACATGATCGACAACATCGGCGAGTGGGTGGAGAAGCACGGCCTGCAACCCGAGCGGGCGATCCAGGCGGTGCGCATCGTTTTCAACCACTTCGGCAACTGCGGCGAACTGCAGGACATGATCACCTCCGCGTCCCGCACCCTCCTCCTGCCCGTGGTGAACGTATCCAACTCCAACGAGGACCACGTCTGGAACGAATTCCTCGTGGAGGACGGCTGGCACACGCTCCAGGTGTCCTGGTCCGACAGCTCGACCCACGTGGACTCGCCCTCGATCAGCGCGGACGATCAGACCGGGGGCGGCAAGGACGTCTCCATGGTCACCGCGTACCGGGGGGACGGGCGGGTCCACAGCGTCTCGCCGCGCTACACTGACACCATCACCATCACCGTCCATGTCGAGGACGCTACGGGTGCGCGCATGGAGGGGGTGCAGCTCCTCCTCTTCAGCGAGAGCTACTACGACCCGACCCAGCTAGGCGCGGGCCTATGGGGACTCACGGACGAGACCGGGACCTGGGTCACGGAGGTAGGGGAGGACAACAGCTACTATGTCCGGGCCTACAGCCGCTTCGGTGAGGAACCAGCTGACGGGGTCGCGAAGATCATCGGCGCGGCCCAGGCTTTTGCGGGGGCCGATGTCACTGTCACGCTCCAGATGGACGTGACTCCGGGTGTCGTGGGCCCCGCTGCCATCCAGGACATTCCCCCCACGGCCGATGACCGCTGGTTCCGCGTCCGGAGCAGACCGGTGCAGACCATACGCTGCGGCTTCAGCCCCTACGGCGGCCTGACCTTCTGCGACGACGTCGGCGCGGGCTCCATCGACCTGCTGGTCCTGGACGAGGCGAATCACGCTGCCTGGGCAGCGGGCGAGCCCTTCGACGCGTTCTCCTTCGCCGACGATCTGGCGGAAGTCGACATGGCCGCGGCCGCGCCCGCGGAGGGGGCCTGGTACGTGGTGATCCTGAACCAGGACGCGCACGACACCCGGCGTCATCTGGAGCTGACCTTCGAGACCGTCGGTCCGGGCCACGAGCCTGACCCCGAACCCGAGCCCGATCTCATCTCAGAGCCCGAGACCGACGCGGAGCTCGTGCCGGACACAAGCGAAGACGCAACCGTGGGTGACACCACCGGGATCCCGCAGCCCGGCTCCAGCGGCGGCTCAAAGGGCTGTACAGCGGGTCCCGATTCTGCGGCCCTCCCGGCCCTCCTCCTGGCCCTCGCCCTTGTCGGGCTGTGGAGACTGCTGTGGGTGCTCTGGGGCCTCCGCCGAAGGGAACAGGCCTGAGCCTCCGCTACCCAGGAGTCGGTGTCGCCGCTCTCCTCATGGTCCTCGTCGCAGCCTGCGGGGAGTTCCACACCCAGCGCTTCATCGGGCCAGCAGACACCGCGCCGGACACCCCGAAAGACACGGCCCCGGACGTCCCCCGTTGTGAAGATACCGTTCCCCTGCGCCTCGCCGCGGACCGGGACCTGACCGACTTGGTGGCCGGGGTCCCGATTCACCGGTTCCTGACAGAGGAGACGGGCAACGCAGACCTGTGGCTGGTGATCGCGGGCGCGCTCCCCCCGGGCCTCACCCTCGACCCTCTCACCGGCGCTCTCTCCGGCGTCCCCGAGGGACCCGCTGAGGGGACCTTTACCGTGCGCGTCACCGCGGAGGACCGAGATGACCTCTGCTTTGATTGGGACGACGCGGACTACGAGGTGACAGTGGTATCCCAATGCGACGAGGACGCGGACTGCGTAGACCTCGTCTCCCCGGCCTTTCTCGAAGGAGACGGCGGGGTGATCTGCGGCGACGGGGGGCGATGCATGGCCGCGGACGGCTGCCCCAACGACCCCCGCCAGCGGGCGCGGTTCCTCCTGGGCGGCGACGCACCGCCCCCGCCCGGAGAGGACGGGGTCATCTCGGGCGGCGAAGTGATCCGCCACGCCCGTATCCAGGGCCAGAAGAACCCCGACGATCTCCGCCGCCAGATCCTGATCATCTACGAGGACGCGAACGCCGCGGTCCTGCGCCTGGACTACACCCTGCCCGGGAACTGGCCCCTCCCCCTGCGGGAGGGGGATCCGGTTGCGCTCCGCGTCGAGCCCAGCGATGCCGGGGGCGCGGGCCTCCTTCTGATCGGCCCGGGCGGGCCGGTGCGGCTCCTGGACGGCCTCTGGATCCCGGGCGCGTTCCCCCCTGCGCTCGCGCTGCCGGAGCTGGCGTCCCTCCTCCCCCTGGTCTGTCCGGGGATCCCCGACGATTGCGGCGATCGAATCCCCGCGGCCGTGACCTTCCTGTCCAAGGACAGCGCCCGGACCCTCACCCCGGGCGAGACCGCCTGGATGCCGGATCCCACGCTCGAATATGACGCCGAGGCCCTCCTGGCGCGACTTGGATGGTCCGCGTTCCGGGGGACGATCACCCCCACGCCCGACTGCGCCGGCTCCCCACCCGTTGAGATCTCCGCCCTCTTCTTCCCCGCGGATGACTGCCCCGGCGCTGTGGCCAAGGCCGAGTCGCCCCAGGACCTCGTCGCGGGCCAGGCCCTCGCTGAGGCTCCGATCTGCGAGATCTCCGGCTGGGGGAGCTTTTCACCCAGCCCGGAAGGCTCGATCGTGAAGGCCCACTGGTCTGTGGAAGCCGACCCCATGGAAGGCGGCTTCGGCATCATCGAGGCCCTCCCTATGGCCCTCCCCGATCCCGCAGGCCTGGGCAAACACCGCGTCCGCACCGGCGCGGTGGGGGTGTACCGGATAGGCCTGGCCGTGGAGGACCACGTGGGTCGAACGAGCTGCATCACAGACGCTATCCGCTTCCGGGTCTTCCCCGACCCGGACGTGGCCCTGCGCGCTGAGCTGATCTGGCTGCCCCTGCCCGCGCCGGGCACGGACGAAGACGACGTCGACCATCTACAACTCCTGATGCGGCCCTCGGCCAACGCTGCCTGGGATGACCCTGACCGGGTCTGCGGTCCCACCTCGCCCCTCCCCGAGCTCTTCGAAGACGCGCAATGCGCGCCCGCCGCGCTCACGGAGGGCCGCCCGGCCCTGGCGACGCTGGCGACCGCTGTGTCAACCAAGACCTACGGCTTCGCGCTCCGCGCTCCCGAGACCAACGCCGCGCCCATGGTGCACGCACCCGGCCCCGGGGATGGGCCCCGCATCGTCCTGCGCCTCTTCTGCAACGGCAACCCGGATCCCCTGGACCTGACCCTCCCCGACGGCTTCACCCTGGCCCCCGGCGACCTCGTCGAGGTAGCGCGCGTCGCACCTGGTTGTGTACTGGAGTTGCTCTGACTCAGATTTCTCCCCAGGTTTTTCAGTCACCCCTGTCCACGGGAGATGACGTCCGAGACCGTATCTCGGAGGTATGTGACCTGGAATCCGACCACCTTCCGGTATCGCGGCACGACGAGGGACAGGACCGAAGATGCGGTGAGGGCCAGGGCGTGGTAGGTCACCAGGACAGCGAAGCCCGCTCCCCAGCGCAGGCCCCGGGGCCGCGTAGGTCCGGTGTCGCGCTCATCGAACCCCAAGTTTCACCTCCAGCTCCGGCTCCGGCCTTGCGCCCAGGCGCGTCGTCAGCCACGCGTCCAGACGCGCACCCTTGTCCCGGATGAAGCAGGCCACAGTCTCCTCGTCGTGTCGTGGCGTCTGCCCGAGGAGAACGAAAGGCAGATAGTACAGCTCCCCGGGGATGCAGCGGGGCTGAATGAAGAAGGCACGGTCTCCCAGAGGGAGGCCACGGAAGAAGCCCAGCCCATCGAGGAGGCTGCGCTTCTCCGAGCGCGGGATGTCGTAGACCGGCGTGGAGAAGGCCACGCCCCAGCGTGCATAGAGCGCGCGGACGAGGGCCACGCTCACGGGCATCTGCTCCACCATCTCGTCCGTGTCAGCGGAGGAGCCGTCGGTCATCTGTTTCACCCCGTTCTCACGGCAGTAGAGGACCGAGCGGGCGTGCATCGCCAGCTTGCACCCCAGGCACCAGATGAAGCCCGACCGCCAGGTTCGGTACTCCTGCGCCAGGCGGTCCACGAGGAGTTCGTCGAAGAGATCCCGGATGCTGATGACCTGTAGGACAAAGCGCCCGGGAAACCGGCGCTCCAGCTCCCGCAGGCGCCGGCGGACCCGGCCGACTGCGTAATGCCCATATCCGTTGGTGTAGGTCAGCAGGTGGACTTTCGAGTGTCGTTCCAGGAGCGTCACCGCCGCGTAGGTGGAGTCCAGCCCCCCGGAGAACATCAGCGCCACGTCCTGGCTCACGTCTCCTCCTCCCTGGCCAGTGCGAGGACCTCGACGATACGCTCCGCTGCCCGCCCGTCCCCGAAGGGGTTCTCCCGGGGAATCATGGCCGCGTACGACGCTGGATCATCCAGGAGCCGGGAGACCTCCGCGACGATGCGGGCCCGCTTCGTCCCGACCAGACGTGCGATCCCCGCGTCCACCGCGTCCGGACGCTCGGTGTCGTTGCGCAGGATCAGGACCGGCTTTCCCAGGGTCGGAGCCTCCTCCTGGATGCCCCCGGAGTCTGTGACGAGCAACCAGGCGCGCTGCATCAGGTAGACGAAGGCCAGGTAGTCCTGCGGTGGCAGCAGGTGGATCCCGTCTCGTCCTTCCAGGAGGCGGTACACCGGGTCATGGATCCGAGGGTTCAAGTGTACGGGGAACGCTATCTGCACATCAGGTCGCAGCGCGAGATCTCCCAGGGCTCGGCAGATCTCCTCGACCCGCTCCCCGATGTTCTCCCGTCGATGACAGGTGACCAGGATCAATCGTTGGGAATCGTCGAGGAAAGGAAACCGGGCTTCCAGGTCCTGACGGAGCCGGGGATCCCGGTCGATGATCCCGCACGCGGTGCCGAGCGCGTCGACCACGGTGTTCCCGGTCATGTGGATTCGTGCAGAGGGTACGGCCTCGTCGATCAGCGCGGTGCGCGCCTGCTCCGTGGGCGCGAAGTGGGTCGTCGCAAGGGTGGAGACGAGGGTCCGGTACGCCTCCTCCGGCCAGGGCTCCGCGAGGTTCCCCGTCCGCAGGCCCGCCTCCACGTGGGCCACGGGGATCCCCTCGATGAACGCGGCAAGGGTGGCCGAGAAGGTGGTTGTCGTATCCCCCTGGACCAGGACCAGATCCGGCCGCACCGCGCCGCGAAGGACCCCGCTGAGCCCCGTGAGCACCGCGGCCGCCATGGTGACGAGATCCGTCTCCCGCACTACCAGGTCGAGCCGGATATCCGGCTCGATCCCGAAGACCTCGAGCTGATGTTCCAGCATCTCGCCGTGTTGGAGCGTCGCACAGACGCGGACATCGAAGCCTCCGACTGACCGGAGGCGGGCCACCACGGGTGCGAGCTTGATGGCCTCGGGACGCGTCCCGATTACAACCAACACCCGCAGATCTGATGCGCTCGTCATGGCGTTACCATCCGGGAGCCGAGCCTTCCGCGTCAAGGGAAAAAACATCAAGGGAGTCCCCCGGAGTCTCTCCCTTGATCCACCTCATCACCACCTGTAGGATTGGCCGGGCTTCGGGGGGTCGCCCGAACGAGGCATGGATGGGACTTAGAAGGGACAACGACAACGAGGGCTGGGCCAGACGGGAGGCCCTGTTTCGATGGCTGACATCGCAGGCCGTGGTGCGCGTCGACGGCGCTGTCCTGTCCTGGCACAACCCCGCGCATCCGGGATTTCCCTATCCGGAAGCAGCCGCGCTCTGGCTCTCCTGGGCAGCCTGGCGTCACGCGCGGAGAGAGCCGACCCCTGAGGTAGACCAGATCACCCTCGTCGCGGCGCGCCTCTCCCGGGAGCTCCTGGAGCAGGGAGGGATCGGTGTGAGGGGGAGCAACTACCTCTTCGACACCTGCCTGGCCCTGGACGCGCTGGCTCGGACGGAGCTTTCGGGGCCCCCGGGGACGAAGGAGCGGGATCAGGCCCTGGCTGTAGCCTCCGGCCGGCTCTCGAGGTGGGTCGACGAGCCCGCTCCGGTGGTCCCCATGCCACGGGATCCGGACCGATGGTCCCGGCGCTGGGATGCACATCTCTTGCGCGCCTCGGGGATTCTCGGACGCGCAGCCCGTATCCTGGACCGGGCGGACCTCCTCGACATCTCCCGCTGTCTCGTCGAGCGGATCCCGGGGCGTGGCGCGATCGAGGCCCCGGACTACCTCCATGCGCGTTGCTACGCGTTGGAGGGAAGGTGGATGCTGGAGGGGGCCATCCCGGATGTCGAGGAGGCCATCGCAGCTCTCGCCGAGCACCAGCAGGAGGACGGCTCCCTCCCCGCCCGCGCGGGGGAGCCGGGCGATGGCCGGAGCGACGCCACGGCCCAGGCGGTACGCCTCTGGTGTGCCTCGAACCCCGACGCGTTCGCAAGGCGGATCCGACGGGGGATCTCCTGGCTGCTGGATCAGACGGATCCCTCCGATGGGATCCGCTACGAGGCGGGCTCTGAGGATCTGAACACCTGGGCGGCCCTCTTCACGGATCAGGCCCTGGCGTGGGCAACGGACGGGGAATCGGATGGCGCTTGGATCTGACAGACCGGGGGTCACGGTGATCATCCCGTGCCACGACGAGGAGGCCAGCATCGGTCCGGTGGTCGCCGGGTGTCGAGGCGCGCTGGCCGCCTGGCCTCACGAAGTCCTCGTGGTGGACGACGGCTCGCTGGACGACACAGCGGCTCGGGCCGTGGAGGCCGGCGCCCGGGTCCTCCGGCTCTCCCCAAACAGGGGGAAGGGACGCGCACTCGCCGCGGGTGTCGAGGCCGCCCGGCATCCGGTGGTCGTGTTCCTCGACGGCGACGGCCAGGACGCTCCCGGGGATCTTCCCCGGCTGCTCGATGCCTTCACAGGGTCCGTTCGGATGGTCATCGGATCCCGGTTCCTCGGGACCCTCCATCCCCGCTCGATCCATCCCCTGAATCGCCTGGCCAATCAGGCCTTCAGCCGGTTGATCTCGGTCCTCTTCCAAACCCGGATCTCCGACAGTCAGGCGGGCTACCGCGTGGTCCGCCGGGACGACTACCTCGGGCTCCGCGCCGGCGCGAGTGAGTACGAGATCGAGACCGACGTGCTCCTCAAGGCCCTCAAGGCCGGCTGGGAGGTACGCGAAGTCCCTGTGGAGCGCTTCCCCCGGGCAGGCAGCGCGACGGACTTCCACCGCGTACGACACGGTCTCAGGATCCTCTGGACCATCATCCGGGAGCGGGGGACGCGGTGAAGACCCCGAAGGGCGCTATCCTGGGCCTCTGGGACGGCCACGAAGCCGGCGTCGCGATCCTTCAGGACGGGGCCCTGGTCTTCGCCCTCTCGGAGGAGCGACCCAGTCGGAGGAAGCGAGCCTCCGGATTTCCATCCCTCGCCCTTGCCAAGGCCCTGGATTTCTCTGCGACCCGGGGGATTCCGATCACCGATGTAGCGCTCGCCGGGCGGTGGGGACGCGCGCCCCTCAGGCTCCTCGAACCCTGGTACGCGCATTCTGATCCCCACCGCTCACCGTTCTCCCTTCCCAGCCGTCTGGTCCGAGCCTGGGAGAACCGCGTCGCGCAGCTCCCCGGAGCGCGGGCGCTGGAGAGCAACGTCGGGATCCTGCCCGTGCTCCGTCGCGTCGCCACAGTCCTGGGAAGCCGACCGCGCTTCCACGTGGTCCCTCACCATGACGCGCACGCGGCCTCGGCCCTCCTCGGGGGGATCAGGGACGACACCCTCGTGGTGACCTGGGACGCGTACGGAGAGGGCGTCGCCGCAACCGCGCGGACCCACGGGGGACCGCCCCAGGTCCTCCCGTTCTCCGCGGGCGTCGCGTCCCTCTACGGCGGGATCACCGTCGCGCTGGGATTCAAGGAGGGAGACGAGGGCAAGGTCATGGGCCTCGCCTGCCGCGGGGATCCCGAAGCGTCCAGGGACCGCTTCCTCGGCCTCTTCCATGTCCGACAGGGCGCGCCCGAGCTGACCCGACCGCTCACGTTCGGCCGCGTCCGACGGCTCCTGGAGGGGCTCTCCCGGGAGGACGCCGCAGCGGGCCTCCAAGAGGCCACTGAGCGACTCGCCGGGGGCTGGGTCCAGACCCTCTTGGACGCGTCCCCCGGGCCGGTGCGTCTCCTCCTTGCGGGGGGCCTCTTCGCTAACGTCCGCCTCAACCAGCACCTCTCCATGCTCCCCGGGGTGCGGTCCCTCTACGTCTTCCCGAACATGGGGGACGGGGGCCTCGCCGCGGGCGCTGCCTGCGCCACCTGGATGGACCTCACCGGAGCGCCCGCCCAATCCGCGCAGTCCATGGCCCTGGGGGTGAAGTACAGCGCGGCGCAGGCGGAGCTGGCCGCGCGCGCGTCGCACCTCCCCTGGCGACGGGTGCCCTCCCCAGTGGTCGCGGCCGCGGCGCGCCTCTGCGCGGGGCAGGTCGTCTGTCTACACTCGGGGCGCGACGAGTTCGGTCCCCGGGCCCTGGGACAACGCTCGATCCTCTTCTCTCCCCAGGATCCCGGGCTCCCGGAGCGCGTCAACGAGGGCCTGGGGCGGGACGGCTTCATGCCCTTCGCACCGGTGCTCTTGTCGGAGCAGGTGTCTCAGCTTCTCAGTTTCCCCGGCGCGGACCTCGACCTGACCACCATGACCGTGGCCGTGGACGGGACGGACCGCTTCCGGGAGACCTGCCCCGCCGCTGTCCATCTGGACGGCTCCACGAGGCCGCAGGTCGTCCCAAAGGACGGACCAGAGCGCGTCCGACGGATCCTCGAGATTCTCCCGCGGCTCGGCGGTCCCCCCGCGCTCATCAACACGAGCTTCAACCTCCACGGGGAGCCCATCGTCCACACCCCCGGCGACGCGCTCCGGACCTTTGCACGGTCCGGCTTCGACGCTCTCTACATGGGAGACCTGGAGATACGGGGGGAACATGCGCCTCACTGACGGACTGCGCCTGGCCCCGGCGATCCTCGGGAGCAGGCTGGGCGTAACCACTCCCTATAAGCTGCTCCTGGTTCTGACGGACCGATGCAACCAACGATGTGCGCATTGCAGGATCTGGGCGGCCTCGCCGCGTCCGGAGCTCACCGCGGAGGAGATCGGGCGCAGCCTCCGGAGCCTCCCTTCCCTGCGGTGGGTGGACCTCACCGGCGGCGAGATCTTTTTACGCAGCGACATCAGCGAGGTCTTCGACGCGGTGGTGGAGAACGTGGATCACCTGGCGTTCCTGCATTTTCCGACCAACGGTTCGGACCCGGATCGGATCGTCGCGGAGACACGCCGCGTCCGCGGCCTCACGTCCGCGCGGATCGTGGTGACCGTGAGCGTCGACGGAGACGAGGCCCTCCACGATCGGATCCGAGGCAAGCGGGGGGCCTTTGGGAAGGCCCTCGATACCATCCGCACCCTGAACGCGCTCCCCGGTATTGACGTCTTCGTCGGCACCACGATCACCCCGGAGAACGTGGACGCGCTCGCATCACTCCGGACCGCATTGGACCGGCACCTCCCAGGCCTCCGCCCGGATCAATGGCACCTCAACTTCATGACCCGATCCAAGCATTACTTCCGAAACACCGAGGTCGCCACGCTCTCCTCGGAGGAGGTCCTCGATATCCTCCCCGGCCTGGACCGGTTACGGGGGAGGCCGCGGGACGCGTTCGCCTGGGTGGAGCGGTTCTACCTGAGAGGCCTCGGCAGGTTCCACCGGCGGGGTGCCCCACCCGCGCCTTGCCAGGCCCTGCGCGCCTCCCTCTTCGTCGACACGAGCGGAGACATCTTCGGCTGCCACATCCTGGACCATCGCGTCGGCAACCTCCGGGATGCGGGCTATGATCTTCCCGCGATCCTCAGTTCCCCCCCCGCACTGGCGGAGCGCGGACGGATCGCGTCGACCCCTTGCGCCGGATGCTGGACCCCGTGTGAGGCCTATCACGCCATGCT
>Ga0222665_1001580_pt1 | contig 9993 bp, 9 predicted proteins | sample AntAcemetagen653_FD_179853 | JGI IMG/M metagenome (GOLD analysis project Ga0222665, IMG submission 179853) | Saline water microbial communities from Ace Lake, Antarctica - #653 | ecosystem: Environmental > Aquatic > Non-marine Saline and Alkaline > Saline | place: Antarctica: Ace Lake | collected...
TGGAGGTGTCCTATCCTTTTTCGGTTTGGATTCTATTTTTCTTTTGACCGGCTTTCTGATGGGCCTTTTACGGTCTTTCTTTATATTCTTTTTTCTATCATTTTTATCTTTGACAGTCTTGTTAACCGTCCCTGCTTTTCCAGTTTTAATAACTCTCTTGCCAGGTGCATTAAGCATCCTGGGCTGACCTGCTCTGCCTTTAAGAAGAAAAGCATAATTGTCTTTCCCGTTCTTAAATTTAGACATCTGCCCAACAACAAGGTTAAGTGTCGGATTCTTTTCAAGTTCTTTAGCATCAGGAGCTTTTATTCTAACATCAAGATTTAATCTGGCAGCATCAAAGTTTTTTGCATTTAAAGTGATCTTTCCTGCGATATCTACTGAAAACAGTCCTTCTGTCAGGAATTTATCAATAGAAAGCACGCTGTTTTCTATCTGAGAGACCAGATCAATAGAACCAAGAGCGATCTTCCCAATATTTAACGGTCCCATATTTGTAGGAACGGTTCCTCTAAAAACGACATCCTTTCCAAAAAGCTCAACAGAACCGCTGTAAGTCTTTTTTTCATTCTGACAGATGTCAACTTCACCAGTAATATCACCAACAAGTGAAACATCCTTCATTAAAAGTTGAAAAACTGAAAGTGGAGCCTTATCAAGTTCAATTGAATAACAAGGATTCTCTCCAGTTTCAAAACTGAGCTCTATATCCCCACCCTGATTGTTGATATCTTCAAGAAAAACGGTTCCGGAGATCTCCCCAAACATAAGGTCAAAAAATGAAGGGCTGAACTGGAGCTTATAAAAGCTTGCTGTTTTCTCGCCCTTCTCAGTAAGATAGCCTTCATAGATTGAAACATTTCCAAAAATAGAAACGTCTACATCTTCAGCAATAAGTCCCATATCTTTAATAAAAAGCCTTTCGTTTATTTTTGAAAGAATAAAATCATCAGGCAGAAAGAACTGCATTCCGAGCCAAATACCAAGAAAAATTGAGAAGTTTATAAAGAGAAAGCCTTTGATAATTGCACCCACTCTACCGTGGCTGGCAAAATCTTTTAGTTTCTTATACCAGTGTGTCAGATCATTCATTTTCACTCCCCTTCTTTAAAGCGGCAATAACTGCATTAACGTAGTAAGTCTTTTTGTCGTATTTGTTCTTGATACTGAGTGAATCAATAAAAACATATCTGGATTTATTCTCAATTCCGTAGAGAAAAGCCAGAGCACTTTCCAAAGTAACATTACTCATATTAATTTCAGTTCTTTCAATTATTATTCCGCCCTTTATTCTAGGTTTTAGCTCTTTCAGACTACGGATCTCCACTCCCACACTATCTTTTATTGTACTGATATCAGAATTGAGATTCACACTGCTGCCATCAATGCTGCTTTTCATCTGGTCATTTCTTACCTGAGCTTTTTTATAGACCATTTTCATTGAGATCATTTTCTGAAGAACCTTTTCCTGCTCAACTATGGTGCTTTTAGCAGAATCAATTGATAACTCCATTATATACCACGTCACAACAAATAGAAGAAACATAAGAAACGTCGCAAGGAAAGTAAGGATAGTCCTCTCTCTTTCACTTAAGCCGGAAAGCTGATTGAGTAATTTTTCCTTCATTTCGTAACTCCCTCACTTTTTTTCTTTTTGCTCTTTTTACCGGTTTTGCCGGGTTCGATCTTTTTTCCGTCAGATCCGAATGAAAAGCTGATCTTAAACGAGTTCTTACTACCTCTTGAATTTATCTGACCTCTGTTAAGATTGTAGATAAGTTCATCTTTTTCCATATTCTCAGTAAGTTTATTTATGTCTTCAAGCGTATCACTTAAACCGGAGATCCTGATCTTACCTTCCTCTTTTATTGAAAGATCACCGATCTCGATAGTGCTTCCTTCAAAAACTGCATGCGGAAAGATCCTTTCCATGATAAAAAGAGCACTATATGGATAAACACTTTTTTTATCGATTCCCGCAGTTTCACCTTTAATTGTTTTCTTCATAATAGATAGCGCCTGTCTTGCAGAAGGATAACTCCGCCCGAGAACTTCCTTCATAACCGCTGAGGTGCGCTCCTGTCCCCGCTCTATTCTTTCATCCAGATAACCTTTTCGCACCTGCATTCCGGCAACAAGCATCAGAAAAGCAATGATATAAAAAACCATTCCCAGAACTATTCTTTTTTTCAGGAAACTAAATCCACCTCTATAGGCAAAATCACCCATCGCAAAGTTAATGTTTGAACCGGTGTCTGATATCTCACTTGCCCTTTTCAAGGATTCTTCTGCACCTACAAACTCAAATGGCTCATCTGAAAAAGGTGAACTGTCAAGCGCTTCTACAATTTTTTTTGTGCCAAAAGGCATCTGCGAATCTAAAAAAATTGCTGTTTTACCCGAAGGACCTGAATAGGGAGTGAAAATTTCAATGATCTCTTCAAAGAATTTCTTTATTATTTTACTGATACGTATCTCAATATCTGAAAGGTTTGAACTCTTGCTTAGATCGCTTGATGCCTCTATCCATTTCTTAAGTTCATCATCGCTGTCATCTCCAAGAACATCCCGGATCTGATCAAAAACCTTTTCAAGACCTTCTGTTCTTGCGATCTGACCAGAATCATTAACAATAACAGAGTAATCGATTCCAATGAAAATCGCTTTTTCATAGTCTTTATCCTGATCAAAAAACAAAACATTTTCCGGAACTATACTTCTGAACTTCTCTTTACCGGTATCATCGAGTTTTCCAAGCAAAAATTCAATTGAATCCTTACGGATACAGAACACTTTTGTATCATCCTTATCCTGAAACTTCTTAACATCAATTATCAGTTCATTTTCCTTAAAAGGAGTATCCGCTTCAAGATCCTGTGATACTATCTTTTTCAGATACGAGGACTTTACCGGCGGATAATTTCTTGAATAGTACAAAACATCTTTTGCCGGAACGACAAGATCCAGATAGTCGAAATCACGGATCTTTTCAACCGCAGCTTCCTTATCCAGAACGAGCATCTCTTCAAAATTCACTTTGTTATACTCTTTTAAAAAAGAGCAGAAAAGCACTTTCTCCTTTACAAACCTGCACGATGCAAATCTCATGCTTATACCTCAACCTTCTCTGTAATAATATATATTGCCTTCTTTATCTACTACCATTTCAACCCAACTCTCAACGCCTTCCTTGATACCTGTAGCCTTTATTCTGTAAACACTTCCCGCCACATCAAGAACCCTGCTAATGTCTTTGCCAAGCTCAACACCTTCCGTTAAACACGCCTGAGTAAAGTCAGTTACCTTGGAAAAACCGTCCTTAGCTTTTTTTGCAAGTATCTTTCCAAGAAACTCCCTCATTGCGTCCTCGTTATAAAAAACGACTGCAGCCTTATCAACTGCATACGCTCTTATCAGAGCTTCAAGCATAAAAGGTGAAGCCTTGTTAATGTTTATCTTTCCAGTCGAATATATGGTCGTGTAAGGATCCAGAATTCTGTAAATAACAGGTGTTACACCATAGACCATCAGAAGTTCCTGCTTTGTGTCAAAACGGGAGTTCTTAACTTTATACTGAGGCACAAAATTATCATACTCAGACTGTTCATCTCCACCTGAAATATACTTTTCTCCATCTGTATATTTCTCATCTCCCACATCGACCCAGTCAACAATATTCTGAATAAGTTCAGAGCGTTCCACATATTCATGTCTTGAAGTGTTCTCAAGAAAAATGAAGTCATAGAACTCAGGCTCGATAATTCCTTCAAGCATTTTAATAATTGCGATTCTGCTTCCGTAAGCGAGATGATTGAGATTTATTTTTGTATCCTCACTTTCAAAGTCTATTCTAAAATCTCCAGGAAACTTAAAGATGGGATCTCCTGTTTCAGTATATGTTTCGTCTGTCTCGGCATTTTGAATTGAGCCGGCCACTTTACCGTCTTCTTGCGGATTATTTCCGGCAACCACATCCTCAATATCGACAAAAGGTCCCGCCGTTGTAAAACTTCTTAAAAGCTGAGTATCAAAAGGAACAATATCCCAGATCTCGATAGACTGTCCCATATTGAACTTCTTGAGAATTGAATCAACCTGTTTCTGCAGATCAAAAACAACAACAGCAAAGTTCACGGCACTTGAAGCCAGGGCCTGCGCTTCGGCCTTTCTCTTATAGTTCATAGCAAGATCAAACTCTGTTCTCGCCTCGTAGTTCATATCTGTAACGATAGGCAGCATTATGGATATCATCACGACAACAATAACAAGAGCAACGCCCTTCTCTTTGCTTTTTATCCTGAAAATATTTTTAAAAAATTTCTTCATATCCTGCCTAAAAACTTATTGGTCTTGTCATTTTCAGCTTTATCACTGTCTCTATCATCTTGTCAGGTTCACCGAGTTCACCCTCTTTTGCGATTAAGGTTACTTTCACCTTTGTTGGAAGTGAGTTTATATTTGCTGCACTTTCAGAATTCCACTCTTCAACCCATTCCTTACTTACAGGGTTCCAGTATTCAAACTTTATCTCCTTAAACCCTTTAAAAATTGGATAAACATTTCCACCTCTCTCAGGAAAATCATCCACCCAGGGGCTCTCTCTCCTGAAAAGAACGTTTTCATCATCGACCATTTCTCCATAGTACTCTATTTCCGTCTGATCACACTGCTTGGCATCTGCAAGCATTCTCACATGATTAAGAGTCGTCATTGTCAGATGTGAGACCGGACTGTCGGGAACACTTTTAAAGATCGTCTTATGCGTTTCCTCAGGAACACCCTTATTCATAGAAAGGTAAGAATTCTTTATATCGTTCCTTATCATATCAAGAGTAAAGTAGATCTGTCTCTCCCTGTTCATAATTTTACGCAGTCTTGATCTGCCCAGAAGAATATTGGAAAAAGAAAAGTATACTGAAACAACAAGAACCGCTGTGATGCTCATTGCAACTAGAACTTCTATCAATGAAAATCCTTTTCTTTTCAAATTATTTCCCTGCTTTAATTTTATTGTTTCTCAAAGGAGAACTTTTAAGATTGCGATTTACAGGAGAGTTGAACAATTTACTGTTCCCTGCAGCGTTTCCAGCAGGATTTCCTGAAGGACCACCCTGATACTGCTGGAACTGTTTAACTGTTCCTTCTGTCGTCAGAAACATTGTAAACTCTATCTTTTCTGATTCCTTCACACCCTTTCCCCAGTAAACAATAAGCGTAAGTTTCCTTATTCTTTCCTTGAAAAAATCCTCAATATTTCCTTTTGCAAGAGAGAGCATTGATGCAGCTTCCTCCTGTTTCCCCTGAGTACCATCGTCACTTGACCCGGAAAAATCAGGCAGAGGGATAAAAACTCTTTTTATAGAGTACTTCCACTTAAATCCTTCGTATGCATCCTCATCAAACTCACCTTCATCTTCAAATTCCATCTCAGGCAGTCCGTCCTCTTCGATCTTAACCTCAACATCATGGAGTTTTAGTCTCGCCAGCTCAGTTCCAAGATAGATGCTGTCGACCTTTGAGGCATAGAGATAACTGGCTGATATAATTCGTGTCACAGAAAATAGAACACCGGCAAGTATCGTTGTTGCCGCAAGAACTTCTATGAGAGAAAAGCCTTTTCTCATGACTTACCTTCCGCGTCCTGATCTTCAAAAAGGTCAGTAAAATCCTGCACCTCCTCTTCAAAGCCACCGGGTTTTATCTTTATGTTCATAAACATATCTGAAGTAATAAAAGCATAGGTAAACAACTCGCCGTCCTCGTCTTTGCCAAGTGAAAGGTAGAAAGGTTCAATACGACCCTCGGGAAAGATATAAATATACATGTTTCTATCTTTTTCCTTGTCCGCACCCTCTTTTAGAGTATCAGGAGTGACGATCTCCGGAGTGTGATATGCATAAAAGGCTGTAACGACAATATTTTTATCAAACTTCTTTTTTTCAGATCCAGTTTCAAATTCCGGTTTCAAAACTTCTTTTATAGATCTTCTATCAGGAATAAAGTTCTCATAGTTGTAAAGATCATCATTTTCAATATCATCTTCACTCCCCATCAATTTGGCTTTCTGAAAAATAGAATCGGCTCCTATAGCTGCTCCCATGTTCTCATATGGATCCGAGCTTTTCCCGTCTTCCATTTTTTCTAACATATCCTCAGTTCGCTGCTTTTGCTCAAGAGTCTTTTCACCTGAAGAAATGAAGAACGGTGTCTTACTGCTTTCAGACCAGTATGCGCGGTCTTCCATGCTTACAACGACCCTTATGTACTGCCTGTCTCTGACAGCCTTCATAAACTCTGATCTTAGGAATGAGTTGAATGTTCCAAGATCGGATGATGCACGAAAACGTCCAAAACTTCCAACACCGACAACGATCGAAGATGCGAGCATAACTATGACCGCAACAACAACCAGCATCTCTATCATTGAAAATCCGGACTTTTTCATTTTTACTCTTCTTCCATTACCCAGTTAGAGATATCATCATCTCCGCCTTCTCTTCCATCCTTTCCAAAAGAGTAGAGATCAAATCCATCATCGTTGTTAGATCCGGGAAAAATATAAATATATTCGTTTCCCCAAGGATCTTTAGGAACTTTCTTTTCCTTAAGGATCTTTTCCTCAACAAGTCTGCTAAGACCGTCATCGCTTTCAGGATACTTCCCAAACTCTGTCTTATAAAGATCAAGAGCATTAGAGATAGTAACGATATCCATCTTTGTCTGCTTGATCTTGGATTTATCAAGATATCCCATTACGCCAAGACTTACAGCTCCCATAATTGTTGCCATGATCGTTAAAACAACCATGATCTCAAGAAGTGAAAATCCTCTTGAAACGCCCTTTTCGCTCTCTCTGAGTAAAGCTTTGAAAAATGTCATAACTTAGCCTCCAAAAAATATCTATCCAACTGCATCATTTATTTTAAGAATCGGCATTACAACAGCAAAAACTATAAAACCGATCCCAACAGCCATTCCAACGATCATAATAGGCTCAAGCATAGCTGTAAGCCTATCAAGTGTGTAGCGAACCTCTTTTTCATAACTTTCTGAAAGAGTCTCCAGCATCTCTTCAAGCTCGCCACTTTGCTCACCGATGGCTATCATCTGTATAACAATAGGCGGAAACTCGCCACTCCTTTTAAGCGGAACAGCTATTGATTCTCCTTCTTTAATATTCTCTCTTGCGCTTGCAACTGCCATTTCAAGAACTTTATTATCAATGACCAGCTTCACAATATCAAGCGCCTTTAAAATAGGAACTCCTGATTCAAGAAGCGTTGAAAGTGTCTTTGAAAAACGGCTGATCGCAACCATTCTGTTTATTCTTCCAAAAATCGGCATCTTGATCAGAAAACGGTTCCATTTTATTTCTCCACCTTCTGTGGATATGTATTTTCTGAAAATTAGAAAAGATACTATCATTAAGATCAATACAAGCCACCACCAGTTTCCCACAAAACCTGAAAGCCAGATAAGAACCTGTGTCTGAAAAGGAAGGGCCATATCAACTGACTCGAACATTTGAGCCAGCTTAGGAATAACTGTTGTAAAAATAACTGCAACAACAACAATTGCAACGAACATGAGAATGATGGGATATGTCATTGCACCTTTGACCTTATTTCTAAGATCCATCTGAGATTCCATAAAACCTGCAAGACGGAGAAGAACTTTGTCTGTGGCTCCACTTTCCTCTCCAGCCGCGATCATATTACAAAAAAGATCATCGAAAATATCCGGAAAATCTCTGGCACTTCTGCTGAAACTATACCCTTCGTTCATCTTTCCTTTTATGATGATAAGAGCTTCTTTTAAAGTCTGGTTTTCCTGCTGCTGCGCAACAGCATCTATCGATTCGACAAGAGGTATCTTCGCCTTTTGAAGAGTCGCAAGAAGTCTTGTCATAGATGAAATTTCATCGAGTGAAACCTTTTTCCTACCGAAAGAAAGCAAACTTTTCAAACTGTTGAAACTAAAACCGTCTCTGCTACTTTTTTCCCTGATTTCAGTTATATAGTAACCTTCTGCAAGGAATTTGGTCTTCACAGCTGACTTGTTTGGACATTCAATGTTACCTTTGATCTCTTTTCCGTTTGCATCTATGATCTTATAGGCATAAAGGGGCATCTGTTAATCCTCCTGAGTTCTTAGAAGAACTTCTTCAGGAGATGTGATACCTTTTATTGCTTTAAGTGCACCGTCCTCACGCAGGTTGAGCATTCCATGAGCCGCAGCTATCTTTCTAATATCACCCGCATCCAACTTGTTCACGACAGCTTTTCTAACTGTATCGTCCAATGTGATAAGTTCAAAGATACCGGTTCTCCCTGCATAACCCATATGTCCACACTCTTCGCATCCGACAGCCCTATAAAAAGGATGATTCTTATAATCATCGGGGTTAAGGCCAAGTTCCTCAAGAACAGTCGGTTCCGGGTAGTACACCTCCTTGCATTTGACACAGAGCTTTCTAACAAGTCTCTGAGCAAGAATTCCTATAACTGTTGAAGAGATAAGAAACGGCTCTATACCCATATCTATCAGTCTTGTAAAAGCTGTCGGAGCATCGTTTGTATGAAGTGTGGAGAAAACAAGGTGACCGGTAAGAGATGCATTAATAGCAATGTCTGCTGTCTCCTTGTCACGGATCTCACCAACCATTATTATGTCAGGGTCCTGTCGCAAAATCGATCTGAGTCCACTTGCAAAAGTAAGCCCTATCTTCGAATTAATATGTATCTGATTGACTCCCTTAAGCTGATACTCAACGGGATCTTCTTCTGTAATTATCTTCACATCGGGTGCATTGATCTCTGTCAGTGCAGAATAGAGAGTTGTTGTTTTACCACTTCCTGTAGGACCGGTAACAAGAAATATACCGTGCTTCATTCGGATTATCTTTCTCATTTTCTCAAGATCAACTTTTGTAAAACCACTATCATCAAGCGAAAGCTTCTGTGATCTTTTATCGAGGATACGAAGAACAACTGATTCTCCATGAATACTGGGAAGTGTGGAAACACGGAAATCAATATCATTTCCAGCTATTTTCACTTTGATATTTCCATCCTGCGGCAGTCTTTTTTCTGAAATATTGAGTCTACTCATGATCTTGACCCTTGTTATAAGCCCGGCCTGAGCAGCTTTTGGAACTTTCTGCATAAGATAAAGTTTTCCATCTTTTCTAAACCTTACGATAACCTCATCTTCAAAGGACTCGAAATGAATATCACTAGCCTTTTCCTTTACAGCTTTAGCGATTGTATTATTAACAAATCGAATGATCGGCGCTTCATCGTTCGAATCAATAAGATCCGGGATCGCCAGATCCATATCACCTGCCATATCAGCGAACTCTTCCGCATTAAGAGATTCCTCATCGCTATCTATCTTGCTGTAAGCATGGTTAATAAGTTCCGTCATCTTTGAAGGTGCACAGAGATAAGGAATAATATTTTCCTGATAGATCATAAAAAGCTGATTCATTAAAAGAGGGTCTGTTTTGGTAACAACAACATGCAGACCATCTTCAAGACATAGAGGAAGAGCTCCGAATTTCTTAGCGATCGATATTGGAAATCCTCCGAGTATAGAAGGATCAACCTTCTTAAGGATCTCTTCAGAAACAGGTTCAATTCCAAGCTGCTGCGAAAGAACTTCCATGAGTTTTTCATCGCCGAGCAAACCTTCCGAAACAAGTATTTCACCAATAAGTCTAGGATTGGACGACTGCATTTTCAAAGCGGCTTCCAACTGTACCTCTTCAATGTACTTCTTTTCTAGAAGCATTTCTCCGATAAGTTGTCTAGACATATTTACTCTCCGTCGATTTCCGGTACAAGTTCGTCTTCAAGCTCTTCAAGCTCAGCTGCATCCTTCTTTTCATCCACTTCACCGTTAGGAGTTATTATTACAGGCTCGGTATTTACTTTGTTTGCCTCAAGTCTAAGGAGTTCTTCTTCTTCCTTTTTGTTTTCTTCATTAACGGCC
>Ga0222665_1001590_pt1 | contig 9945 bp, 5 predicted proteins | sample AntAcemetagen653_FD_179853 | JGI IMG/M metagenome (GOLD analysis project Ga0222665, IMG submission 179853) | Saline water microbial communities from Ace Lake, Antarctica - #653 | ecosystem: Environmental > Aquatic > Non-marine Saline and Alkaline > Saline | place: Antarctica: Ace Lake | collected...
AATAACTACTCAAACCGGCTGTTCATGGCCCGACGCGCCGGTTGAAAAAACCGCTCTAAGAAAAACCCCTTTTCCTAGAGATTTCAAAAATACTGAAAACCAAAATATTTGTCAAATTTATCATTCGTAAGAATCTGCAATAGCTATTGATTATCGTTTTTTTCATGGCATAATCTCATTGTTGTTTTTAATCTGAGGAGATTCATGTCTTACAAGCTTACTTCAAATTTCAAACCTGCGGGCGATCAGCCTCAGGCAATAGAAAAACTGATAAGAAATTTTAAGAATGGTTCAAAGCATGAGCTTCTTCTTGGTGCGACCGGGACTGGAAAGACTTATGTAATGGCTAATATTATTAAAGCCTTAGATCGTCCAGCACTTATCATTGCACACAACAAGACTCTTGCAGGACAGCTTTATGGCGAGTTCTGTAATTTCTTTCCGGAAGATCGGGTCGGTTATTTCATTTCATTTTATGACTACTATCAGCCGGAAGCCTATATTCCGACTACTGATACTTTCATAGAAAAGGATGCTTCAAGAAATGACGATATTGACAGAATGAGGCATTTTGCAACTTCAAGTCTTTTGGAAAACAAGCATTCTGTGATCGTTGCTTCTGTCAGTTCCATTTACGGAATTGGTTCGCCTGAAGCATATCAGGGTCTGACAATGAAGATCTTTGTCGGAAACAACTTTCCAATTGAAAAGCTTTGCAGAAGTCTTGTTGAAATTCAATATGAACGAAGTCAGTTTGATCTTTCGCGTGGAAAATTCCGCGTTAAGGGAGACACTGTTGAGGTTTTTCCACCTTATGAAAGTGATATCGCGGTAAGAATTTCATATTTCGGTGATGACATTGAAGAGATTTCTCTTGTGAAACCTTTTGAAGGAACAAAGATCAAAAACCTTGATAGCGTCAGGATTTATCCATCGAGTCATTATGTTGCTGAAAAAGAGACGATCAAAGAAACTATCAAGCTTGCAAGCGCAGAACTTCAAGCTCAGATAGAATACTTCGAAAAAAATAACAAGCTCATTGAAGCTCAAAGAATCAGGGAACGTGTCGGGCAGGATATGGCAATGCTGGAAACGGCGGGATACTGCTCAGGTATTGAAAATTACTCCAGATATATAACTCATCGAAATGTTGGGGAGCCACCGCCTACCCTTCTTGATTATTTTGGTGATGATTTTCTTGTTATAGTCGATGAATCTCATGCGACTCTTCCACAGATCAGAGGAATGTTTCGCGGAGACAGAGCAAGAAAAGAAGTTCTTGTCAACTACGGATTCAGACTTCCAAGCGCCCTTGACAACAGACCGCTTAACTTTGAAGAATTTGAAGAAAGAGTGGATAGAGTCCTCTATGTTTCAGCAACTCCCAGAGAATATGAAATTGAAAAAAGCTCAGAAGTGATATCGCTCATCAACAGACCCACCGGACTTCTTGACCCGATGCCTGTACTGCTGCCTGCTGAAAATGAAATTGCAACTCTTTATGATGAAATTGTTAAAGAAGTGGCAAAAGAAGGAAAAGTTCTTGTCACAGCTCTCACAAAAAAAATGGCCGAAGATCTCAGTGAATTCCTTAAAGAAAGAGGAATCAGAGCAAAGTATCTTCATAGCGATATCGACAGCATGGAAAGACTGAGAATCGTCATGGAACTGCGGAAAAATCTCTTTGATGTTCTTGTCGGAGTAAATCTGCTCAGAGAAGGACTCGATATCCCTGAAGTCACGCTCGTAGCAATTCTTGATGCTGATAAGGAAGGATTCCTCCGAAGCGAATCAGCACTCATTCAAACAATTGGAAGAGCAGCAAGAAACGTAGAAGGCCGAGCGATCCTCTTTGCAGACACCATCACAAAATCCATCAAAAGTGCCGTTTCAGAAACCCTTAGAAGAAGAAAAATTCAGCAGGAATATAACGAAGTTCACGGAATTACGCCCCAAACGATCAAAAACAAGGCAATTCTTGATATCGAAACTCATATTCCAGGCAAAAACAAGAAAACGGCTCTCAAGGGACCAAAAAAGAAAATTCTCAAAATTATCTCAGAACTCGAAACTGAAATGAAAAAAGCAGCAACTGAATGGGATTTTGAATATGCCGCAATTTTAAGAGATAGGATCTTTGAATATAAAGGGGCGATGGAAAAGAAATAAAATCACTGCCCCTTGTTTCACTTCCACCTCAAAACACTTTCCGGACTTTCAAAAGAATGTGGTTTAACCCGAAAATCTGGTTTTTCTTTTCTAGAATTCTTTAACAAACTTACACCATAAGAGGTACAGGCATCACCCCAGTCGGAACCGATGGAAATAACACCACCATTTTCAACGATTGTTTCAATATCTTTATCATTTTTATTAATAGGATTACCACAGAGATTAAACCCTACTGCTCTGAGTTCCATGTATGTGAAAAAATTATCTCTAAAGATTTTATTACACACTGCCCCACCATTTAAACAATAATCTGCAATTCCACTTATTTCTTCTAAATGAAATATTCTGTCCCGGTAGTAGCCTAAATAAAGAAGGTTGGAAAAATAGTCAGAAGATGCCGCTCCATTTTCAAGATAATGGTTCTTGTAAACATTATTAAATATGTCTCCTGTGACATCAACTATTTCAACATATTGCAGATATTTATTGTTTTTTATCCAGTCCATACCCCAGTTTTTATAAGGGTTTAGTATAAGAAAATAAAGATTCTTCATTCTTCCGATAACGTCATAATTTATATTCTCTATTTCGGTAAAAGCATCCATGTCTGAATAATAAAGAAAATTAAGATTCTCAAGTCCTTCAAGAAATGAAAGATCATTATAAAAAGCTCCATCAGTAATTATATTAAGAGAGTTTACATTGGAAAACTTCTCAACGATTTTCACATCATTAAATATTTCCGCTAATTTTAAAGATCTGATATTAGGACAGATTGGAAATTCTGAAAGTTTCTGCAGCTCATCGTTGCCATAAAGTTCGACTTCAAGATCAATGAGGTTTTTTAGGTCAGAAAGAGTTTTTAAACCTGTTAATTTCGTCTTTTTCAGATGAAACTTTAATATCATAATGATTTCATTATTCAGCAATGAACTAATATCAAGTTGCTTAGGAAAATCATTCTTAAAAGACTGGATGATGAACTGCCCTAAATTCTTATATCCTGATACAAAGTCCAGATTCTCAGGAACAAACCCATCAAGGAACTCAATCTTTAGAGAAACCAGGCTATTACGAGAATCCATTTCTTTTAAGAATCCATAGTTATCTTCATTAACCTGTAGATATAAAAAGAGCAGTTTGTTTAATTTCTTCAAAGGGGAATAATCAACACTCTTGTCATTTTGTACCCTTAAAATATTTATTGACTGAATGTTCGACATTTCGGACACATCTTCAAAATTGAAATCTTCAGGAACATTGTTCATGTTAAGAGATCTCAAATTTACAAAACATTTCCCATGATCAATTTTGTTAATGCCGGAAACTATTAATTTCCTTAAAAAAACTAAATCCTCCCCATCAAGAGAGCTGTCTTGTGGTCGACCAAGCGCATCTTTGACATAATATTCAAAAGCCGGATCAGAAAAATCCAATTCAGCATCACAGACACAGTATCCCTTATCACTACATTTCATTCCATCACCGCAATCCTCATTTTTCGAACAATTCGGCTCAGGAAGGAAAAGCTCGCCACTGACAATAAGGATATCATCATAATCTATCTTATTTTCACAATGTTTACCGTAATATCCAATTTCACAACGGCAGGTAACATCATCCTTTTCCTCAATATATGGCACTGTTCCCTGCTGTTTAACATCTGCATCAATATAAAAGGAAATTGATGAACTATTACAGAAAAATTCATTGCCCTCATCTCCCTTCATACATTTACCCTGATATCTCACCATATAGGCATAATCCATTCCCCTTCTGCACTGACATTCACCATAAGGATCACAAAATTCAGCTTCAGGATCAGGACAATCGGAATCTTTTTCACATTTTACAAATTCAGATTCAGACATTGAATCTTCATCGGAAACTTCAGTTGAGTCATTGTTATTTACAACATCAGAATCAGAATTTTCTGAATTATTCTCATTGCAGGAAAAAAACAGGAACACACCAAGCAACATAATAATAAATACTTTCATTTTACCTCCAAAATTGGGAGCCGCATAGGGCCCCCAAACATGTGACCCTACTCAGCTTCATAGGTGAACAAATTCATTTTGTCATCAAGTGTTGAAAAAGAATAAATTTCATTTGAAATTATATAGCTGAAAGCATCTTCGGCATCCTTAAATTCATCAAACAAAATTCCATTTACAGCAACGATTTTCTTTGCCAATATTAACCGTTTAATATCATTTTCCAAAGAACTGTCAATCTCCTCAAAAACAATTGAAGCAACAGAAACATTTTCAGCTGAATTAACCTTTATTACAGTCTCCGGCTCCTTATCTTCTTTAACAAAAGCAGACATGATAACATCTTTCATAAAATCTTTCACATCAACATTTTTAATCACCACTGCATATTTAAGATTAATATCCTCATATGCATCCAGCTTTTTTACATCAAAAGACTTCTCAATATATGGAATTTCAGTCGATGATGACTTTGAAGATGATTTTGAAACACCAATAAAAAAATAATTATAAGCATCAAATTTTTCAGCATCGTCCCACACATAAATATATCCATAAGGATAAAGCCATAGCCTGATTTTTATATCAATATCTTCTAACTCTGTGGCAAGATACCAGTCTGAAGCTGAAGGATTCCAATTATAACCAGAGTTTACATAGAAATCCCACATACTAGTAACCCTGTATGTGGCAATAAAAAAGGGCGGTGGACCGTAAAGTGTCTGTTCTATTGAGTTTTGAAGACTCGTTGCTGTAATAGCACCCCAGTTTTCATTCAAACCCATATCAATATAGCTAGTTGAAGGACTCGGTATGTATGCTCTGTACATATTATAATTATACAAGCTGGGATCTCTGAAAACCCAACATGAATTAACTTCAGAAGAACAAGGAACACTAGATGAACTTACAGAATGCTTATCCTCTTCCTTTCCAAAGAAAAAACAGCTTTCATCTGTGGAATGTGCTTTCATAGCGAAAAAATCATCGTTATCAATTTTATACCAAGCTGTGCCCTGCTTCCAGTAGAACTCAACAAAAATATTATCTAAACCAAAATAACCCTGACACTCATAATTTTCAAGCTCATAAACAGCGAAAAGAGAAGACCAGGATAAAAGCAAAAAAGTAAAAACTATAAGAATTTTCTTCATTTCATACCTCTTAAAAAATAAATTTTAAAAATCATCTAAATTACCAATTAAATTATGAACTTATTCTTAAGGCGGAGCACGAATTACAAAATTTATAAACGAAAAGACATGAATGAATGAATGAATGAATGAATGAATGAATGAATCAGCAATATTCATGCCAGAACCTTCCATTTTGTCACCGCCACGATGATTTATTTACTTAAACTTGCGTTATATTATTTCTTGTTCGTCTAAATGTCAAGCTGGTTTCTATTTTCTCTACTTTTTATTTTATGACTATTTCGTATCAATAAGGGGAGCTTTTAATTCCCTTTTCTTTTTGAAAGGGAAAGGGATTTAGGGATCGGGTTGAAAGAGAGGGCTAGGGAGAGTTCTTGATTTAATTTTCAGCTTAAAGTAACATCAACTCGTTAGACATTTTGTGTGTAGGGTACAATGAAAAAGTTAATTTTTATTACTGCGATATTCTGGTGTTTTTTCATCACAGCATCAGTAACTGGACCTTTTAGAAACTATATTCACCGAGGCTGGAGCTCTGATGAGGGTCTTCCTCAGAATTCCGTTTATTCCATTGCTCAGGATAAAGACGGATTCATCTGGATTGGAACTGCCGAGGGTCTTGTAAAATTTGACGGCTCAACCTTTAAACTATTTGATAAATATACAGACAGCAATTTCACCAGCAATATTGTTCTTGCTCTTACTGAATCTGATGACGGATGTCTTTGGATCGGTCTTAAATCAGGTGGAGTTATCAGAAAATGCGGCGAAGAATTCGATCATTTCACCAAAGAGAACGGATTGACTTCAAACACCGTGACGACCATTGTAAAAGATAAGGACAAAATTCTTTTCGGGACTTTCGGCGGCGGAATAACCGTTTACGAAAAAGGGAAATTCAAAGCTTTTTCAAAGAACAGCTTTCTTCCTGATTCATTTATCTACGATATGGTTATTGATGAAAATGATCTTTATGTTGCAACGGATGACGGTCTTTATGCAATTAAAGGCGAAAAAGTTGTCAAATATGCTGAGAACGAGGGACTTCCAGAGCTTAATATCCGTGGACTATTCATGGATTCCAAGAGAAATCTATGGGTTGGGACGAGCGATTCCGGACTTGCTGTTCTTAAAAAAGGTGCTGATAAATTTAAAGTTTACAACAAAAAAGACGGACTTTCTTCGGAAAGGATCTTTGCAATAGAAGAGGATAATAACGGAAAGATCTGGATTGGCACTATCGGTGGCGGTCTAAACATTTTTGATGGTAAGAAGTTCTATTCATACACAAAAAAAGACGGACTTTCTTCAGATGTTATCAGAACACTTTTCAAGGATCGTGCCGGAAACATGTGGGCCGGAACTTTCGGTGGTGGAATTGATCAGTTCAGAAGCGGCAGATTCAGCTCAATTACAATGAGGGACGGACTTAGCGACAATGTAATCTTTGCTTTGCTCGAAGCTGTTAACGGCGACATCTATGTAGGAACTTATGGAAAAGGTCTGAACATTATCAGAAAAAGTGGGAAGATCGACTTTCTTGATTCTTCAAACGGACTTTCAGGAGATATTCCTGCCGCCATCCATCAGGACAAAACCGGAAATATTTGGGTCGGTACATACGGCACATACCTGAACATCATAGATAAAAACGGGAAAATATCACATATCGGACCGGAACAGGGTCTTGAAATGGCTACTGTTACATCATTTTTTGAATTGGATAACGGAACTATCTACATCGGAGGTTTCGGTCACGCTCTTGCTATTTATAAAGATGGAAAGTTCAAAACATTAAAAAAAGAAAGTATCCTGAAGAACCGAACAGTCTGGGCCATTGCTCAAGATCAGGACGGGTCTTTGCTTCTAGGAACGGATGGTGCAGGAATTATCAAAATAAAGAACAACGAGTTTGAAGTAATTGATAAGGAAAAGGGACTCAGCGACAACAAAATAACACACATCTACAGAGATAAAGACAACATCCTGTGGGCTTCTTCCTATGACAACGGACTTAATATTATCAGACCTGACGGCAGCATTACCCACATAAGGAAAAGTGACGGACTTTTTGATGACACAATCTATATTTCTATTGAAGACAACAACGGTAACATTTGGATGAGCTCAAACAGAGGCCTTTTTTCTGCAAGAAAATCAGATCTTCTAGATTTCAAACAGGGAAGCGGCAAAAAAGTTACAGTTAAATCCTATTCCTGGAAAGACGGAATGCCATCAAATGAATGTAATGGAGGTTTTCAGAAAGCCGCCATTAAAACTAAAGACGGAAGACTCATGTTCCCAACTATAAAAGGCATTGCCATAATGGATTCTGACAATTTACCTGAAGAACCATTTATGCCCAAACCTGTCATTACAGCAGTCTATATCGATGGGCAAAGGCAGGAATTAAAAGACAGCTATGAACTTTCTCCAGAAACTACAAAAGTAAAAATAGAGTACACAGCACCATCTTTTTCTGTTCCGGAAAAAATCAATTTCAGATATAAACTTGAAGGATTTGATTCCGACTGGGTCAATGCTGAAAAACTAAAAAGCACCACGATCATGAATCTGACTCCGGGAACATATTCGTTCAATGTCGGTGTTTCTGATATCGACGGCAACTGGAACAAAAAAACCGCCAGCATTCAGCTTATAAAGGTCCCTGCACTTCATCAGACCATCTGGTTTAGAGTTCTTGCACTTCTGATAATCATGATACTCATTTTCATACCGGTAAACATAAAACTTAAGAAGATGCAGATAACCAACGAGGAACTTAGCGATCAGATCGAAGAAACACAGGAAGAACTTAAACAGATAAGCGAAGAACTCGACTCAAAATATGCTTCAAGCAGTCTGGGCGAAAGAGACCTTAATAGTTATAAAACTCTAATTGGAGAATTCATGGATAAGGAAAAACCATATCTTGACAATGAGCTTTCCATCAGAAAACTCGCGTCAGTGCTTGATATGCAGCCTCATCATCTTTCACAGGTCATCAACAGCTCATTTGATATGAACTTCTATACTTTCGTCAACAACTATAGAATTGATGAAGTCATCCGACTCATGAAAGAACCTGAAAGAAATCACCACACAATACTCGCCATCGCCTATGATTCAGGATTTAAATCAAAATCCTCTTTCAACACGATCTTCAAAAAAATGACAGGCAAAACTCCCAGTGAATATCGGGATGAAATAGATTCTTAAATTCTACAACTCACCCTAACCCTCTCTTTCACAAAGCGAGGGAACAGAAACGAATCTCCCTCTTTTTTAAAGAGGGATTAAGGGAGTTATTATATGGATAGCGTTTGTAGTCTTTAAAATAAACATCTAATTTTCGAAGCTTTTTTCCTGCTATTTTTAACAACTATCTTAACTATTTCTTTTTCTGGTATCAATACTGAAAACAGTAATCCGACAAATGCTCCTCCTAAATAAATACCTATGTTCCAGACATTAAATATAAATATATTCTGGAGAATCGCATATATTACACTTGCTAAAGCTAAACCAAACAGTTGACGAGAAAATATATTCTTAAACCGAATAGTAATAATTAGGAAATAAACAACAAATCCAACAAAAGCGCCAGGAAATCCAGCAGTAGAAGAGTTTGAACAAACAAAACAGCCTGCCACAATACTTACTAATCCAAACAATAAGAAAAGAACTAAAAACCTTAAAAACCCAATAAATGGAATAAGAAGCGCTCCTAATCCAAAAAGAGCACTAACTGCGAATATTAACTGATTAGAACTTTCAATAAAAAAGACTGGCGTTAATAAGTTCCAAAGATCCAGCCCATTAAAGTGTGGAAAGAAAAAACAAAGAACAAAAGCTACCGGCAACACAGCTAAAGTAAATGATTGATGCTTTTTCAACCAATACCAAAATCTAATATTATCAAATTCCTCATTATAGGTTTTTCTGGAGAGTTTTTTCAAACGAGATAATTCAGAGAGTTGGTCTACAACCGGAATCAATCCAAGCAACACTAATCCCAGAGTTCCATCAGTCCCTAAAAAAAGAATTATCATAAAAAATAGGTATAAAAGCAGTCTAATATAAAAGGAACGTTGTTTCTTATCAATTTTCCATTCTGTTAATCTCTCAACATACTTTGGAGATGTTCCCCATAAAATAAAACCTTTTTCCTCTGGAGTTGAAATATATAAAATATCTTGCCAGTTATCCTCAACTTGCTTATTAAATTGATCCTCATTTTCTGCTATTATTAAATCAGGTGATTGTTTGAGCAAAAATGCATAATCAACATTAGAATCTTTCTTAGGCAAGTGAATATGATCATGCCAATTAAACACTCTCAACCCCTCAGAATATCTACAGTTTAATATTTTCTGAGCCAATTGCAAAACTATTTTCGTGAAAAAAATGGAGAAAGTCAAAATTCTGAAAAGTTAGGTCACAAGGTGCAGTTTCTCTGCTGATTCTGAGAGATAAAGAAAATGTTAACTCACTGAAATAATTGAGAAAAAACTTGCAAAATAGAAAGAAGTGCGGTATTCTTGTAAGTGCTTAAATTTACTAAGGATACCGCAATGAAAGTATTGACATTTTCAGGGTTTTTGCAAGAAAAGTTCGAT
>Ga0222665_1001591_pt1 | contig 9940 bp, 7 predicted proteins | sample AntAcemetagen653_FD_179853 | JGI IMG/M metagenome (GOLD analysis project Ga0222665, IMG submission 179853) | Saline water microbial communities from Ace Lake, Antarctica - #653 | ecosystem: Environmental > Aquatic > Non-marine Saline and Alkaline > Saline | place: Antarctica: Ace Lake | collected...
TAAGACTGCAAAAATATCGAAAAACATGAATCATCCTCCTTTAAAACTCAGATATTTTTACAGTTATTACCACAAAATTCAAGTTGTTTCTGTCTATTATAAATTAATTAAGGTAGTCGCTGTTGATTTTAGCAGACTATCAACCTATAATTTCGCGTCGTGAATTTTTTCAAAGGAGTTGTGATGTCTGCACTTTTTTCTGAAATACTTCCCAATAGCTTACAAACAGCACTTAACAACAGAGAATGGCTTATTGTCATTTACAATATTTCAGTTATAGCCGTCTTCTCACTAATTTCGTGGTTTGCAGCAAAAAGGCTGGTGCTTAGAACTGTTAAATATTTTGTCGGAAAGACTAAAAACAAATGGGACGATGTCCTATATGAAAAAAAGGTCTTTTCAAGACTTGCAAACATTGCTCCTGCAATTGTTGTCTACTGGTTTGCTCCCATTTTTTCTTCAGCACAAAGTGGAATAAAAAGAGCCACTGCTGCCTACATGGTTCTTGTTGTGATGTTCGTTCTGAAAAGTCTTTCAAAGGCTTTCCTTGAAATTTACGACAAACTTGAGGTATCAAAGGACAAGCCTCTTAAAGGAATCGTTCAGACAGTTGTACTTATTGTCTACATTATCGGAACTATCGTAATAATCGCCATCTTGCTTGGCAAGTCTCCAACTCTCATTCTTAGCGGTCTTGGAGCTATGACAGCAGTTCTTATGCTCGTTTTCAGAGACACTATCCTCGGATTCGTTGCCGGTGTTCAGATCTCTTCGAGCAACTCAATTCGTAAAGGTGACTGGATCGTAATGAAAAAATTCGAAGCGGATGGAGAAGTTATAGACATTGCTCTTCATTCAATAAAGGTACAAAACTGGGATAAAACAATTGTCAGCATTCCTTCACATAAGTTTCTTGAAGAAAGTTTCACCAACTGGCGTGGAATGCAGGAAAGTGGTGGAAGAAGAATTTGCAGAAATCTCAACATTGATCTTACGAGTGTTCATTATCTTTCTGAATCTGAAATATCAGAAATAAGGAAGATTCATCTTCTGTCTGAATATATAGACTGTCGAACCAAGGAAATTAACAAATGGAATAGCGAACACAAAGCTGACACCACCGTTCCCATCAACGGCAGAAAACTTACAAATATAGGAACTTTCAGGAAGTATATTAAAAATTACCTTACTCAAAGTCCCCGGATCAGAAAAGATATGACTCTTCTGGTAAGACAGCTTCAGCCTAATGAACATGGGATTCCTCTTCAGGTTTATGTTTTCACAAATACTACTGAATGGAGTGAGTACGAAGATATTCAGTCCGATCTTTTTGATCATCTTATTGCAAGCGCCGATCTTTTCGGTATAAAACTTTTCCAGAACCCTTCAGGAAATGACTTCAGACAATTGAAAAACATCAGGAATTGAAAATGGCTCAGATAAAAAAGATCGCAAAACTGCTCAAAAAAAGAAAAAGGGTATTCATTCAGACCCATAACTATCCCGATCACGATGCCGTAGCTTCCGCTTTTGGGCTTCAACAACTGCTAAAACTATATAAAGTTGATTCGACTATCATATATCACGGTGAGATCCTCAGAGATTCGCTTCAGCGAATGATAGACCAACTCGGCATTGAGCTTATCCATCACAGTTCTTACGAAATTGATGAAAAGGATGCCATCGTTATTGTCGATGCAAATAAAGGAAACAGGAACGTTGCTCTTTTAAAAGGTGAGGTCCTTGCTGTTATTGACCATCATGTTGGAGATACTCACGACGAAGTTCCTTTCAATGATATCAGAAGTGATTACGGAGCATGTGCGTCTATTATATTTTCCTATTACGCCGAGGTAAAAGAAGAACTTTTACAGAAAGTTGCAACCGCACTTCATACGGCCATCCTCTTTGACACACATCAGCTAACAAGAAATGTCAGCAAAACCGATATTGACACTTTTGCACTGCTCTACCGTGTCAGTGATGTTAATCTTGTAAATTCTCTTGTCAGAAACTCAATAAAGATAGAAGATCTTCCGCAATATAAATTTCTGCTTAAAAACACAAAGTTTCATCATAATTTTGCATACTGCCACTTTCATGACGGATGCAACAGAAACCTTCTTGCCATACTCTCAGACTATCTCCTAACCCTAGATGAGATGGATTTTGTTGTGTTAAGCTGTAAAGTCAGTGATGAGATAACCTTTTCGGTAAGAAGCGAACTTGCTGAACTGCCTGCGCACATAATGATCCAGGAAGCCCTTTTAGGAATAGGTTCAGGCGGAGGCCACATTGACATGGCCGGTGGAAGGATCTTTAAAATTGAAGATTTCGATGAAGATACTGTTTTTAACAAATTTCTGTCACAAGTACGCTTAAGAAACAGTTTTGAAATAAAAATTGCCGATTCCCTGCAGTAAAAATGGAGTAATTAATGCACGTTGTAGTTAAATTCAAGAACCGTCATATTCTGTACTTCTACCTTCTTTTTCTATTTATTATCGGATCATGCACAATGAGTAACAGCGGTGATCCAGAAGACGAAGACAATATGATCGAAGATATCGATGAAGATGATAACCCGTCTGACGATTTGGATTTATTCTACGAGGCTGAGATGTCTAACGACTATGACTTGTCTGACGACTTTGACGATCTTGACCTGTCCAACGAGTCTGATCAGTCCGAGATTTCTGATGAAGATTCAGAAAATTACCCCGACATTTCAGGAATATGGGCAAAAATCATGATCCTTTACGGCAGGACAAAACCGCCTCTTGTTTCACCACCTATTGCTTGGGCTGTGAATGTTCTTAGAACTGAAATTATTCAAAATGGCTCAGAAATTACAACTAACAACAAAATGTGTAGACTGAAAGTCGGCAACGACAATCCAATAATTGAAGCCGTTATGCCCGATTCATTTGCTGACTCACTAGTGCCTGTTACTAAAAAAGCCACGCTTACTTATGAAGATGACGGCACTGTCTCTTTTAATCAGGACAAGATCTGGGATGTACGTTCATGCACGCTTGACAACCCTGAGAACGATCTTCCTACCGAAGTTGATGATCCAAGAGTTGCAGACTGGGACGACACAGGTATAAACGGACTCAGGATGGGTTCTTCGGGAGTTGTGAACGGTTGGGCGGAGATCGTCCAGAAAACCAGCACCATTCTTAATGGAAAAATTCAGGAAAATGGAGAAGATGTAGAGATAAGAGGTCTTGTAACTTGGACTGAACAGCAAAAAGTGCTTTGGACAGACAACATTGTTATGTCGCAAGGTTCACCGACATATCAGGATGGAGATCCAGCTGAAAGTTACTTTATTTATAAGAGAATCGATCCATCTTGGGACTGTCTTACCATAAGGCAGAAAAGTGCTGAGATCTTTCCTGAAAGCGCACAAAAATATCCGGAAGAATTTCAATAAACGAGGTATCACTATGAAGAAACTTTTTTTTCTTTTAATTATTTTAATTTTAGCTGTTTCCTGCGAAAACAAGGCTACGCACTCCGGTTCAGATTCAGGATACACAGATATTGAAGTAACTGATGAAGAAACGGAAAATGATGGAACTTCAAAAGATGACAGTATAACTACCGACAATGAAAACCCTGACACAGCGACAGATGATATCGCTGTTGACAACACTACTGATATCCCGGATGAAGATATGGTTGTTGAAACAATTGACTATGAATCAGGATTTATCTATCTCCCTGTAAATAACTATTCACTTGATGGGAATAATCTTCAGTCAGGTGCCGCAGGAATGTGGTACAGCTTTCAGCCGGCAGATGAAAATCCGGAAGAAAAACCTCTTTTTGTTTTCTTTAACGGAGGCCCGGGATCGGCAACAATGCTTCTATTTTGCTATAACACTGCAAAAATGACAGCTGACCAAAAATATTCAGACATTGATATAACCGCAAACCCCGACAACTGGAATCAGATCGGCAATCTGCTCTATCTTGATGCGAGACAAACTGGATTTTCATACGGAATAGTCAATGATCCCTCCAATAAGAATTCCAGAAGTTCAGAGTTCGCAACCAGAAACTTTAACGTCTTTGTGGATGCCTCTGATTTTATTAGAACGATCCTTACCTTTCTTAACAACCATCCGGTGATTAAGTCAAACGAAGTTGTTATCGTTGGTGAAAGTTACGGCGGAACAAGAGCAACAGCAATGCTCAATATTCTTCAAAACGTTAGAGATTATGCAGACGGCAACAGAAACTTTTTTGACCACGGACTTTTTGACATGATCGACAGCCATTTTATGGACATTAATCCTGAGATGTCTGCTCTTCCATCAAAAGAGACTATAAAAGAGCAGTTCTCTTCCCAGATACTTATTCAGCCACTTATAATGGGCGAAGATCAGTTCAATGAAAGCGGAGAACTTCTTGAGCAGCCCGGAAGTCCGATGTACGAAGTTGAAAGTGAAACAGGCGTAGATTACAAGCCATGTTCCGAGGTTCTGTTCGGATGTGAACCTCACAACAATGTACTAAGCTATCTTCAAAAAGCGGGGAGAGATATTTACTCATACAGAAGACCTGCTGGCTGGCTTTTCGACTATTCAGACATCGGTGCTGAAAAACTTGTTCAATACGAACTCTTCAAAAAACTCATCAAAAACGACCCCTTACAGATAGATGGACTGTTTGCATCAAACAGAGACCAAGCTTTTAGATATGAAGATGCCTCCCTGACAAAATTTCAAACTGAACAACTGATCGATATGAGCAAAATACCTGAATTGGTTAAAACTGAAGTAAATTATAGAGAAAGCCGTATCCAACCACTTTACAGCTCAAATTTTGATAACACTTACGGGATACTTGAACCGTGGGATGAATTTTTTATCGACCTCCAGAGCAAAGTAAACTACCTTTTCTATATGGCTTCTACTACACCTTATGATGATGTAAACTCATGGATGTTTCTTGAAAACATACGTGACACAAAAACATTTATCACAAATGCGGAAGAAGATATGATAATCTATTCAAAAGGAATTCCGCTAACTGTGGCCATCTATGATTCTGTTGAGAATGTTACGGAAGGCGACGAGTCATTTACCGTTGATTTCAAAGATGGCAAAACGGTGACTGTTACCTGGCCTTTTTATCTCGAAAGTTCTCACAGTGTTTCTATAAATCAACCCGAAAAATTTCTTAACGACGTAAAAAAGTGGCTCGAATAACTACGGAGACATCATGCATATTCAGTTAACTCAAAAAATCCAAAACGGAGATTCTCTGTCAAAAGTGGAAGCCGTTGAATTTTTGAAACTCGGAAAAGATCGCCTGCACGAAATTCTTTACATCGGTTCAGTCCTGAGAAACCACTTTAGGAAACAGATATCGACATGCACCATTACAAACGCAAAAAATGGAAAATGTTCCGAAAACTGTGCATACTGCGCTCAGTCTGTACATCATGATGTTAACGTTGAATGTTATGAACTCAGAAACCCTGAAAGCATTGTCAAAGACGCTGAAATAAACAGTAAATACGGACAGTTCTTTTCAATTGTATGTTCAGGCCGATCTCCTGAAAAAAATGAACTTGAGCAAATTTGCGAAACTGTCAAGCACATAAACAAAAACTCACCTGAACTTTCTGTCTGTGCTTCACTTGGGATAATGTCAGTTGAAGAATTAGGGCAATTAAAAAAGTCGGGACTCAAAAGATATCATCACAATCTTGAAAGCTCTAAAAACTTCTTTGACAAAGTCTGCACGACTCACACCTATGAAGACCGAGCTCAAACAGTAAAGAATGCAAAAGAAGCAGGACTTCAAACTTGTGTGGGCGGACTTTTCGGACTTGGAGAAAGTTACGAAGATAGAGCTGACCTTCTTTTTGAAATTAAAGATCTTGATCCTGATGCTGTCCCATTAAATTTTCTTGTACCCGTAAAAGGCACAAAACTTGGAAACAACAAACCTGTTTCAATGTTTGAAGCAGTTAAGATCGTTGCACTTGCAAGAATGATAATGCCCGAAAAAGATATAAAAGTTTGTGGCGGCAGACTCGAAGTTTTCAAAGATTCTCAGGCACTGGTCTTTCTTGCGGGAGCAAGCTCAATAATGACTGGAAATCTTTTAACTGTTAAAGGAAGAAAACCTGAAGAAGACTTTGAATTAATTAAAGAATTTTGCAATAAGCACACTTAAGATATTTCGCTTCCGGTATTTTCACCGGATGATCAAAAGCATGTCCTGTCATTTCAAATAGTTCTAGCTTGCAATTTTCTTTCTTGGCTGTTTTTACAATAAGGTCAGCAAATTCTTCTGCTGTAATTCTTGATGAGCATGATGCCATTACAAGTATTCCGTTTTTCGCAACAAGTTTAAGACCTGATCTTATTAATTTTGCATAGGCGTTTAGGGCTTTGTCCCTGTGCTTTTGTGAATTTGCAAAACTTGGCGGATCAATTATGACCAGTTCAAATTTCTCGCGGTTTTTAATGAGTGTATCCATCGTTTCAAATGCATCACCTGTCAGGTTTATGTATCTGCATTTTGATATCTTTTCATTTTCGCTGTTAAGGTTTATGTTTTGCGCAATTGCTTCAACCGCATAAGGAGATATGTCAATACTTGTTACACTTTCAGCTCCACCCCTTGCAGCATAAAGTGAAAATCCCCCGCTGTATGAAAAAACATTGAGCACATTTTTGCCTTGAGCCAACTTTTCAACCCTGCTTCTGTTGTCTCGCTGATCAAGGAAAAACCCTGTTTTCTGCCCTCTTTGAAGATCGCTGTAAAAATATATCCCATTTTCACAAAAAACGACCGGACCGTTCAACTCTTGTCCGTAGATCACCATACCATCTTTAAATTCCTGAAGAAATTCAGCTCTTTTTACTTGCCGTGACATTCTTAGAACAATTCTCTTTATATTTAGAATCTCAGCAAACAATCCAGATAACATCTCAAGATAATCTATCCAGCAAAGAGAATAGATCTTAATAACAACACTGTCACCGTAAATATCGACGATCAATCCCGGAAACCCGTCATTTTCTCCATATATCAACCGATATCCATCAGTTTGAGGCGGAACAAGATCTTTTCTCATCATCAAAGCGTCGTTTATTTTTTCTTTGAACCATTCCTCATTAATATTTGCAGGTTTTCCATGTTGTAGGATTTTTATTTTTATCATTGAAAAAGGATCAAGCAATCCAACAGCCGCAAACCGCTTTCTTTCATCAAAGATCACAGCAATATCGCCCGGCTCGCCTTCCTGGCTCATAGAAACGATCGAGTTCTCAAAAACCCAAGGATGACCTTTCCTTATATTCCTTAAAGCATCTTTTGTAACTCTTACTGCAATAGATTTTCTGACCATTGTGTGTCCCCGAATAAACTGGAGAAATTTAGCTTATTAGTGGTGAAATGTAAACTTTAAGAAAACTTTGAATTAATTCAGAAGTTAGGACCACTTTCAATAAAGTAATAAAACCTGACAACTCTTATTCCCAGCACCTGATCCCCGCTCATTAGTTTTACAGTAAATTCAGAAATATTATCCCAAGGCACACCCGGAAGATAGGAATTTATCTGAAGTGTCAACTCAAAAGTCAACTTTGTCTCAGGTTTTACCTTATAAAAGAAAATATCGTCCATTTCCTCAATATTTTCAGCAGGATCCGCCTGAAATGGTCTGAAAGATTTTATAACATCAGTCGTATAAACGTCACTATTCATAAAACTTCCTTCAAAGTTTAAAGTCACATCTTTTTCTGTGTATTCTGTCAAAACTTCAATAGCATCAGCCAGTTTTTCCCTTATTCCATTTCCAGCTCTGTCGGTTGTATGAAAACTCAAAGAATTACCATACAAATCGGTAGCACCTGTCATCTCTGAGAAATAGTCGTGATTGGCACTGGCTTCGTTATTAATTTTACAGTCATTTCCATCTTCATCACAGTCAAAACGCGTGTTAACTACTATAATTTTAATATGCTTTAATGACATTGACAGAAAAGTTTCAAGTATGTTATGCCCCGGAATATGGTATTGAGTCCAGACATTACCTAAATACTTATCCATTAATTTTGCATCTGTTTCTTTGGGATACTCCAGTATTTCCTCATCTGTAAATAGAATCATAAGATGATCAACATTTTCTCTAAAGCATACTCCCCCTATATTTCCAACTTGGCCTTCACAGTTCTTTTCAGGAAAGTCTATTTCTTTTCTATCCCTGACCATTCCCATTTGAAAATCACCGATCTCACTTTTCAAACCATCTCCAACAACAGTTTGATAAATGCTTTCAAGAAGAATTTCATAGTCACCATAAGGCTCAGTAACATCATCAAGTGCGTTGTTAAATACTGTTTTTTCTTTCGCCACAGGCAAAACAACTTTGTAGGGAGCTTCCACGATTCCAAAAACAAAAAAGTCTTCATCTTGAGTTGGAAGATCCTCATTAATTACAGCTGAAACTTGTTCTTTTATCTTTTCAATTGAGTTCTGTATCGAACCTGAAACATCAATCATTGTCACAATATCAAGCTTGGGGTCTGATATGGTAAAATCTATCAACAGCTTTTCTTCTTCATTATCATTTCCGTTATTTTCCAGATAAACATAATAAATTCCATCCGGAGGACGACTTTCCTTATCGTTGGGATCTGTACCGATGATAACTTCAAGCCCATCTTCTGTGCCGTCACCATCTGTGTCAGGATTAGCCGTATCCAGCCCAAGATCATGTTCTTTCTTATCAGGCAGATGATCACCATCGCTATCCCAATCAAGATAATCAGGTATTCCATCTTCATCCGTATCGACACATGGCTGACTCAGACATTCACGTTTATCTGAGATTCCGTCAGCATCAGAATCTTCATCCATACAGTTAGGATCTCCATCCCCGTCATTATCCTTACATCCTTCAACAGTGTTGGGAATTCCGTCACCGTCTTCATCGCCTTCAACTGTGTCACAGGTACACCCCGGTTCATCATCAGGAATTATGTCCCAATCTTGATCCATATCCGATTCGCTCTCATTATCCACAATGATTTCAGCTTCAATATCTGCTATATTTTCATTTTCAGTAATATTTACAGAGACATCAGAACAAGAAAATAACGATGAAACAACAAGGACAGAAAAAATTTTAAAAAGATTCTTTTTCATTTAAACCTTAAATTTTATTAAACCAACTGAAATAATTATAGAAAATTTTAGATTTTTTTCAAGGAACATTGTTTGGAGTTTGCAAAAAAACAATTGTTTACCTTGACACGAGCAAACAATCCTGCGATAGTTCATCTGTTTCAGGTAAACTATATGCCACAAGTTATCTCAACAGGAGGAAACCATGATCGAAGCAATTAAACGCACTATCATTGATTATCAGGAAAAGAACCTTCCTGAACTAACTCCAAGAGATTTAAAGCTACGCTTTATTCCCAACATGGCAATAGGAATTTCCGGAATAAGAAGAGGCGGAAAAACATTCAGAACTCACCAGCTGGCAAAAGAAATAGCTGGACAAGGAAAAATTAAAAATATTTGCCGAATTCAATTTAACGACCACCGCTTTATAAATATTGCATCAGATGAATTAAGCGTAATAGATGATGCATACTATTCTATCTATCCTGAAAAAAGAGAAAAAGAAGAAGTGTTCTTTATTTTTGACGAAATACACAGGATTGAAGGATGGGAAAACTACATTCTTTATCTTCTTGAAACAACCACCCACAGAATAATAATTACCGGTTCAACCGCCGCTCTTCTACGCGGTGAATTTGAATCTTCACTAAGAGGAAAACTTTTCCCTACTGAACTGCTACCTTTTTCCTTCGGCGAGTATCTCAGACACCACAACATAAAAACAGACATGATTTCATCTAGCGGCAGAACATTTCTTATGAATAGCTTTGATAAATAT
>Ga0222665_1001595_pt1 | contig 9926 bp, 11 predicted proteins | sample AntAcemetagen653_FD_179853 | JGI IMG/M metagenome (GOLD analysis project Ga0222665, IMG submission 179853) | Saline water microbial communities from Ace Lake, Antarctica - #653 | ecosystem: Environmental > Aquatic > Non-marine Saline and Alkaline > Saline | place: Antarctica: Ace Lake | collected...
TGTAAGACCTGCAAAAGAGTTACGAAACAAGAGATGCTGTTGTGGATGCTCGGCCCGGGTAGAGATGAGGGGGACAGGCCCTGTCCAGAAGAATCTGATCAGGGTTCGGACAATATCTCCGTCAGGGGGGCGGCAGGAGATGTTGCTTTCAGGCTTCAATGATATGAAATAACAAAAAAGTCAGATGGCCAAATTCTTTGGAAAACACCTGCAGGTCTTAACACGGTCAGAGGGGGTACATGTACTGTTTTAGAAGACATTTTGTTCATTGGACCACAGTAAGACACGCAATCAGATTTGATCAGGCGAAAATTTCTTGCTAATCTACAGCAACTGCCGAAATGGGATCAAACAAAATATTTCAGCCCGAAATATTCACTCTATGGTTGTAGGTCCTGGAGCAGTGTACAGGAAGAAAGGAAATGGTGGCCGCGTGTGAGAAGAGCAGCGGAAAAGCATTATGCCAGAAAGGGGGGCAAGAAGAGTGCCAAATTCAAGCTAAAAAGATCAGATCTATGGGGAAACCGCGTTATGCTTTTTTCCCACCGGGCAGAGAAATGTATAATGTATGCTGCCGATTTGGTACTTTTGATAATCTCATCATCTTTCGCGTATTTGATACGCCACGGCAAAGAGCTTAAGGGGAGATGGCGTTACAAAAAAGATAAGCGCTTCTCTGTTCATAATGGAGATGATTAAAATACGCCTAAACCCGCTGCATTTTCACCGATCCTGAGGCTTATCAGTAAGATTCAATATTGTGAAAAATCTCAAGAAAGGACTATCTATGCCCGTTACAGCGACAAGGGAATACAGGAAAATATTCCCTGTTTTGGCCCCCTTGATTCTGTTTGTTTTTTGCGTTTGGCCAGGCCCATTGGCTGCAAACGATCACAAGAGGAGCGAAAGTCATCATGAACGATACGAAAGAATGAAAGAACACGATGATTATGAGGATCGTAAGAGACGACGGCTGAAAAAAGAAGATGAAGGGAATGAGCTAACGGGTCAAACAGCAGCATGGCTCCTTGTGGGTGCCAACCTGACCGTTGTGCTCAGCATCCTTGTGAAAGGCGTAAACCGGTATCTTCCTCTGGAGCCGGAAATAAAAAGTACCATGAAGAAATTCAACCAGTTTCAGAAAAAACACCTGATGCGATTTCATTATGTTTTAAATCCCTCAGCCTTGTGTATAGCCGGTCTTCATTTTCTGCTGTCTTCCTGTCGCAAATCCTCCCTTCCTGAATGGGGTCTACTATTCGTGACAATCATGGTTTTTCTGGGATTGATGGTGAAATTCAAAGTATTTCCCAAGTGGATGTGGAGATTCGTTTATCGCTTACATAAGGATCTGCCCAAAAATAAAATTACATTTTATCGAGGGTTAATAGTGTAATTCCAATTTGGAAAAGTTACATGTCGATCAATTGAAATAGATTCCATTTGTTCGTCAGTTATTTTTTGCCCAAGTTTATAATGTCTTCTTACAAAATGGGCATTTACTTTCAATCCGGTTGTAGTTTTGGTTCTTCTAATAACAATTGAATCTGTATATATTTCTTTTCATCCTTATACCCTCCGTCTGTGTTTACTTGGCATTTAAATAGCTTATGAAAAAAATGCCTGTATTAAAACCGGGTGATTTGAAGACAAAAAAAGCGTATGTATGGGCAAATGCACTAAATTCCAAAGAATGACTCAATCCACTATCCATTAGAAACCTTAATGCGTAAATTTTTAAACAAGGAGAATCAGCAAAGACGCTGAATGCAAGCCCTCATATACCATCCATAAGAGGTTTTGAAGCGAGGCAATTCAACATAACGTGCATTATGTTGTGTGTTGCCGTAACCCATTGAAAACAAGTCTATTTCCATCTTCGCCACGGGATATCCATATTCAACAATAAAAGCAATGGTTTATCGTACATTTTGAGGAACCTGCCTTTTCAACCGACAACATAATAATTTATAGGGTTCCTCCATTCACACCGGACGTTTCTGGAATTACACAACAGTGCAATCAGGAAAAAGAACTTTGAAGCGATTACAGACTTACGAAAAAAGGGATAATAGTCCAAGCCAGGCCATTTTTTCACGTAATTAGGGAGTATTCTTTTACTTTAAATATCAAATCTCCGCCTTCTTCTTCTCTCATCATGGTACCTGAGATTTTCACTTTGCGCCGGATGTAAGCCAAAAGCTCTTTTCCTTTCTTATTTTGATCGATAAGATATCCATCCTGATCCGGAGGGTCGATAACTATCCCCACGACGTTATCGTTTTTATCCCACGTCACCGGAAAGATAGTGCCGCAAAGTGTGCGTTTCATGCTTCTCTCCACTTTCATTGCAAATATCCCCTTTCATTCAAATGATGTAATGATGGATGCGTTGTTAATTTTTTGTTGGCCTCTGGAGCACAAAATCTACCATACCAGACACCAAATATGGATATCCTATTCCTGCCTTTTGCGCTGCCACTGCTAATCCGGCATCCGGGCTCAGGCATGGATTCGCATTAACTTCAAGGACGTGAATCCTTCCCCGACCATCGACCCTCATATCAACCCGTCCATAATCCCTGAGCATAAGGAGATGAAAACTCTCAATGGCAGTGCTTTCCATGTTTTTTAGCAGGGCAGGGGGAAGTTCTTGCGGGAACTTTCTTGGTGTTTTGTGGTATTCGAAAGAGGCCCTGTCCCATTTGGCTCGGTACCCGACAATGGGGCAAATTTCTTCCGGAACGGCAGAAAATTCAATTTCCGCAACGGGTAGTACATTTGCTGAAGGATACCCGAAAAGTGAAATATTGAATTCTCTGCCTGAAATGTATTCTTCCACTAAAAGGGTCCCGAAACGGCTGAAGAATTCACTGATCCTTTTTTTTAGCACTCCTTCATCGTGGAAGATAGAGTCCTGGTCGATGCCGATGCTGGCATCTTCGAACCTTGGCTTGACTATGACAGGAAACCTCAAAACCTGAGCATTAAATTTGTGAGTGCCATCGTAAATCAGGTAATCAGGCGTTCTGATTCCTTTGGCAATCAGCAGGCGCTTGGTCATGACCTTGTCCGTTGTGAGCATGAGGGCCAAAGATGGCGAACCCGAAAACGGGATCCCCAGGAGTTCAAGGAGAGCGGCAGGACGCCCAGCAAGTTGTGGGTTCTCATCCACTGTCTCGCACAGGTTGAATGCCATGTCCACCTTCTTTTCCTTCATTCTTTGAATAAATACGCTGATATCCCTCGTAAAGGGTATGCGCACCGTTGGATGCCCAAGCTCCACGAGGGTATTCTCAATGGCTTTCACCTGTGTAAGGACATCCAAAGATGCCTCGGAAAAGGCATGACCGGCAGGAACCGGAGCATTATGGACCACTGCAATTACTCTTTTATCCATGGCATGTACCTGTCACACGCTGGCCTGTTGGATGCGTGCCATAGCAGAAAATATGATAGCTTCTATAAGAGCCCTGTAACTCATTCCTGCCATATTGGCGACTATGCAGGGGTCCGGATATTGGGGATGTAAGCCTGCCAAGCGATCGCCAGACAGCCAAAGCCTTTTCCCTGGCCTTTTCCGCTATCCCATCATTCGCCAGACGGTACTCCACCAGAACTTCACTCTCAGTTGCCAGCGCCAATCGTTTTACTCAGCACAGATAGCCTAAGACAAAAAATATTAGCGAAATGACAATACCCTAAAGTGGGAGCCTGCCACCGGGCCCGGAGCCTCATTTTCCTCGATGTTTGTGGAATGTTTTCCCCTTTACTGTGTGTTTCCCACTTGATGACGAAAGGGGGAGAAAGCTCTCCCCCCATTTGAACATTAAGAGCGCCTGCTTGACTCTCTATTCCTCAATAATTTCATATGAAGTGACCACTATGATCTTATCTTCATCAATTTCCTCAACCATTCCCTCCAATTTCACCTTTTTGCCTACGAGTTGCGTCACTTCATCACCTTTCTCACCCTCACCGATATAATAAACCTGATCATTGTCGGTCAAAAGATAACCATCCGTCACTGTTCCCATGATGGTTACAGCTTCTAATGAAATGGCTGGTCCGGAGAGAAAGGCAATCATAAGCATGGCCAGAAACCCGGTAAATAAGAACTTTTTATTCTTTTTCATTTTCAAATCTCCCTTTTAATCAATAGATTTTTTGTTTTGCAAAAAAAAATGAATTCTATTTTTTTCTAATCTTTGAGTGTTGTTTTATAGAATTCTGGGCTGGTATTAAACCCGGGTTTAACCTGTATTCCTTTATTTTTATTATCAGCCTGTTTTTTTCCTCTATCAGAATACCGCTGACTTCTACCTCCTTTTGGATAAACGACTTCAACGATTCCCCTTTTTCGTCTCTGTCAACAAGGTACTCCTCCTCGTTGAAAGCAGATAAGGCAACGGCTACCACATTCTCTTTTTCATCCCAATCTATCGGTATAACAATGCCTCTGATTGTAATCAGATCTGTTCCCTCTTTTCCTTTTTCATCACCTCCTCTCGTCCTACACCTGTTGTCATGATTAGATTTCATGCTGTCTACTGAGAGCAACAAATATGCCATAGAATAACTTCTTGTTTTTACGTGATTTTTAGGCTTTGCGATCCGGATCGGATAGGAACCAGGAGTTCCGATTTTAACCAAACGACAGGACTTTATTTCGAAAGAAGGGGAATAAGATGGAGTAATCTACTGAAATAACAAAAAAACTTGGAAAAGGAAATCCATGTTCCGATATTCCCGGTAGATCAGAACATTCAGTTCCGACAAAAAAGCCTTTTGGTGCCAAAATCACATTTTTCTACAAAATGATCGATGAGAGTTCTAAGGAAGTGGAGATGAGGGGAGGGAGAGGTTGTTAAGCTGATGACTTGAACTCTTCTTTTCGGATGCCGTATTTTTTCATTAATTTGTGTAGTTGACGAGTCGTGATCCCTGCTGCCTTGGCAGTGTTCTGGATCTTTCCCCTGTTCTGGGCTAATTGTTCTTTCAGGTAGTTCCTTTCAATGTCTTCTATCCCTTTGCGTCTCACCTCTGCTATAGAAAGGCCAGCATCAACCGAGACGGTGGCAGATAAGGTTTCAGACTCAAAAAGTTCGCCTGGGAAGCTTTCCGGGGACAGCACAGACGAGCTTTCCAGAATATAGGCCCGTTCCATCAGATTTTCCAGTTCCCGGATATTTCCAGGCCAGGAGTAATTATTAAATGCCTCAATAACCCTGGGATGAATGTCGTGTAATTCCTTTGTATTGAGCCTGTTCATTCTTTTCAAAAACTCCTCAACAAAATAAGGAACATCTTCTGCTCGCTCCCTCAATGGAGGAAGCTCAATTGGAAATACATTCAGTCGATAAAAAAGGTCCTTCCGAAACTGCCCATCGTCACACATCTTGTTGAGGTTCCCATTTGTGGCAGCAATAATTCGCACATTGGCCTCAATACTGTTTTCACCGCCAACCCGTTGAAAAGCCCTGTCCTGAAGAACCTGTAAAAGCTTAATCTGGGCAGATGGCGTGATGGTGCCTATCTCGTCTAAGAAAATCGTTCCTCCGCTCGCAATCTCAAATTTACCGAGCTTTCTCCGAATGGCTCCAGTGAAGGCCCCTTTTTCATGACCGAACAGTTCACTCTCCAACAACGTATCGGGGATAGCCCCGCAGTGTACACTGATAAACTGGGCCTCCCTTCGGTTGCTGTGCCGGTGAATAAGATTGGCCAGCACACCTTTCCCGGTCCCTGTTTCACCCGTGAGGAGGACAGTGCTTTTTGTCGGCGCGACAGATCGTATCTTGTCGAAGACCACTTTCATTATAGGGTTTTTTGTCTGTACGATTTCTGACAAATCCGTTTCCCAGAACTGATTTCGAAGGTAATCGACTTCGGACTGGGCGATTAGAGAGTCATAAATGGTTTCAATGACATATTTCGTTTCATCAGGATTGAGGGGGTAGGTGAGGTAATCGCTTGCCCCGGCCTTCACTGCCTTCACGGTTTCTCTGATCAATTCCTGCGAGGACATGACAATGATTTCAATGGTCGGATACAGATGCCAGAATGGTTGCAAAGCGGCCTTATACCCGTTATCGGGCGATGATTCTCTGAGGATCTCAACATCAATAAACATGAAATCGTAACGCTCCTTGTGAAGCATCTCCAGGGCGGCATCTTTATCCACTACATTCTTAACCCTGTACTCTGAACGAAAGCAGGAGTGGATAGTAAAAAAAACTTCCTGTTCTTTTGAAACAACGAGAATGTGTCTCATCTTTTCCCTCGGGAATTGCCAGTCATAACTCAATATAACATGATGAAATATAAGCACGACCTTCTTTTTATAAATCTTATCAGAAAATGAAACTCTCATAAAGACTTTTTCCCATGGCGCCGTGTTTCGGGAGCGAGCGGAACAATGAATTCCTGAATCTCAAATATCGGAACCCTCAATTCCTTTTCTCAATTTTCTTCTATATTTCAAAGGGTTACAAATTGGAAAAATCATTCGCTCGCATCAGATTTCCGTTTGTTGTGGAATTATCGGAATCTTGAGTTCCGATGGCAATATGCCTGCAATCAAATAAGGCTTTAGATATCAACAGGTTATGGTTGTGGCACGGGTGTTGCTCTACTATATACGACGCAATATCAATAACGGATCAAAAACCATAAGGAGGGATGGAAATGAAGATAAAACCTTTAAGTGATCGGATTGTCGTTATCAGGGTGGAAGAGGAAAAGAAGACCAAGGGAGGAATCCTGATACCAGATACGGCAAAAGAAAAACCGCAGGAAGGGAAGGTCATTGCGGTGGGGCCTGGAAAGGTGAATGAAAAGGGGGAACGGCTCCCCATGGATGTGAAAAAAGGGAACCGTGTACTTTTCGGCAAATTTGCAGGAAATGAAATCAAGATTGATGGTGTGGAGCATTTGATCATGCGAGAAGACGATATCCTTGGTATCGTGAAATAGTGTCCATCCAGAAATTAGATAGTTTTTGCAAGATCAAGGAAGATGAAGATTTTAACCACAGGAATACATTGGAGTATTTCGAGGATTAGAATTTGAGTCTGACGCTGAGATTGCGGAAAATAGCCATTTATGGATCGACACTAAATAGCAATTGAGGAGGTAAAGAACTATGGCTGCTAAAGAGATCAAATACAGTGGAAACGCGAGAGAGAAGATGATGAAAGGGATTGACACCTTGGCAAATGCCGTGAAGTTGACCCTTGGTCCCAAAGGACGAAATGTACTTATCGAGAAGTCGTGGGGATCCCCTAAATGCACAAAAGATGGGGTAACCGTTGCCAAGGAGATTGAGCTGAAGGACAAGTTTGAAAACATGGGCGCCCAGATGGTCAAGGAGGTAGCCTCAAAAACCTCTGACGTGGCCGGAGACGGAACAACCACTGCAACCATTTTGTCCCAGGCCATTTATCGGGAAGGTTCAAGATTAGTGGCGGCAGGTTCCAATCCCATGGCCGTTAAGCGGGGGATTGATAAGGCCGTGGACGTGGTGGTTGAGGAGCTGAAAAAGCTATCAAGTCCCACCAAGGAAAAGAAGGAAATCGCCCAGGTGGGTACTATCTCGGCCAACAATGACAGCACCATAGGGGATATCATCTCCGAGGCTATGGAAAAGGTGGGCAAAGAGGGTGTGATTACAGTAGAGGAAGCAAAGGCCATGGAAACAACCCTCGAACTCGTAGAAGGTATGCAGTTTGATCGGGGCTATCTCTCCCCATATTTCGTCACCGACGCTGAAAAGATGGAGGCCCACCTGGAAGAACCCTATGTTCTTTTGCATGAGAAAAAGATCAGTAGCATGAAGGACTTGCTTCCCATTCTGGAACAGATTGCAAAAACGGGCAAACCTCTCCTGATCATAGCAGAAGATGTAGAAGGGGAGGCCTTGGCCACATTAGTGGTCAATAAACTTCGCGGGACATTGCATTGTACGGCTGTCAAGGCCCCTGGTTTTGGTGACAGGCGTAAGGCCATGTTAGAGGATGTGGCTATCCTCACTGGCGGCAGGGTTATCAGCGAGGACCTGGGCCTGAAGCTGGAAAATGTGACCCTGAAAGATCTTGGCACAGCAAAACGTATCACCGTGGACAAGGACAACACCACTATCGTTGATGGTGGAGGAAGCCGCGATGCGATTGAAGGCCGTGTAAAACAGATCAGGACCCAGATCGAGGACACAACCAGTGATTATGACAGAGAAAAACTTCAGGAACGCCTGGCAAAGCTGATCGGTGGCGTGGCAGTGATAAACGTAGGAGCTGCCACAGAGATCGAGATGAAAGAGAAGAAGGACCGGGTGGAAGATGCCTTAAACGCTACCCGGGCAGCCGTTGAGGAAGGTATTGTTGCAGGCGGTGGTGTCGCATACCTCCGTGCCATGAAGGCGCTTGAAACCGCTAATTTCCCAGGAGAAGAGCAACTGGGGGTGAAAATTGTCAAACGCGCCCTTGAAGAGCCGGTACGGCAGATTGCCAACAATGCCGGCTTTGAGGGAGCCGTGGTGGTCCAGAGGGTGATGGAAGGGAAAGGGAGTTTCGGCTTTAACGCTGAGACCGGTGAATACGAAGACCTCATTAAGGCGGGGATTTTGGATCCCACAAAGGTGACCCGGTTTGCCCTCCAAAATGCGGCATCTGTGGCCGGACTGCTTATGACCACGGAAGCAATGGTAGCTGATAAACCGGAGAAAAAGAAAACAACCCCGGCTATGCCCCCAGAGGATATGTATTAACAACTTGCATCAATAAGCTCAATTTCATGAACTTATGTAAATCGCTCGGGGAGGGCAGATAAAAAAAGGTGGTGGTTTATATGGAATTAATGCCATGGAGGTTGTATGGAGGACTTGGTTCGGCTCTAAGTGAAATAGACAGACTCTGGAATCGTTTTTTTCGTCAGCCACCGTCTATGGGAACATTTACAGAGGAATTGTCCCCATCCGTTGATATTTCGGAAACCAAGAATCAGCTTGTCATCAAGGCCGAGATGCCTGGTCTTGATGCGAAAGATGTTAACGTCAGTATCTCGGGAGACTTACTCACAATAAGAGCTGAGAAGAAAAAGGAAGAGGAAGAGAAGGATGAGCACCATCATTATATGGAGCGATACTACGGGTCCTTCCAGCGTTCGTTCCAGCTTCCTATCAACGTTAAGACGGATAAAATGGAAGCTACCTTTGACAAGGGCATCTTAAAAATAGCGCTTCCCAAGACTGAGGAAGCAAAGAAAAAAGAGATAGAGATCAAGGTGAAATAAGTGGAAATTTGCCCCCCCGCACTACAAATTTTGAGGTTTCAAAATGGCGCGATTCCCAAATGCAAACAAGGGAGGGAAAGGATGGAGAAAATCACTAAAATTCTGGCTGCCATTGATTTTTCTGATTATTCAGCGCAGACCGTGAAATATGCTGGTGATTTAGCAGACAAACTGAAAGCTGAATTAATCGTGGCCAACATAATCAACCAACGAGATGTTGAAACAATTAGAAAAATCGCAACAATAACTACCCGCGTTTCAGAAGAGGAATACTTGGAAAAACAAAAGAAAAGGCGCTTCGACCTAACCCAAAAATTAGTAGAAGAAACGTCTTGCACTCATTTTTTTGTCAAAAAAATCATACGCATAGGGGTCCCATTCCTTGAATTGGTAAAAGTCGTAAAAGAGGAGGGGATCGATCTGGTTGTAATGGATGTTAAGGGCCGTAGCAATATTGCAAATGTGCTTTTCGGTTCGACTGCAGAAAAAATGTTTCGGCATTGTCCTGTTCCGATACTGAGCATACGCCACAGAACCCACAAGTGATATCTTTTCCTTAAAAACAGTCGGAAAATGGAGACCCTTTATGCTGACCCAGGATAATAAAGAGTATTTCAAAGAGCTCCTCTATCAAAGGA
>Ga0222665_1001604_pt1 | contig 9879 bp, 8 predicted proteins | sample AntAcemetagen653_FD_179853 | JGI IMG/M metagenome (GOLD analysis project Ga0222665, IMG submission 179853) | Saline water microbial communities from Ace Lake, Antarctica - #653 | ecosystem: Environmental > Aquatic > Non-marine Saline and Alkaline > Saline | place: Antarctica: Ace Lake | collected...
CCGCGGCGCGGACGCGGCCCTGGACGGATGCGAGGTCACCGCGGACATCGCAGAGGCCGCGGAGGACGTGGCGTGGACCCTGGTGGTCACCGAGGATGAGACAGAAGTCCTCCGGAGGGATGGTGTGATCCCATTGGAGCGGTTGCTCGGGGGAGCCCGAGCATTCGGGGCACCCTACGGGAAGCCCCTTCCACAGGGGGGGGAATCGGGGCTAAAGCCCCTCCCACAGGGGGGGAACACTGCCGAGATCTCCTGGAGCCTTACCCTTGACGAGTTGGGGGTGCTCCAGGACACTGAGGTGGCCCTGGCTGCGCTGGCGCCGCAGGATACAGAGTGTACCTGGCACATCGAAGGCGGCGAGGTCCCGCTGACGGGATGTCAGGTGACCCATCTCTTCCGGGAGGCCCATAGGGATCAGGTGGTGACCCTCACGGTGCGGCGGGGGGAGGAGGTGCTCTACTCCGGCGCCCGCGCATTGGCTATGGAACGCCTCCCCGTGACTCAACGGACGCCACTCCCCGAGGGAGACCTGCCCACCTGCGGGGAGGGTTGCCGCCGCCTGGCTTTAGCCGCGGTGACAGGAGGCAAAGGCCTGGATCGGGCCTTCGCACTGGCGACGGACACCGACGCGAACGCGCTGGCCCTGTTTCTCCAGGAGCCCATTCCGGACCCGACCGCGGTGGAGGATCTGGCGCGGCATCTGGGTGCCCGTGGGATCGGGCTGATCCCGGTGGCCTGCGGGGAGGGCCTGGACCGACACACTCTGACCGCGCTCCTCACCAACCACGCGCTCTCCGCGGGGCTTGTGCTCCATTCGGACACGGCAGATCTGCCCGCGCGCTACGCGCTCCAGTGGGGACCCGCGTTCATCGCGGCCCTCCCTACACGCGCGGACATCCCTGATGAGAAATGGCTCTCGGGGCAGTTGGAGACCGCGGCCATGTTCCGGACCCGTATCCTCCTCAGTTGTCGCGCTTTCGATCGGCTGACGGGCGCGGACGTGAGCCTCCTGCCCTCGCCCTATCGCCAGTACGAGAAGATGCGCCGCGGGGGCCTGGGGATCTTCATCAGCGGCGCTCACAGGGCTTTCTATCCCGGGACCTACGGCAACCTGCGCACCTTGTCCCCCGGACGCGTCCAGGGCCCCTCTGAGGCCCTCCTGGGCCATGAAACACCCCAGGGCCCGACCGCTGCCCTCCTGGATTTGGACAAGGACCGGATCCTGCGGGTCATCGGGGTCACCCCCGCGGGGGATGGCTGGGATCTGTTGCCAACGGAAGATCTGCCGGAGAAGGTCGGAGTTTACAAGTTGTGGAAGTAGCGGGTGCTACTCCCAATCCTCGTTCAGGATCGGCTTCCTCGCTGCTCGTGTCTCGTCCAGGCGGGAGAGGGTGGTCTTGACGGGCGCGTCCTTGAGGGCCTCGGGGGTCTCCCGGGCCGCGGTCGCTATCTCACGCATAGCGTCCACGAAGTCATCAAGGGTCTCTGGGGTCTCGGTCTCCGTGGGCTCGATCATCATGGAGCCGTGGACGTGGATCGGGAATGATATCGTGGGCGGATGGAAGCCCCGATCGATGAGGCCCTTGGCCACGTCCACGTTGTTCACCCCGTACTTGTGCAGGTCATGATCCGAGAGGACACACTCGTGCATGCAGCGCCGCGGGTAGGGCACGTGGTAGTGATCCTTCAGGCGGGCCAGGACGTAGTTCGCGTTGACCACCGCACGCGCGGTCGCGTCCTTGAGGCCCTGCCCCCCCATCTCACGAATGTAGGTGTAGGCCTTGACCATCACCCCGAAGTTGCCCAGGAACGCGCGGACGCGGCCCGCGCTCTCGGGTCGGTCATCCTCGACACGGAAGCCCTCGTCGTGTTTCACCACGCGAGGCAGCGGCAGGTAGGGCTCCAGGACAGCCTTGACGCCCACGGGCCCTGAGCCGGGGCCGCCTCCACCGTGGGGGGTGGAGAAGGTCTTGTGGAGGTTGAACTGGATCACGTCATAGCCCATGTCCCCTGGCCGGCCCCAACCCATGAGGGAGTTCAAGTTCGCGCCGTCGCAGTACATGAAGCCGCCCTGCTCATGGACGATGTCCGCTATGCTGTCGCACTCCTCCTCGAAGAGGCCCACGGTGTTGGGATTGGTCATCATGAACGCGGCCACGTCACCGTCCATGGCCGCGGCCACATCCGCAGCCCGCACGAAACCGTCGGGTCCCGAGGCCACCGGACGGACGTCCCAGCCGTTCGAGGTCACCGTCGCGGGGTTGGTGCCGTGGGCAGAGTCGGGGATCAGGACGTAACGCCTCCGCTCGCCACGGGCCTCCAACGCGGCGCGTATCATGCGCAACCCGGTGAACTCTCCGTGCGCGCCGGCCGCGGGCTGGAGTGTGACCGCGTCCATCCCGGAGATCTCCGCGAGCAGCCTCTCCAACTCCCACATGAGCGCCAGGCTCCCCTGGTTCCACTCATCCGGGTGGTATGGGTGGCCCATGGTGAACCCCGGGAGGCGGGAGGTGACCTCGTTTATCTTGGGGTTGTACTTCATAGTGCAGGAGCCCAGCGGATACATCCCGTGATCCACCGCGAAGTTGTGCATCGAGAGGCGGACGTAGTGGCGGACCGCCTCGGGCTCGGTGACCTCGGGCAGCGCGGGTGGCGTACCCCGAAGCAGCGATTCGGGGATATCTCTGATATCTTCATCGCCGGGTTCCGAGTGGATCGAGAAACCGACGCGGCCGGCGCGGCTGCGGTCGAAGATCAAGGGCTCAGCGTACTTGATGCCGGTGACGACGCGGGGGCTTTTCATTAATCCTCCTCGGCGAGTTGGACGCGTTGGATGTCAGCGCCGAGCGCGCGCAGGCGCTCGTCGATGCGCTCGTAGCCGCGATCGATCTGGCGAACGTTGTAGATGTCGGAGCGGCCCTCCGCGCAGAGGGCCGCGGTGAGGAGGGCCATCCCTGCCCGGACATCGGGGCTCTCGAGGGAGGTCCCGTATAGCTGGGAGGGGCCCACCACCACCACCCGATGGGGGTCGCAGAGGATTATCCGCGCGCCCATGGAGATCAGGTTGTCCACGAAGAACATCCGGCCCTCGAACATCTTCTCAAAGAAGAGGACCGTGCCCTGGGACTGGGTCGCTGCGACGATGGCCACGCTCATCATGTCCGTGGGGAACTGGGGCCAGGGCGCGTCGTCGATCTGGGGGATCGTGCCGTGGAGGTCGTACTTGATCTTGAGGGGTTGGTCCCCTGGCACCACGAGGACATCGTCAGACTCCCACCAGGTGCGGATCCCGAGGCGGCGGAAGTTGCTGAGGATCACCCGCATGTGCTCCCGGCAGACCCGCTCCACCCGCAGCTCGCCGCCCGTGACCGCGGCCAGCACCACGAAGCTGCCCACCTCGAGGCAGTCGGTGCCGATGGTGTAGTCAGCGCCGCCGAGCTGGTCAACGCCCTTGACCTTGATCAGATTGGTCCCGATGCCCTCGATCTTCGCCCCCATCGCGTTCAGGAGGTGGGCCAGGCCTTGGACGTGGGGCTCGCAGGCAGCGTTTCGGATCAGGGTCTCGCCTTTGGCCATGGCAGCGACCATGAGGAGGTTCTCGGTCGCGGTGACCGATGCCTCGTCCAGGTACAGGTCAGCGCCCTTGAGGTTCTCGGCTTCGAGGAAGTAGGTGTTGCCCGTCGTGAGCTGCGCGCCCATCTGTCGCATTCCGTCGAAGTGCGTGTCCAGGCGGCGGCGCCCGATGACGTCGCCACCCGGCGGGGGAAGCTCCACCCGCCATTTGCGCGCGAGCATGGGCCCTGCGAAGAGAATCGACGCGCGGATCCGGCTGCACAGATCACGTGGGAGACGCCAGTCCTCTACCCCGCCGGTGTCCACCACGTAGACGTTGGGCTCCGGATGCTCTACGGAAGCGCCGAGCGCTTTGAGAACATCGAACATCACGTGGACATCCCTGATCTCGGGGACATTACGCAGGGTCACAGGCTCGGTGGCCAGGAGGGTGGCTGCGACCGCGGGCAATGCTTCGTTCTTGCTGCCCATGGGGATCAGGGTGCCGGAGATGGTCCCGCCGCCATTTATGACAAATTTCTCTACATAATTATGTCGTGACGCTTGCATGGCGCTCGACCCTCCCTTCGCTTACTTGAAACAGGGCCGCCTCGACGTCATGTAGCACATATTCCGGGCTGGTGGTAGTGAGAATCACCTGCCCGGCGTGGGCCTGCACGCCAGCCATGATCACCCGGTAATGCTCCCGGTCCAGCTCGCTGGAGAGGTCGTCCATCATGAGGATCGGGGCCACGCCTCGTTGCCGCTTCCATAAGAGCAATTCTCCCATACGCAGCGCGGCCGCCAGGCTGCGGATCTGGCCTTGGGAGGCCTGGCTCCGCGCGGATCGACCGTCGAAGAGAAGCTCCAAATCGTCCAGATGTGGGCCCGCGCCGGTGACGGCCCTGGCCATGTCCTCCGCTCGGACACGGGCCAATGCCTCCTCCGCGGCCCCGAGGAATCCTGCTGCAGTCATTTCTTCATTGACCTCGACGCCATAGCCGCTCAGGTAGCGAAGCGACACTACCCCGCCGGAGACCGATTGCACGCCCTCCCAGTACCGGGCGACCTCCTCCCCTATCGCCGCGGCGATTCGAACCCGACCAGCGGTCAGCTCAGCGCCCTTGCGGACGAGCTGCTCCTCATAGGACTCCAACAGCCCCGCGGGGAGACGTCCTCTGCCGTACTCCTTGAGGAGCGCATTTCGCTGTTTCACCAGATCATGGTAGTCCTGCACCAAGCCCAGATGTGCAGGGTTCTCCCGATACAGGGCCCGATCAAGGAAGCGCCGTCGCTCCCCCGGACCGCCCTTGATCAGCTTCAGATCCTCGGGTCCGAAGAAGACGATCTTGAGATGCACGGCGAGATCAGCGACGCCCCTGACCCGCTGATTATCCAGGAGGTAGATCCGGCGTCCGTTCTCCAGGTGGAGTGAGAGTTCCATTTCCCCGTGCGCTGTCTCCAGGACACATTGGACCGCGCCGCGCTCCGCGTCGCGGCTGACCCAGTCCTCGTAACGCCCTGCACGGAAGGAGCGGGGCATGGCCAGGAGGTAGAGCCCCTCGAGGACGTTGGTCTTGCCCTGACCGTTGCGCCCTGCGAGGACGTTGAAGCCCGGGTCAAGGTCCAGGCGGATCTCGGCGAGGTTGCGGAAGGAAAAGAGACGTACGCTACGGATGCGCATGAGCAGACTTGGTTAATTCAACTCCATGGGCATGATCACGAACTGGCTGAACTCGGCTTCGTTCTCAGGACGGAGGAGGCTCGGGGATTCCGACCCGGTGATGCCAAGCCGGATCTGGTCCGAGTCCACGTTGCCGAGGGAGTCGAGGAGGAACCGGAAATTATACCCGATGGTGAGCTCGGGGCCGTCGTATTCAGAGAAGACCTCGGTCTCCACGTTGCCGAGGTCGGCCCGGCTACCGGAGATCACCACACGATCCTTTGAGATCGCCATGCGGATCCCCTGGGAGTGGCTGTCCGTGATGGGACTGGCGATCTTCACCGCGTTGCTCAACTCGTGGCGGTTGCAACGCAGATCCCCGATAAACTTTCCGGGGATCACGCCGGAGTAATTTGGATACTCCTCGTCGATCTGGCGCACGTAGAGCGCTGCGATCTCGGTGCGGATCACCACCTCTCCCATGGAGAAGCCCAAGGTGACGTCGCCGTCCTGGCTATCCTCCAGGAGGCGCCGCATCTCAAGGACGCCCTTGCGGTGAACGATGGCCTGCTTCTCCTCGAAGGGAAGCGTAGCGCCAGGGATCTCGCGCTCCACAACCGCCAGGCGGTGACCGTCGGTGGCGACCACGGTGGCCTCGACCTTGCGCAGCTTCACCAGCATGCCGTTCAAGTTCATACGAGAAGGATCATCGGACATGAAGGGCGTCATGCGCGCGGCAAGCTGGGAGAGGAGTCGCGCGGACATGGTGATGCCATCGCCGCCTTCGTCCTTCTCAATAAGGGGGAAGTCATCGGGGTCGAAGGAATTCAGAGTGGCGCGGGTGCGGCCACACTGGCATTGGATGTTGCCCCCTGGGAGGACCTCCACGTCTACGGTCGCGTCCTGCCAGAGGCGGATTGAATCATAGAAGGAACGGGCGTTGATTGCGATCTTCCCCGGTTGTTCGATCTTCGCGGGGAAGGAGGTGATCAGGACCACGTCATAGTCCGTGCACTTCACCCGGATCGTGCCATCGTCCATGCTCTCCAAGAGGATGTGGGCGAGGACGTTGTTGACGGTGCCCTTCTTGTCAGCGATTCCCTGGGTCTTGGCCAGAGTCTGCATCAGGGTACCGCGATCGGCTGAGAACTTCATGAACCCCCCCTCTGATGGTTGATCTCCCTTCAGAAGATCTTTTAATTATCACCATCACCATAAGGCCTGTTGAAACCTTGGAACACATATCAACTCCCCGAAAAGGCTGCGTAAGTTCTTCACTGGGTGGTGTGGAGAACCTGTGGCTTGCCTGCGGCCCGATCTTCCCCGGGGAAACAATCAACAGGTTTGTAACACAGCCGACACCGGGTTCTCAACAGGAACGACACAGGCCTAGCCACGGAATTTTGTCTCCAACTCATCCAGGAGCGCGGACAGCTCGCTGTCCATCTTCCGGAGGCGCTCTATCTTCCGATAGGAGGTAAGCACGGTGGAGTGATTTCGTCCACCGAAGCGCTCACCGATGTTCGGGTAGGAGAGCTGCAGGAGATGGCGGCAGAGGTATATGGCGATCTGACGCGGCTGGGAGATGCTACGCATCCGCCGGGGCGAACACAGGTCAGCCTTGGTGACGTCGAAGCGGGCCGCCACGGTGTTCATGATCCGGTCCGGGGTCACCCGGGGTGCCCGGTTCTTGATGAGGATACGCAACGCGTCCCGGGCCATGCGCAGGTCAACGGGCGCTGCCTGAAGATTGGACTCGAGCTGGAGACGAACCAAACAGCTCTCCAGCTCCCTGACGTTGGTGGTGACGTTGGTGGCGACATAGTCCACCACGTCATCCGGGAGGATGATGCCTCCGGCCGCGGCCTTTTTCTGGAGGATGGCGATACGGGTCTCCTTCTCCGGGGGCTTGATGTCTGCGATGAGGCCCCATTGGAAGCGGGAGCGAAGGCGATCCTCGAGTTTTGGGATATCACGCGGGAAACGATCAGAGCTGAGCACAACCTGGGTGCCTGTCCCGTAGAGTGCGTTGAACGTATGGAAGAACTCGGTCTGGGTGCTCTCCTTGCCGCCGAGAAACTGCACGTCATCGACGATCCAGACGTCCACGGCCTCACGGTAGCGGTTGCGGAACGCGTCTATTGTTTTGCGCTGTACCGCCTGGATCCAATCGTTGATATAGGTCTCACAGGCGATGTAGTGCACCCGCAGGCCCGGGTTGTTGTCCTTGATGTGGTGGCCGATGGCCTGGACGAGATGGGTCTTGCCGAGGCCGGTGCCCCCATAGATGAAGAGGGGGTTGTACTGGCTGGCCGGGCGGCTGGCCACCGCGCGGGCCGCGGCCGCGGCCAACTGGTTCGACGGCCCCACCACGAAGGCTTCGAAGCGGTATCGTGGGAGGAGGGGCTCCCCCGCTGGCGTCATTAGGAGATCCGCCGGGTCGAGGAGTGACGGGAAGAGTTCGGCAGGGGCCGTTGCACGAGTAAGAGTCAGGGGGACCCGGCGCCCGGCGCGGGCCTCCAGGAGGGCATGCAAGCGTTCCAGATGGTGCTCGGTGACATACTCCTGAACCTGTCTGTTCTGGACCTCCAGGCGGAGGCCTCCGCTCCCGTCCGGACGGGGGCGGAGGGGGCGGAGCCAGGTCTCGAAATCCCCGGGTTCAAGCTCAAGGCGAAGGCTCTCGAGGGCCTGGTTCCATAATCGTTCGGCATCCACCCCTGTCTGTCCCATCAGCGCCCTCGCTTCTCATTGACAGTCCCGATCCTTCGGAGCAGGTCCGGTCTGTCAAGGGGAAACTTGGCCGCGTCGGATCCGCCCGGCGCTCTTTCGATGCGGGTCTTGACAGGAATGGACGCGACGCGGACAATCCCGTCCAGCGGAGGTGCGGATGATCCTGGGCGAGGTCCTAGGCGCTTTAGTCGCCAACACGCGGTATCAGGGCCTGGAAGGTCGGATATTTCTTATCGTGCAACCCCAAGAAGCCGACGGAAAAGCGATCGGGGACGCGGTGGTAGCGGTGGACACTGTACAAGCAGGCCCAGGCGATCGGGTCTACATGGTCCTATCCCGCGAGGCCGCGCTTGCGCTGGAGCCATGGTTCGTCCCTGTTGATCACGCGATCGTGGGCTTCGTGGACTCCGTGGACCTCGAGGAGGGGGGCTGATGGTCCTGGGCAAGGTGATGGGGACGGTGGTCTCCACGATCAAGCATCCGGACTACCTGGGTCACAAGCTCTATGTGATTCAACCCCTGAACGCGGCGCGCGTCCCGGCGGGGGAGACCTTCCTGGCCTGTGACACGGTCCAGAGCGGGGTGGGGGATACGGTCCTGGTCATGCGCGAGGGCAACGGTGTTCGCCAGATCCTCCAGAAGGAGATCTGCTGCGTTCGCTCCCTGGTGGTCGGGGTGGTGGATGAGGTCGACGCGCACACGTCTCGCGGCTCGGACTCCGCGCAATGAACCTCCAGGCCCTGCGGCGCCAGGTCGCTGAGTACTCACGGCGTCTCTGGGATCGGGGCTGGGTGGCCAACCACGACGGCAACATTACCATTCGTTTAGACGGCGGGCGTCTTCTTGCGACCCCCACCGCGGTCTCCAAGGGTGCGATTCGGGAGGAAGACGTCCTGGTTCTGGACATGGAGAGCGGCGCGGTCATTGCGGGCGCGGGGCGTCCCTTCTCCGAGCTGTATATGCATCTGGAGTTCTACGCGGTTCGGGATGATGTGATGGCGGTGATCCACGCGCATCCGCCGGTGCTCTGTAGCTTCGCGGTGGCCGGGCACGAGGTTGAGCCGACGATTATGCCGGAGCCCGTGGTGAGCCTGGGTCCGCGCATCCCACTGGCACCGCCGGTGCAGCCGGGTTCCATCCAGGCGAAGCACCAGATGCGGGCTCTGGCGAAGCTCTTCGACCTGATCCTCCTGGGTAACCACGGCCCCGTAGCGTGCGGCGCGGACCTGGAGCAGGCGTACTTACGCCTGGAGCTGGCCGAGCACGTAGCGGACATTCAGCAGCGAGCCATCTGGCTGGGCGGCTCCCGGCGGATCCCCGACCGCTTCATGGAGCCATTGCTCAAGGCCCGGCGCAAGGCGGGTTTGGGTCCCGAGGCCAGGGGGCCGGTCCCCGCGGTTCCCTCCCTGGAGAACGCACCGGTCGAAGATCTCATTCGAGATCTGGTGAAGGAAATCAACAAAGCGTAACGGATTATTCAGGCTCCCCGGGATCATGAAGGGGCGCGAAGAGGGGCTGGAGTTTTTCGTAGGTAGCTTGCAGGGCTTCCGGGATCACCCTCATCTCCCCAACGACGGTCATGGCGTTGGTGTCGCCGAACCACCGGGGCACAAGATGCCAGTGGATATGGTCCGCCACCCCCGCGCCCGCCGCGGTGCCGAGGTTCATTCCTACGTTCAGGCCGTCCACGGAGAACGCGTCGGAGAGGATGTCCATGCTCGCAATCAGGAGCTCATGAAGGTCAGCGCGCGCTGCTGCGGTGAGGTCCGAAGGCCGGGACACGTGGCGCCGCGGCGCCACGAGGAGGTGTCCGTTTGAGTAGGGATAACGGTTCATGATCACGAAGGCATGGCGTGTACACGCCAGGACCAGGGATTCGAGGGAGGGGCCCCGGACGGGCTCGTCGCAGAGGAAACAGGTCATAGGCTTTTCTC
>Ga0222665_1001610_pt1 | contig 9850 bp, 9 predicted proteins | sample AntAcemetagen653_FD_179853 | JGI IMG/M metagenome (GOLD analysis project Ga0222665, IMG submission 179853) | Saline water microbial communities from Ace Lake, Antarctica - #653 | ecosystem: Environmental > Aquatic > Non-marine Saline and Alkaline > Saline | place: Antarctica: Ace Lake | collected...
ATTGAAAAGATAAATGCCTTGCATGTCATTGGACCCCAAGGCAAAAGAATGGAGTTTTCTTTCGAGAAGCAGTTGTCTTAAGTTAAATCAAATAAGTTTTCAAATGGCCGAAAGTCATGTATTAAAAAGATGGTTCTATCACTCTATGAAAATTTCAAAGAATTGGGCCAAAAAACAAAAATTCCAGAAAACACGAAAATTCAACTAATAAGTAAAGATGGCGCAATCAACAATGCAAACAATTTATTTCTATCAAAAACTTTTCCATCAGGTAAATTAACGGAAATATTATTTGGTGATATGTTTGAAAACAACGAGTTTTTAGCCAATATCGAATTATTTGATTTTGATAAAAATGAAAATATCGAACAGATTGAAGGATTTTTTTTGTGGTTAGGCGTGAATAGATTTACGAAGTTTAGCAAACAGACTCAGGACAGCAATTATGACCAATTTTTGCTAAAAAGTGCAAAACGTCCAGCAAGTTTCTCTAGTTTTTCTTTTGAAATGCACAGTATATCAAATTTCGAAAATGTTAGAAATATTTCCAAGGAAAAGTTTATAGTTTGGGCATTAAAAGATTACACATTAAGAGAAGAGTTTTATAAAAGGCACGAGGTAAAATATATCAAAGGTAGTGGCTGGGTGCCGCATCACTTTACGTATGATGCCCCTTCTTATGTTCTATATCAGTTAGCATCATCAAACTTATTTAAAGACTATCTTATAACAACAGAAAAATTAAGCAAATTAGTGAATGAATTCACAATTGATTATAATTGTGAATTGTTCAAAAATTTTGGAATTAAGAAGTCAGATATAGAAAGCCTGATTCTTAAAATTGGTGCGGTAGACAAATTTGAATTATTGTCAACGGAAGTGGTGAAAAAAATAATTAGAGATTTACCAGCTAAAAGTAAATCTGGAAAACAAACTTTAACTATATATAAAGAAGCAATAGAACATTACAAACTTAATAATAAGCCGCTTGATAACAATGAAATACTACTAGCTGCCAAGATAGAAGACGAATTAGATTACTTTCCACAAAGCGAAATATATTATAATGGCACTATAAATTTACCAAAAAAAATCACCAAATCAAAAGCTATACTGAACTTTCCAAGAAGACAAAACACAAGTAAGGTTATAGAATTCTTTGGAATAAATGACCTAAGCACAATAAACATAGTCATAACAAAACATACCATTAATAATGACCTCACAAAAAGCCTTCAAAATTTACTTAAAAAAATAATTACTTATATATTGGTTTACCGATTTGAAGATTCAACAACTGAATCGAGTAGAAAAAAAGATTTAAGTAATATAAAAAATATTTCTATTCAATTATATGATCAAGTGATTTATAAAATTGATGATGAAAGTTTCGAGCTTGATAATAATGACTATATAAGAGATGAAAAAAAGTATTATATTAAAATAAATAAAACGAAAACGTTTGACGACCTTAGAAAAGAGCTAGACTTCAGAGAGACTTTTGCTGATATTGTCGGATCTGTTTTTGATATAACTGATACAGAAAAATACTCAAGAATCATTAGCGATGATCTACAAGAAACTGAAGAAATCATAAGAAGGAATATTGGATATGATTCAATTGTCCGGGTAAGAGAATTTTTGGGAATATCTGATGAATATTACTCGTTTTGGAAGACAATATATTCTCTGAAAAATTTAAATTACAACTATAATTCTGATGAAAATCTATTAAACACAATAAAAGATCACCTTCAAATTTATACAGATATACATAATATAGATTATAATGATTTACAAAGCTTTAGAAGTTGCGAATATATTGAGAAATTATTTAGGGAACTAAATATAGATATTAAAGGCTTTAACCGAAGTCGCTATTCTTTTTACAAATTAAACTTTAAAAAATATCATGAAATTAAATTAAAGGCTTGTTTTAACGATAACTTTTATTCTTTTAAACAACGATTATATAAATGGTGCCAGGAGTGTTCTAAAGAAAAGGAATTTCTCAATCAAATTGGTTTATACGAGCATAATGATGAAATTATCGATGGAAATATTGTCAACGCAGACTATCAAAATGTAGCCAATAAATTTGTAGAAGAACATTTCGAATTTTTGTTAGAAAACTTTGAGCATTCTCAAATTGATTTTGAAAAAATCTATGAACAAAACAAAAACCTAATTGATTTTGAAATTATTGAATCTTCAAATGAACTTAGGAGTTTACTATATTTTGAAAATAAAGTTGAAGAAATAACGAATATTATAGAACAAATTAGAAACCAAAATTGTGTAGACGATAATCCTCACCATATAGATAGTAAGATCAAGCCTATCATACCGGTTAATTTATCTGTTCCGACAACTCAATCACGGAAACCAAAACGCTCAAGGAAACCATATAAGCATTCAACTCTAAAGAACAAAAAAAACAAAGAACGAGGAGATAAAGCAGAAAGGGATGTTTTTAATAGTTTAGTTAATGAATTTGGTAAAGAAAATGTAGAATGGACCTCCATTGATGATGACAGCTTAGGGTATGATATCAGATATAAAAACGAAAATAGTCAATGGAAAAATGTAGAAGTTAAAACTTTTTCTAATGGAATGTTTCATTTATCTAAAAAAGAAAAAGAATTTTCTGAAAAACATAAAGATTCTTACGAACTGTTTTTAGTTGGGGATGAAATTTATAAAATATTTGATAACGATTTTTCAAATCCCGATAAATTCGAATTGGTAGCTAATGAATATGTGGTTAACTACGAGATAAAATCCTAACGGGTTCAGACTACAGTATCCAAAAAACTTGTTATAAACTTAAAAAGGGGCTCCGAAATTCGGTAGCCCCTTCGTATTACCTACACTTTACCTACAGTTGAAAAATATTTAAACTAATTGAATTTATACTATAAAATGGTGGAGGCGGCAGGAGTCGGGCGGTGGACCCCAAAGGTTGGACCACCAGAGGGGCGAGTTAAGCTATAGCCAGAAGTTAAAAACAAATCAGACATCAGGCTGCCTGTGCGAACGGATGGGGTAGACCGTAGTAGACCTCATCTGGTGTTCGGTCGTCAAGGGCCGAATGACCCAGATCATCATTGTGCTTGCTTATCCATTTATCGGCAGATTCATCCCATTTAAGTCTTTGTAACCTATTGAATATCTATAAAATAAAATTTTTAGTAAATTTTTTGACCTCTCATTCGAATATATATAAGGAACAACTTTTTGAAAGGTCATAACAAAAAATGGCAAAATCAATTAAAATCAGGCACAGGGAATTAAATCAATACCCCTTACTCCATCACACCTTAGCATCCATTATTTACCAGTCCATTCTTGGATTGTGTAGCAATACACCTGTGCTGTTAGAGATTGACAGAAACCTAATATTGGAATTCCAAAGATATGGAAAAATGCCTTTTGAGTGGTGGGAAAAGCACCTGACATCCTATTCTATTAATTATGTAAGCCTTGCCCAAACAAGTGCTTGGATAAAGCTTGAACATCCCCTTGGAAAGGATATTTTTCAGGAAGGCACCTATTTTTATAATTGCAGTTCAGGGTGCTTTGAGATTGAAATGGATTCCAATGGTATGCTTGTAGACATTTTTGGAGAATTTAACGGGAACACACCAAGCATTATACCAGACCTTTTTAAAGATTATCCGGATCAAGAATATTTGTCAGATAATATCTTTTCTGATCAATCTTCTGTGGATATGGTATTAGAAGATGAGGATTTCATTAGAGGACTCATACCTGCACCATTCAAGATCATTGAGGTTGAATGATGTGTTACCTTATATCATATTTTGCTATGAACTCATTTATCCAAGAAACATTTTCATAATCACCTGATAAGTTTTTCATCTCATCCATAGAGCATGAAAACAAGGTTGGAGGCATTGAAAATGAACTTAAAAAATTCAAAATCAATGATTTCCCTTTAAATGTATTAATTACTTATGTTTATAAGGATAGTATAGATCATTTTATTATAGATAAACATATTAATATTATAGAAAAAATAAAAAACTTGTTGCTGATATTATATACAGGGGAAAGCCTTAAAAACCATAAGCGTGGAGAGGAAATTCGCTGGGAATACCTTTTTTACAATAACGGAGAATTAGATATGTCAAAATTAAAGGACGCTTAACTGAACTTTACCGCATTATTAAAAGCTTCTAAGGATAAATCACCTTCTTTAAGATATTTGTTCCCTATTTTTAAGACATCTTGCCATGAAATATGTGGATTGTACTTTTCTAAACCAAGCTTAAATAATTTTACTTCTGGCATTGTATCAAAATCGAGATCTTCATATAACAATTGTTTCCATACTTCTCCAATCTTTCTTGTTCTGTCTATCTGTTTTTGATCAAAATTTAGTGTGTATTTTGCTTCATAGATTAAAAGGTTATTGTTATAACAAACAACTAAATCAGGCTTAGCATTGAACATGCCTTGAAAGCATGAATAAAGAATACTTTCATCTTCGGTAAGCAGGATCTGATTTTGTTTTGCTTTGGCTCGTATTTGCTTTGGATGTGTTTTATTGATGTTGTTAAGTATTGTAGGTAAGTCGGAATAAAGTCGATAATCAGCTAAATTCTCTTGTGTTGCTATAATTTCACACAATTGATCAAGCAAATTGTTTACATTAGGCTTTCTAATAAAATATGCATCTCTCAATAAAGCTACTTCTGAGAATATTCTTGGATTGATTATTTCTGAATCACCAACAAATTCCTTTAGAGGACCATATTGGGGATATTCCGACAAAAGAAGCCTAAATAAGTGCGAACAAAGGTTCCTTTCCTCCCTGTTGTATTCTGAATATTTGTACATATCCTTTCCTTTCATAAGATTATTTGCAAAAATATAAGAAAGATACTCGATAAATTTCTCTCAACTTTTCTAAAATCCGTACCATCGCCAACGTATCCATTTCGCAATACTCCAGAAGCGCCTTGCGGATTTTTTCTGTCTCTTCAAGGTCCTCCAACGCCCACATATTAAGCCATGCATTAGATGCCATTCCACCTTCACTTATCTCCATATCGTCATAGCGCAATTCGGGTACAAGTGCAGGGAGAACATACTTTATTGAATAAGATCCTTCCATTTCCCAACGGTAAACATCTTTTTTTCTGAAGGGAATCATTAGATCCTGAATATTTTGGATGATATTTTCTATCTGGTCTGAGTATTCGGGGAACCACTTTGCTAAATTGTTCAAAACACCAATCTCAAAAGTTTTATTGTAAACAAGAACACATGCATCTTCAGGAATTTCTTTTAGCAATTTTTCTAATAGTTCTTTTCTCGGGTCAACATGGGCAGGTGCCAGATATTCATAATGCTGTAACTCTGCATTCTCACTTTTGAGATAATGGAGTGAATACTGAAATGGAACCTGCTGATAAGGTCTTGTCTCATCAAACATAGGAATGGGAGTCATGAATGTAGTTTCAAAATCCAGGAAACAAATTGGAAACCACAGGGTATCAAGGAATTCCTTAACCGCTGCTTTGTTGGTAATGTTCTTTTTATCAAGTGTTCCTTCCAGTTGAATCCTTTGGTTTTGTGGCAAAATATCTCTGGGGATATCTTCCAGACGGATTATTCCTTGCCTGTAAAGATCAAACTTATTTGGACCGTTACCTTTTAAATTAAAAATGGAATTTTCGGGTATGTGCATCCAACAATAACTGCAAAAGTCACAATCATATGGATCAGTACAGTGATCACCAATGTCGATATTTGGCTCCTGACTTTTTAGCATTTCTCTCATTTTGTTAATTTCATTTTTTATGAAATTCTGTTTCTCAATAACATCATTTGAAATATCCTGGATTGCGAAAAGTTTATCGACCTCTATTTCACCCTGTCTTACATACTGATTGTTTATGTGAACAAGAAATGCTTTTGAAACTTTAAGGCCGGAACCTTTGAGAACATAGTACTGAATTGCGACATCGTCATAATAAACATCTTTAACTCCGGTTGACCCCTTAACTTCATAGATTTCCCATCCATTTTTGGTTTTTCGAAGGATATCAACTTTTACGAAAACATTATCATAACTGAAGGCAGCTTCATATATGACCGTGGTCCCATTTTCAATCTCAACCTTTGTCCGTTTAATTTGATTAGAAAGAGAGTTGTCATCCCAAAGAATCTCTACCCCACCCGGAAAAAGCTTCTGAGCATAGATGCCCACATTAGTACCCGTCTGAAATTTCGCTTCCTGTTCTTCAGATACTTCATTCTTTAATTCAGGGTTATATTTATGAAGATATAGAGATTTATGACATTGAAGTCCTCTGATGAAAAGGGATTTGCTTAGATAAGTGCTGATTTTTTTATTCATTACAGTCATTTTAAATTCCACATTAAGGTTTCAAATATTTTACATTTTATTTGAGTTATCTGAAAGTGTCAATTTGCAATTTTGGAATTTATATTTTAGATTTATGGTGTGTTTGTTGAATTTTTGAAAATTAAGCAATTTCCCAACTGAATGTTCCTGGCTGGTGAATTCCTTTATGGAATAACTATTTGATTTATAGGTCTGGACACTTTAATAATGCCTATGATTAGATTCCTTAAATCCATTTATTTTTTGACCCTCTTTTTCATTATCATTCCCGCGATTGCTCTCGCCGGTCAATACCAAGTGGTCCGGGTTGTTGATGGTGATACAATCGTTATTAGATATAACGGTAAATATGAAAAGGTCCGTTTGCTCTGTGTGAACACCCCGGAATCTGTTCATCCGGATAAAAAACAAAATATTCCCATGGGTAAAGTTGCATCCAGATACACCCAAAAAAAAGTTACCGACAAATACGTTGATCTTGAATTTGAAAAAAAAAGACTCAGAGGAAATTACGGGCGTCTTCTGTCTTATGTTCTTTGTAGATGGACAAAATTTAAACTTGGATCTTGTCAGACAGGGATTATCACCTTATTACACTAAATATGGCCGGAGCCAAAAATATGATGCTGAATTTCGTGCTGCCGAGAAACAGGGCCGGAAAGAAAAACTGAATATATGGGGTGATCCTGAACTTACAAAGAAATATTTGCGGTTGAAATCGAAGTGGGGGCAACGTGGTAAGTTTTAAATTCTCACAAAATTTGCTTTCTGCGTGTGCTTATTGTTTTTCCTCGTATGCCGGGCTTATGGTCACTGAGTGAAAAACTGAGTGAAATAGGTTGGAGAAATTCAGGTTTTTTACCATTTTTACGGGTAAATTCCCGCAAATAATTACGCAGTAAGATTTTGAAATAATAGTAAATAACTAAAATTATTGCTAAATGTAAAATGAGAGCAGTAGCCTTTCATGCCGGCAGCAGGGGTTCAAATCCCCTTGGGGACGCCACCGAGATTTAAAAGCTCGTCACATTCCATGACGGGCTTTTTTATTTGCATCAAATCTATTTGAAATACTCTTGATAATCCGATTCAAAGCCAAACCAACCCTTATCAAAGTTGTTTTAATACATCTTAAGAGGTTTATAGGTTGCTTTAAAGCAACAATTAATCAAATTTTACTTGACTAACCATGAACAATGTGACATGTTGTTTTAATTAAACATAAAAAACTTATAAGGGGTTTTAAATCAACATGCCACGTGTCAGTAAAATCTCAAAATCTCTACCGGCTGCGATTGAGGAAATACTAAATCGCTTGGGTCGAAATATACGAACCGCCAGGTTGCGGCGTAAGCTTTCCATGAAAGAACTCGCCGAACGCATAGGTATTTCGCGATATGTACTGTCAGATGTAGAGAAGGGTAAGCCTACTACTGCTATAGCCGCATACATAGGAGCGTTATGGGCACTTGGTCTTCATAGAAATATTCGCGAACTGGCTGACCCTGACAGTGATGAGGAAGGCAAGATATTGGAACGGGCCAGAAGCCCCCGGACAGCACCAAAAAGAAAGATTATAGACGATGACTTCTGAACGAGCATGCTATGTATATATTGTACCACCTGGCGCAACTGAATTTGTAACTGCAGGTCGCTTTGAGGTGTTCGTGACTCCTGATGGTGATTCGGTCGGACGGTTCTTTTACGGACGGCACTATCTTGAACGCAACAATGCTGTTGAACTTGATCCGGTAGAGTTACGCCTTCGGAGAGGACAATATGAAACAGCACGAATGGATGGTTTTTTCGGCGCAATCCGAGACTCAATGCCGGATTACTGGGGAAGGCGCGTAATTGAACGAAACACTGGTCACACCCAACTTGAAGAATTCGATTACCTGATGTATGGCCCTGATGATCGTGCTGGAGCGCTGGGATTCGGTTTGAATGTTCAGCCGCCTTCTAAGGAGCATCGGTTTAACAAGACAATGGATTTGGAACGTCTACAGGCTGCCGCTGACACTATCATCAGTGATAAACCAAATACTGAAGACTCAGCCACAAGGCAAGCCGAAGAACTTATGCTGGTTGGCACATCAATGGGAGGTGCCCGACCCAAAGCGGTTGTGGAACATGAGCAAAACCTGTGGATCGCTAAATTCAGCAGGTATGATGATCGATGGAACCATCCTCGTGTAGAACACGGACTGTTAAGGCTTGCCCAAAAATGCGGTATATCCGTGGCTGAAAACAGGATAACAAATATTGGAGGAAGGGATATACTCCTGGTTCGCAGATTTGACCGTGAACGGACTGAAAAAGGTTATCAACGACACCGGATGGTCAGCGCACTTACCATGTTGCGAAGCGATGACAGCCCTACATCTCGGCGGGACTGGTCTTACATTCTGTTTGCAGATGAGCTCAGACGTGTGAGCAGGATGCCGGAAGCTGATCTTCGTGAGCTGTTTGTCAGAATGTGCTTTAATGCGGCAGTTTCCAACCTGGACGATCACCCTCGCAATCATGCCATTCTGGCAAAGGGCCGGGACTGGAAATTAAGTCCTGCCTTTGACCTGACACCAACTCCAATGATAGCTATGGAAAGAAGAGATCTTGCTATGGCTTGCGGAAATAGAGGTCGCTATGCCAATCAAAAAAATCTTTTAAGCCAACATGAACGGTTTCTGTTAAATGAAAAAGACGCTACCGCTATCCTAAATAATATAGTTGAGACCGTACGAACTTCATGGCGCCAAGTAATGCAAGAATCTGGTGCCAGCAAAATTGACAATGAAATGATCGAATCTGCTTTCCTATACAGAGGCTTCTTCTATTGAGATCATTGACAAGAACATTGAATAAGAACAACCTTTCACTTTAATCTTTAATGCTCCGCCCGCTTGTTGCGGGTAATTCATTTTAATATCAATCCTTTATAGCTTAATTGAAGATCTTTTAAGCAACTATGATACTTTACACGTCCCCTTGGGGACGCCACCAACAAAACAAAGCTCAGCAAACCCATGCCGGGCTTTTTTTAATGGTTGTAAAAAGATAAAATAGTAGTTATGATCATCTTACTTTAGTCTTACCTAAGCTGAGCGTTTCAAATTTTAAAAGGTAATCAACTATCTTTTATTTTTAATGAATTATCTTAATTTATATTTTTAAAATTTGAAACCCTTCGGGATTGCCGATATTACCGCATCTACTGTGTCAGATGCCGTCCCGCATAGTTGACTATAGCGGAACAACATCTTCCTTGTATCTGCGGCAACACAGCCAGAGGCGGGCAAGCCTCGACAATCGCTCAATTTAGGTATTACATGACTTTCGGCCATTTGATAACTTATTTGATTTAACTTAAGACAACTGCTTCTCGAAAGAAAACTCCATTCTTTTGCCTTGGGGTCCAATGACATGCAAGGCATTTATCTTTTCAATTGCCGC
>Ga0222665_1001617_pt1 | contig 9817 bp, 6 predicted proteins | sample AntAcemetagen653_FD_179853 | JGI IMG/M metagenome (GOLD analysis project Ga0222665, IMG submission 179853) | Saline water microbial communities from Ace Lake, Antarctica - #653 | ecosystem: Environmental > Aquatic > Non-marine Saline and Alkaline > Saline | place: Antarctica: Ace Lake | collected...
TGCAAATAATATTCGTATTGATCCCGTTTTTAGGACTGTGGTAGCTGAATGCGAGATAGACGACTCTCTTGTAACTTTAAAAGCAGAATTACCCGTGCTTATAACGGTAAGAAAAGGCTCAAACAATAGAAAAATGCCATCAATCTCTGATGTTAGAAGGGCTTTTGGTGCGCATCTAGAGATAATAACTGCAGAAAATGCAAAATGTGACATGAAAAAGATAGGACTTTCCGGCAGCCCGACAAGAGTTGTAAAGATCGAGCCGGCAATCAAAGAGGGAGCCTGTGAAATGTTCTCTGAACAAGATTTTGATAAAGGTGTTGATAAAATTCTGAAAAAATGGCACCAAAGGGGTGTGAAATGACAGTTTTCTTTACATTTTGCGGTGAGTTTGTGTATAAATAACAGAGATTATTGAGCGAAGGAAAAAACAATGCAGGGAACGAAAAATACTGTTAAAAAAATTAACTTCATTGATCTTCAGGCACAGTATTGTGCTTATGAAGATGAAATAGATGCAGCTATTAAAAATGTATGTAATGAAGCACGGTTTATTATGGGACCTCAGGTTAAAGAACTGGAAAAAAAGCTTGAGGATTTTACGGGATCCCCAAACGCGATAACCTGTTCAAGCGGGACTGATGCCTTGCTTCTTGCATTAATGGCCTGCGACGTAGGTCCTGGCGATGAAGTGATAACAACACCATTTACATTTATTGCAACTGCCGAAGTTATTTCATTTCTTGGAGCAACTCCGGTCTTTGTTGATATTGATGATATTACATACAATATTGATCCGACACTGATAGAAGAAAAGATTACGAAAAGGACTAAAGCAATTATTCCAGTCTGTCTTTACGGACAACCTGCGGATATGGATGAGATAAATGAAATTGCGGCAAAGCACAACATCTATGTGATAGAAGATGCCTGCCAGAGTTTTGGATCGGTATATAAAGGAAAAAAGAGTTGCAACCTTTCTACATTGTCCTGCACAAGTTTTTTTCCTTCAAAACCACTTGGATGTTACGGTGACGGGGGGGCAGTATTTACGAACAATGAAGAAATGGCGGAAAAGATCAGAAGTCTCCGAGTGCACGGCCAGACTAAAAGGTACCATCATAAATATGTAGGTTTGAACGGCCGTATGGACACATTGCAGGCTGCAATCCTCAATGTTAAGATGGATCATATCGAAGATGAGATATCTAAAAGGCACAAAATCGCTGCCAAGTATTCAGAGAAGTTAAAGAATTTAGATGACTTGGTAGTTCCTTGTATAAAAGAGGACAGAACTTCAGTATTTGCGCAATATTCAATTAGAGTGAAAGATAGAGAAAAGGTTGTTGAGAAATTAAAAGAAGCAGGAATTCCAACGGCAATTCACTATCCAAAACCGTTACATCTTCAGGAAGCTTACGCTGATCTTGGATATAAAACTGGGGATTTCCCTGTTTCAGAGATGATAAGCCAACAGATACTTAGTCTTCCGATAAGTCCTTTTTTAAGTGATGTGGATCAGGTGTATATCTGTAAAATAATGGTTGATGATAATTAATAAACAGGTTTGGATATGCGTAAGTTGAATAATGATAAAGAGCTGAGCTTATTTGATATACTCGGCTTTTTTAAAGATAATGCTAGAGATTTCTTCTTGTATTTCTTGGTTTTTCTAGTTCTTCTGTTTACTTATTTTCTATTTTTTATAAGACCCGTTTACAAAGTAGATTCAAAAATTGAAGTTAATGAGTTTGGTGATTCAATTTCTTTAAACCCCATGTCTTTTATGCTTGGTGATTCAAGTACATCTTCTATGATCACAGAGGAAGAACTTTTTAAAAGCAGATTGATCGTAGATAAAGTAATTGAAAAATGCAACTTGAGAGCAGTAATTAGAAAAGATTATAACAACATGTTTGTTTATATAGTAAAAAACATTTTAGGAATGTCTACTGATAGCGGAGGGTTTTTTATCAGGGAATTTCCAGATTCTTTTATTGAAGACCTTTCATTGACAGTTTTAAGTGCCAGTGAATATAAAATATCATTGTCTGATAAAGATCAGATTTGTAAATGGGGCGAGAGCTGTTTTGTTGAAGATAAGGAAATTAACATAGAAAAAATTGGCACATTGCAGGAAGGTTCGACTTTTTCAATTGAACACAGCCCAACGATCGTAACGAGAATTGAATTTCTTAAAAGATTGTCAGCAAAAAACTATACTGGAACAAAAAATATTGATCTAAGCTATTCTGATGAGAATCCATATTTAGCTTCAAAAGTACTAAGTATTGTAATTGATGTTTATGAATCAATAAAAAAAGAGTGGGACAAAAAAGAAATATCAGACAAGAAAAAGTATATACAATCTATTTTAGGCGATGTTAAGAAAGAGATAAAAGAAAAGGCAGAAAAACTTGTAGAATATCAGAAGAATAATGAAACGATAAGTCCTGACCTTAAAATTGAAGCCCTGATAAAACAAATCGGAGAGATTAAGATAAAGATATCATCAATACAGCTTACTAAAAAAATATTAACTAAAGTTATTGATGAATTGAGAAACGATTCTTTTGAAACTATTACGATTCCTTCTATGTCCGGTGATCTTTCAATGGTAGAGCTTATAAACGCCCACAACAATCTTGTTTTAAAGCGTGATTCTCTTGCAGAACAGCTTACAGATAAGCATCCCCAAATTGTGGGTATGAATAACGAGATTAAGGAATCAGTTAAGAATCTTTCTGATCTCTTAAAACAGCAAATTAAAGTTTTTACAAGTAGTGAAAAAGCTCTTGAGAATGAAATTACGGGCATTATGGCCGAGAACAGTGATATCCCTGAGAAAATCTTACGATCAGAGGCCCTTAAGAATGATTTAAATTTGACTGAGAAGCTATATGTTGCTCTAACTAGCAAACTTTATGAAAGCACAATTGATAAGAAAACAGGGGTTCCGCCAATAAAAGTAATAGATTATCCAACAGCTGAAGTTTTAAGAAAATCGCCCAAGATATTTATAAGTTTTATTGTAATGGTATTAATTTCCTTTGTTTTATCATTTTTAGCAATCTTTTTAAAAGAGATCTTTAGAGTTAGGGTGTTTAACAAAAGACAAGTTGATAAAATCTTTGGAGAAGGAGAGGCTGTAAGTTTAAACATTAACGAGGAATCAGATCTTGAGTTTTTTACTTCTGTTTTAAAAGCTAAAATGGAAATGTCGGACCAGAATGTTTTAATTTCTTATTCAACTGAATTTATTGATAAGGCTGTTGGTTTAATACAAAAAAACATTCCACAACAGAAATTTATCATTATTAATGAAAAAGAGGGTGTTTCTTTAAAAACGTTTCTAACACAAGCTGAAACTAACAACTTGAATAAATCTAAAGTGATGCTAAAAGTTGAAAATGATCTCATGTCGCTACTATTTAAAAATGAATCATTTTTAAATACAGTCAGATCTTTGAGTCAAAATGATTGGACATTATTTTTGTGTCTGCCTTTCTCAAGTATTGACAGCTTTCTTAGAGACTTAAACAGTTCATCACTGTTTATTACTTTTTTTGTCGAAAGTGGAAAAACTCCTATCAAACAAATTCAGGAGTTTGCTGAATTTATTTTGGACAACAATGAAATCAAGAAATTGATCATTTATTCAAAAACTCTGGACTGATAAAATGCATTCTCGTTTTATTAGATCAGAGTTCTCAAGAAATCTTGCAGTACTCATGACAGGAACAGCTTTAGCACAGGCATTACCCATTCTGGTTTCTCCCTTTTTGACAAGACTTTATTCTCCAGAAGAGTTTGGAGTTTTAGCAGGGTTTCTTGCAATTGTTAACATTGTTTCAGTTATTGCATCAGGCCAGTACGAGTTAGCCGTTGTTCTCCCTGAAAGTGATAAGGATGCCACTGCATTAACTTGTATTGGAATAATGCTTGCGTTGTTTATATCCGCACTGGTCTTTTTTATAGTTGGTGTCTTTATATTCAATGACTATATTCCCAATTGGCTTGTTTTAGAGAACAAATGGATGATGTTTTTGTTCCCAATATTGATACTTTTTACTGCAGGAAACAATATCTTAAGCAGAAATCTAACAAGGTTTAAGAAATACAAGATAATGGCACACTCAAAAGTTGCTTGGCAGATCTCAAACAACACACTTAAACTGGTTTTAGGTGCCCTTAACTATACCGGAATCGGGTTGTTTGTAGGAACGATAATCGGGTTTCTGGTGTCAATAATCTTTCAAACTAAAGCTTTGTTTTCATCTTTTATGGTTCAGGCGAAAGACCTTGAATTAAAAGATCTTATTAGACAGGCAAAAAGATATAAAAAGTTCCCTCTGGTTAGTAGCTGGGGAGCCTTGATGAATGTCGCTTCCGTTCAAATCCCTGTTTTGTTGTTTACTACGCTTTTTTCATCTGAAATTGCCGGATTCTTTTCTTTAAGCAATAAAATTGTGTCAATTCCAATGATCTTTATCGGTGCCAGTATTTCACAGGTTTTTATGGAAAGAGCTGCAAAAATAAAGAGTAATAAAGAAGAGTTGAAAGATCTAACGCTTTCTATTTTCAATAAGTTATTACTTATTGGAACTATAGGACTATCTGTTATTACTTTTTATGGAGACTTGATTTTTCCTTTAGTCTTTGGTGATGAATGGTTTCAGGCTGGCAAGTATTCACAATGGATATCTATTTGGAGGATTTTTATCTTTGCAGCGTCACCGTTAAGTACGATGTTTTTTGTACTGGAAAAGCAGGGTGAATCATTCATTTGGAATTTTGTAATGCTTTTTTCCAGGGTTATGATAATTTATCTTGCGTGGACACTATCTTTTAGCGATTTAAAAACGGTTACCTTGTTTTCAGTTGTCGGAGCATTTTTATGGGTGTTTATGTCAATTCGTATTTTAAATATGGCTGGAGTGACCTTGAAAAAAAGTTTTATGCAGTTTTTTCTTTTCTTTGTTGTTCCAATGACTGTTCAATGGCTGTTATCAATTCCTATTAGGAGTCTGATATTAAAATGAGTAAGAATTTTTCTAACGATCTTTTTAAAATAAATTTAGACTTTGGAAGCTGGTTTAGTGCTGATATTCCATTCGGTAAGATCTTTCTTAGAGGCACTATTTACAAAGGAACTGAAGAGGTCGCTATTCAAACTTTGGGTAATGAGATATTTGGACAAGAAAAAGACGTCGGAAAAATCTTAAGTAAATACTCCGGGTTTTATTCATTATTGATCATAACAGAAAAAAGATTAGTCGCTGCAGTTGATGTTGCACGGTCCATACCATTATTTTTCCATAGATGTTCTGAAAACATCATGATAAGTGATAATGCTGATTGGATTAGAAAAGAGGTAAACATTCAGGAAATTAACGTGGTTTCAAAAAGGATGTTTCAATTATCTGAAAATGTTTTGAATAACGGGACCTTATTTGCTGAAATAATGCAAATTAAGGCTGGAGAATATTTAGACTGTACGATGTCATCAGATAAATGCCTGGAGACTGAAATTAAGAGATACTTTTCATACACATATAGAGGAAATGATACAGGTCAAAATATAGAAGAGTTGCAGATAGAATCTCTTTCTAAAGCGTTTGAAAAATTAATTAAATATGCTGATGGCAGACAGATTGCTGTTCCTTTAAGTGGAGGATACGATTCTCGATTAATTGCTTCTATGCTGAAACGTTCCGGATATAAAAATATTGTTACTTTTTCATATGGTTTAAAAGGAAATAGCGATGCTGAATTCAGTAAAGTTATTGCCGAGAAGTGCAACTTAAAATGGCATTTTGTCGAATATACGAATGAGAAATGGCAAATAGAATGGCAAAAAACTGATCGTTTTAAATGTCAAATCTATGCATCTCAATGGTCTAGTCTTCCACATATGCAGGATTGGCTTGCGATAAAAGAATTGAAAAAAGACAAGATCATTAATGATGATTGTATCATTGTTCCAGGCCATAGAGGAGTACTTTGTGGATTAGCCTATCTTCCTGTTGATATTCTCGCAAAAAAGAATATCAAACACGAAGAGTTTGTTGATTCAATTTGGAAATGTCATTTTTCTTTATCTCCTAAGAAAGATATTGATGCGGAAACTATCGGTGAAATAAAAAAACAAATAGGGCAGCTATCAGATAGAAAAGAATTAAACGAGTCTGATTTTATTAAATTATTCGAATGTTGGGAGTGGCAGGAAAGACAAACTAAATTTCTGGTTAATTCAGTTAGAGTGTACGAGTTCCTAGGGTTTGAATGGTGGCTTCCATTATGGGATAAAGATTTTATTGAGACCTTTTTATTTGATTCGATAAATATTGAAGAGGGAAGAAAGAGCTATGATGAGCTTGTTAAAAAGATCTTTTCAGAAACTACAGGATACAAGGAGGATTACAATATTGGTAATGCTTCCGATTCTTTTAAACATAGGGTTGTGATGTTTGTTAAAAGATTGACCCTGAAATCAAAGGAGACGAGATGTTTTTATAAGGTTCTTAAGAATGTTTGTAACAAAGTTGCTATGATGAGAAATTTAGCAAACAAGAATGATATGGCATTCGAGGGTAGATATCCCAAAGAAGTTTATAATAGATTAAGTAGAAATGGTTATAAGATAAATGGAATACATTCATACCAGTTTCTATCTGAATTAGAACAAGTTCTATCTGATTCGTTCAAGAGAGAAACAGAGTCGAATTAATTGAGGTAAATTTGTATTATTTAGCATCTTTTTTAGTTTTATACGTTTCATACAAACTTTTTAAGATCAATGCGGGCACAATGGCCCTAAACAAGATGAATATGATCTCCTTTATTTTTTATAAGGAGATATTTTTAATGTCTTTTGTAGGAGCTGTTCTAGTAGTAAACAACATTGATGATCATTATTTAATTCAGAAACTATCTTTTAGTGATTCCAGATTTCAGGGTTGGCTGGCAATAATGTATGCAATGATAATGCTTCCTGTAGGAATGCTGATAGCCAAGAAAATGTTAAACGCAAAAAGTATTGAGAAACTATTTGACAGGTTTACATCAAAAAAAATAGTGTCAATAGTGTCAGAGAGCGATTCATATCTTCGGATAACACTCATCGTGTTGTCATTTATATCTGTTCTTTCTTGTTTTTATACTTTTCATGTAATTGGTGAAATTCCTTTTTTCAATCTTTTTAAGGGTTTGGATCCCAAAGCTCTTGCTCGCATTAGAATCGATGCGTCAAGAGAGTTTCAGGGAAATGTTTACCTTAGGAACATATTTGCTATTTCTCTAACCCCGATATTATCCTATATCGCTTATGGTTATTATAAGATGACAAAATCCAAAAAAGACCTTCTATGGTTTTTTGTGATGTTTATATCTTCAGTGATGATAAATACTTACAGTCTTGCTAAGTCGCCACTGCTTGTTTATCTTATTAGTTTTATTTTGTTGAAAATACTGATAGAAAAACAAGTTAGTTATAAGTTTTTTATGCTGCTTGGTGTATTTATTGTTGCCTTCCTTGCTTTTATGTATTTGAAATTCATGGGATCAGCAAACTCTACTGATGTTGTTTCTCTCTTCACTCAATTTAATCAGGGAATATTAGGAAGAATATTTTTAAGCCAAGGTGCGGGGACCTTCTTATCTTTTGATATTTTTCCTGACAAACATCCGTTTTTAGGCATCTCAAGTTTTTCAAAACTTTTCTCTGAGATATTTTCAATAGATAATAGTGATAGATCTGCACGGATTATTATGGCAATTATAAACCCACGAGCTGTAGAAGAGGGAACAGCTGGGGTTATAAATACACTGTTTATTGGTGAAGCATGGGCCAATTTTGGATTGGCCGGAGCATTGTTCTCTCCTATCTGGGTTGGATTTGTAATACAATGGAGTTATATTATTCTTTTGAGGGCCGCGAAGAATCCTGTATTTCTTAGCTTGATGGTATATCTTACTTACAAATGGCCTGTTACCGGCGGGTTTAATGATTTTGTATACAATGCAGGAATAGCAATGATGCTTTTAGTTTTCTTTCTTATCGTAGGATTCAGTATAGGTGCTCGAATTGTAAATACTGGAGCAAAAGACGTGGGGTTGATAAATAAGAATGAATAGAATGATATTTCATGTGCCATTTAAACTTGATAAAAACCCGAAATCTGCAAGTGGGTTACGTCCGAATAAAATGATAGAAGCATTCAAAAATATCGGATACGAAGTGTGTGTTGTTGCAGGAAAAGCAAAAGAAAGAAAAGAAATAGTGAAAATTGTAAAGAACAATATTAAAGATGGTGTTAAATATGATTTTTGTTATTCTGAATCCTCAACAATGCCAACGTTATTAACAGAAAAGCATCACTTGCCTACAATTCCCTTTCTGGACTTTGACTTTTTTAAAGTTTTGAAGAAAAACTCTATTCCCATTGCTTTGTTTTATCGGGATGTTTATTGGAATTTTGATCTATACAAAAAAAATGTAAATGTTACAAAACGAGTTTTCTCAAAGTGTTTTTACAAATATGACCTGAAAATGTACAATAAATATATAGATGTACTCTTGCTTCCTTCAATGAAAATGCTGGATTACATTCCATATCCAATTGAAGTACCTGAAATTTATTCTCTTCCTCCCGGTTGCGAGATAAAAAATATTGAAAAGAAGCAAAGTGAATCTGTAAACAAGTTGCATATGCTTTATGTTGGCGGCATAACTCCTCCGCTATATGATATAACACCATTAGTTAACTCAGTTAAGGATGTAGAGGGTGTTTATTTGAAAATTATTTGTAGAAAAAATGAGTATGAAAAAATGGAAGCGTTCTATGGATTAGAAAAAATAGAAAATATAGATGTTGTCCATGAGAGTGGAGAACAGGTAAGTAACAGTTTTCGTGAGGCTGATGTTTTTTCAATTGTTAGAGGCTCTTGTGAATATCTTTCTTTTGCCATGCCGTATAAATTTTTTGAAGCATTGACTTGGGAATTACCTATAATTACTGCAAATGGAACTGTTGTTGCTAATTTTATTAAAGAAAATGATATTGGTTGGGTCCTTGATAATAGCTATGGTGAGTTATTTAAAACTTTATCTGAAAACAAAGATTTAATTGACGAGAAGGTCGAAAATATAAAAAAAATTAAAAAAGAGAATACTTGGGATTCTAGAGCAGAATTTGTTGTGGAAAAACTGATAGGGTTGAGGTAATGTTTTGAGACTTTTGATGCTTGGTGACGGCTCTTCAATACACACAAAAAAATGGGCATCATCGTTATTGAAAAGAGGAGTGACAATACATCTGTTTAGTCTGAAGAGTTTTGATAAAAATGATTATCCCCTTGAGAATTTTACGTTTACAGTTGTTGATTGTCAGAAAAGATCCTCAAAATTTGGCAGATTAGGAAAAATCTCATACTTAAAAGTTATACCTGAATTAAAAAAACAGATCCGTCATTTTTCTCCGGATATTATTCATGCCCATTTTGCTACGAGTTATGGTCTTTTAGGAGCTTTATCCGGTTTTCATCCTCTAATGATCTCTGTTTGGGGTTCTGATGTTTTTGAATTTCCAAAGAAATCTTTCCTTCATAGAAGCATTATTAAATACAACCTTTCTAAAGCAGTTGCAATTTCATCGACAAGTCACGCTATGGCAGAGGAAACAAGAAAGTATACTGACAAGCCCATAACAGTTATTCCGTTTGGCATTGATCTTGATAAATTCACGAATTTGTCCATGGATAAAAGCATTGACAGAGCTCTTTTTAATGAAAATGACATTGTTGTTGGAACTATTAA
>Ga0222665_1001618_pt1 | contig 9814 bp, 7 predicted proteins | sample AntAcemetagen653_FD_179853 | JGI IMG/M metagenome (GOLD analysis project Ga0222665, IMG submission 179853) | Saline water microbial communities from Ace Lake, Antarctica - #653 | ecosystem: Environmental > Aquatic > Non-marine Saline and Alkaline > Saline | place: Antarctica: Ace Lake | collected...
AGCATAATATCGCCTAAACTTACAGCAAGTTTTGGTTGAGGCTCATAATTGGATATATATTTCACAAGTTTTCCATAAACACCATATCCCTGCCTTTGATCGCCTAAAACGACAAAAGACCAATCTTCATCCGATTTTTTAACTTCGGTTTTTGTACATTGATAAAATAGTCCGGCTATGAAGATTAAAACAAAAACATTTAAAAATATCCTGAATTTTACTGGCATATAAAATACTTTATTTTGTACAAAAATAATAAAATACAATCACATTTTAAAGCACTAAATAATAATGACACTTTCTTTAATATCGAATCCCTGGTACCAGGGACAGAATAAATTATAATGGAATAATACCTAAAGCCATTACCATTAACGAATAGTATTATTTCTACATTCATTATTTAATGTTGGATATTCATTATAAATGGCATCAATTTTATTTCTAATAAAGTCAGAAAATCTGAATTTAAAAACCTGTTAGCAAAAAAACCCTGAAAACTAAAAGCTTTCAGGGTTTATTATTTTTGTATTTCAAATATTTCTTAGAGTAATTTTTCGGGATATTGAAATTTTTCTTTTATGAAATCAATTGCTTTTACAAGATTTTCTTCTGCTTTTGGGCTTAAACCTTCTTTAAAATCCCATTCATAACCTTTGATATGAAGTAAATAAACCTTAGGTTTTTTTTTGTACAACTTTTCACAAAGTTGTACAACATAGCCGGGTGAAGCAGCGTGAGTTGTAAAAGAAACTTTTGAAGAGCCATCAACTTTGGTCAAAAGATAATCCTCAATGTCTTCTTCTGAGGCGTCAACAAAAACGACTATATCTTTATCTGAAATTTCTTCAGCATCTTCAATGTTTAATTGATAATTGCTATCGAATAAAAAAATTTGCAATCCCTGTTCTTTAGTCCAAACTTCAAAACGGTTAACAAATTCGTTTCCGAGGCCATCGTCCATCCGCCCGGGATTGCCATAAGCATAAAATAAAATATTTAATACGCTTTGTTTCATTCTTTAGATTAATTTAATTTTTGATTTTGGAATTTGTATTTTAATTCTTAATTCTAAAATCTAAATTCTTAAGACCTTTTTTTATCAATCAAATTATTGTTCATATCATACAAAGCAATTTCCAAAGGCATTTTCCCCAAAGCGTGAGTTGCACAACTTAAACATGGGTCATAAGCACGTATAGCTACTTCAACGGCATTCATCATAGGCTCGGTAATTTCTTTGTGGCCTGTCATCATATTTTCGGCAACAATTCTAACGGCATTATTCATTGGCTGATTATTGTTTGTTGTTGAAACAATAAGGTTAGCCATATCAATTTGGTCGTTATCATTAATGCGATAATGGTGAAATAATGTTCCACGTGGCGCTTCGATAACACCAACACCTTCTTTTTGTTTTGTTCCTTTCGTAACGAGGTCGTCGCCCAAAATATCAGGATCATTAAGAAGCTCTTTCATCATCTCAGCCGAGTGAAGCAATTCAATTAATCTTGCCCAATGCATGTGCATCGACATATTATTTGGTTTGCCGTTAGTGTAAGCTTTGAAAATTTCGCATTCTTTTTGAGCTAAAGGAGTTGGAATAAAATCACAGGTGTTCAACCTGGCTAACGGACCAACTGTGTACCAACCGTCTTTCTTACCATATTCACGTAAGTAAGGGAATTTCATATAACTCCAAGTTTTTACTTCTTCACCAATATATTCGAGATAATCTTGGTAATCGACATCATGTAAAATTTTCTTGCCATTAGTATCGATAGCTCTTAAAACTCCATGATAAAGGTCCATGGCTCCGTCTTTACGAACTAAGCTTAAATGACTTGATGGGAATTTTGCAAAATTATCAATCATATCGCTATGATCTTTATGATATGCCTTGAATAAATCAACTGAGGCTTGTGCCCATTCAATCATTTTATCAATATTTAAAGGATCAGCTCCTTTAAGGAATTCGTCTCTTTCTGCTAAGGAGAGGTTTTTGTTAATCCCCCCGGGAATAGCACCTGTTCCGTGAATTTTCTTTCCGGCAGTAGCACGAATAATTTCCTGGCCAAATTTACGCATCATCACACCTTGAACGGCAAGGTCCTTGAAGTTAAGGATAACACCGATGACATTTCTTATGGCCGGGTCGGCATCAATACCGAGAAGCAAATCGGGTGAAGCAAGGTGGAAGAAATGTAAAGCATGTGATTGGAACATTTGTCCGTAATGCATTAATCTTCTCATTTTTTCGCCAGTTGGAGTAAGTCCGTCTCCTGTTCCTGCACCTACGATTACGTCGAGAGCTTTTGCAGCAGCAAGGTGATGGCTGACAGGGCAAATACCACAGAGACGTTGAACTAATACAGGAGCCTCCCAATAAGGCCTACCTTGCACGAAACGTTCGAATCCTCTGAATTCTACGATATGTAACCTACTTTGAACAACATTTGCATTCTCATCGAGGTGAATGGTAACTTTTCCATGGCCTTCAACTCTGGTTACAGGTTCTATTGTTATTTTCTTTGTCATTTTTCTCAGATTTTAATCAAATTTAACAACTTCATAAGGCAATTTAAGTTCATTGCCTGTTACGAGAGCTATGAGTGCATCCCAAATCAAATCAGCCCTTGGTGGACATCCAGGCAAATAATAATCAATTTTAACAATTTCATGGCAAGGATAAACCTTATCAAGTATCATTGGAAGTTCTTCATCGTTAGGTAAAATTCCTTCTTCATTACCAACTTGTGCGGTTGGGCCGTTAAGGTATGCTTCATCTATACATTCTTTGATTGGAATTCCATTCCTTAAAGCAGGCAATCCACCCATAATGGCACATTCGCCGAGAGATATCAGAATTTTGCAATTTTTTCTGAAATCTTTTAATACGTGAATATTCTCACTATTACAACATCCGCCTTCAATAATTCCAATATCACATTGTTTTGTGAATTCTTTGATATCATCAATAGGGGATTTGTTAAATTCAACCACATCAATTAGGTCTAATATTCTTTCGTCAATGTCAAGAATTGACATATGGCAACCGAAACATCCGGCTAAAGATGTTGTTGCAACTACTGGTTTACTCATTATTCTTTAACCTCCACATTTATGTTTTCAACTACACTAATAATTTCTGTACCGATGGCTTGTTTGTCAAACTTACGGGTTCCTATAGGCTGATCAAAGCCTTTTTCTTTTCTAAGTATTGCACCTACGGGGCAAACATCCATAGCTTTTTGGGCTAATTCATCAGACATTGTAGCTGCAAGTTCTTTATCAAGACAAATTTCAACATCATGTGCTCTTTTATTAAAAGCGAAAAAGCTTCTGCCTTTTTCGTCCTTGATAGTTCTAATACATCTTTTACATTTTATACATCTGTTGCGGTCGATATATAATTTTGGCGAAGTTGCATCAACTTCTTTAAGTGGAAATTCATATGGAAAACGAGGGACAAGCATTTGATATTTATAGGCAAGAGCTTGTAATTCGCAATTTCCGCTTTTTTCACATGAAGGGCAAAAATGATTTCCTTCAACAAAAAGCATTTCAATTATTGATAAACGTAGTTCTTGAAGTTCAGGTATTTCACTTTCAATTTCCATGCCGGAAGCTACCGGAGTAGTACAGGCAGTCATATTTCTGCCATTGATTTTCACATTACATAATCTGCATGAACCGGCAGGTTTAACACCTTCCATATTACAGAGAAAGGGAATATAAACGCCGTTTTCTAAGGCAGCTTCGAGAATATATTGACCTTTTTTGGCAACACATTCTTTTCCATCTATTGTAAATTTAATTTTTTCGCTCATATTAATTTATATTTGAGGGTTTCTACCTACTGCTTCACACGAAGCGGCCACAGCAGCATCTAAATTAAAACCGGTATCAAAATCTTTTTCTTTATTTTTAATTAATGCTTCGTAATCTTCTCTGAAGTTTTTCAAAGTCGATAGAATTGGATTTGCAGCCGTTTGGCCTAAACCACAACGATTGGCTGCTTTCATGTTTTTGCTCCAATCTTCAAGATCGGTAAGATCGGACATCACACCGTTTCCGTCTAATAATTTCTGAAGCTTATTTTTCAGAATTACAGGTAATGAACGACAAGGCACGCATGACCCGCATGATTCATCAATAAAGAAATCCATAAAATTACAAACAATGTCTTTAATTAGGTTTCTTTGTTTTCCGATAATTATTATTGATCCACCACTTGGTAAATCTTCGAAACATATTGAACGTTTGAAATCTTTTTTCGAGATACAAACACCTGAAGGTCCGCTAACCTGAACTGCATAAGCATCATCAGCACCAGCCATTTCAAGCATATCGCGAACACGAATACCCCATTCTACTTCATAAACGCCCGGATATTTACAATCGCCCGATATACTTAATAATTTTGTACCGGCAGTTTCTTTAGTACCCATCATTGAGAACCATTCGCCACCATTTTCGATAATTTTTACAACTGAACTTAAAGTTTCAACATTGTTGATAACTGTTGGTTTTTGAAGATAGCCTTTCTGAACAGGGAAGGGAGGCCTGTTTCGAGGCTCACCTCTTTTACCTTCGCAGGATTCAATTAATGCGGATTCTTCACCGCAAACATAAGCACCAGCTCCAAACTGAATTCTGATATCAAAATCAAAACCGATTTTTCCGGCTATGTTTTTTCCAAGAAAGTTTTCTTTTCGAAGATTGTTTAGTACACCTTCGAGATAAGCTTTCATGTAGTGGTATTCCTGTCTTAAATATAAAACACCTTCTTTGGCACCAATTGCATAAGCGGCAATTGTCATACCTTCGAAAATTAGATTAGGAAGTTCGGTCAAAATAACCCTATCTTTAAAAGTACCGGGTTCGCCTTCGTCGGCATTACAAAGTACGTAACGCTCGTCGCCTTCGGCCATTGAACAGAAATCCCATTTCATTCCGGTTGGAAAACCTGCACCTCCAAGTCCACGAATATGCGATGCCTTAACTTCACCAATAACTTCTTTTGGAGTCATTGTTACGAGTTTGTTAATAGCTGAACCACATTCGTAATCGGAAAATAAAACACTTCCTTTTTTCATAATGTTGTTATTGACCATAGACTTTAGGAGTTCACTGCCATTCTTCCCATCACCATACTCACCCATCATTTCGGTAACACATTTTCCTTCTTTCATCCCTTTTACTAAATCTTTGACACAAGATTCGGTAAGTTTCGGGAAAACAGTTCCGTTAATAATAGCTGCCGGCTCTTGGTCGTTCATTCCGATACATGCCGTATTGAATAAACCTATTTGACCATCTTCGCTAACAGATCCAAATTTACATTTACATTCCTCTTCAAAAGCTTTCGCAATTTCGGCACGCCCCATCATATATGCTACAGCACTATCATTTAAATAAATAGTGTATTTGCCACGTGATTTTTGTGAAAAGAAATGATAAAATGATAATGTCTGTTTTACATCAACGGAGGAAATATTTAATCCCTCAGCCACCAATGCAACCACCTCATCAGAAATAAGCCCAAATTCGGCTTGGATATCAAGTAATATATCCATTAACCTGGCCTCATCTCTATTGAACTTTTCAATAATGTTGTTTATAATAGTTCTCATACAATTAACTAATATTTATCATTTATATTAAAAGCAATTTTTGTTTATCATTTGTTAATTATTTAACAGCCGCAAAATTAATTTTATTTTTCATATTAACAATCGCTAAGTATTATTTAGAACGTTTTTAATTAATATTTATTTCCCATTGAAATTAAGGCAATTAAAGTCTAAATATTTTTCTAAAAATGCGGAAAATATTTTTTAATTTCCCGTTTCAAATGTTTTTTGATTTTTTTTTTGAAATAATATTCTAATTCAGGCTAAGATTTTATTTTCAATCCCGATTTACAAAATAGGCAATTTCTTCTAATGATGTGATCATATCATATTCAATCAGATAAATATCGGGAGGAGTATCAATATGGGTAGATGTGAAATTTAATATTCCTTTAATTCCGGCATCGATAAGAATTTGCACAATATTTTCAACATAATCAGGTGGTACTGTAATAACTGCTATAGAAATACTATACTTCTTTATCAATTCTCTCATATCACAGACATTGTGGCAGTTAATTCCTGAAATGCATTTATTGATTTTTTTATTATCAATATCAAAGGCTGCAATTATATTCATTTTAGTGTCAGATGTTTTCAGGTATCTTACAACAACCTTCCCCAAGTTCCCGACTCCTATCAAAGCAACATTTTGCCCTTGTATGTTGTCAATCCTGTTTCCAATCAACTCAATAATTTCCTTAACATTATATCCTTTTCTATGATTTCCGGAAACACCGATCAACATCAGGTCTCGCCTTACCTGCACCGGATTTAGTTGCAACAGTCTTGCAAGGTCGTGTGAAAATATATGTGGTTCTTTCAGGTCTTGAAATTTAAGTAGAAGCCTTCTATATTTACTTAATCGTTGGACAGTACGGGCAGGTAGTTGCATCATGAGCGAATTAATTTCATTAAATTTCGGTAAAAATCGGTTTTTTTTTAATAAACAAAAGAAAAAATTTAAAAGATAATTTTTAGCTATTATCAAATAATTTTGTATTATTGATAAATAAAAAAATCATCAATATCTTTTTTTTAAATGAAAAGAAATTTTTTATTATGAAAAAAATACTTGCGATCGACGACCAAAAAGATAACTTGACAACTATAAAAGCGATATTAAGAAATAATATAACTGATTGCAAAGTTCTGACTGCAATATCGGGAAAAGAAGGAATTGAAATTGCCCGCAAAGAACAGCCCGATACTATTCTTTTGGATATTATAATGCCGGAAATGGATGGTTACGAGGTTTGTAATAAACTTAAGGAAGATGTTTTAACTACTCATATTCCTGTAGTAATGCTTACGGCAATAAAAACCGATACCAAAAGCCGAGTAAAAGGCCTTGAAGCTGGTGCTGATGCTTTCATATCAAAGCCTTATGAACCTGCTGAATTAGTTGCTCAAATTAAGGTAATGCTGAGAATTAAACAAGCTGAAGATGACTTGCGAGCAGAAAAAGAATTTTTAGATAAAAAAGTTAATGAAAGAACTAAAGAATTAATAGAAAGCGATAGGCTATTAAAATCAATTTTCGATGACCCGAAAACTTTTATAGGGATTTTGGAATTAGATGGAAGCCTAATAATGGCAAACAAAGCCGCTTTGAAATTCATTAATTCTTCAAATTCAGAACTAAAGGGAATAAAATTCTGGGAAACACCATGGTGGAAGCATTCCAAAGAATTACAAGAAAAATTGAAGGCAGGAATTGCAAAGACCTCCAAAGGAGAAATCGTAAGATTTGAAGCAGATCATTATGGCAAGAATAATAATTACATTATTGTTGAATTTTCAATGAGGCCTGTTAAAAACTCAAAAGATGAAATACATAGAATAATTGTAGAAGGCCTTGATATTAACGAACGCAAGGAGGCTGAAAAAGCTTTACTTAAAATAGCAGAGAGTTATAGAATAACTTCTGAAAAAACAGGGCAACTTGTTTACGATTATGATCCAGCCTCAAGTAAGGTTGTTTGGGCAGGCGCTATTGAATTAATCACCGGTTTTTCTTTTGATGAATTTCAATTAGTTGATGTAAATGGTTGGTCTGATATGATTCACCCTGATGATCGTGAAGTTATACTATATGAACTTAATAAGGCTGAAAAGGCATGTTCAAACTTTGATGTTGATTATAGGTTTTTACAAAAAAATGGCTCCTATATTTACGTTGAAGAGCACGGGGTATTTTTATCTGATAATGAGGGAAAGGCTAATAGGATGTTGGGGTCAATAAAAGATATCACTAAACGGAAACGTACAGAACAAATCCAAAAGGTATTATTTAATATTTCAAACGCAGTAATTACAACTGATAATCTTAAAAAACTAATTAGCTTGATCCAAAAAGAACTTGGAACAATAATCGATACCACTAATTTTTATATTGCAATTTATGACAAAAAAACTGATACACTTTCATTGCCTTTCCTTGCTGATGAGAAAGATAAAATAGAATCTTTTGCGGCGGGAAAAACTATGACAGGATATGTAATAAAAACTCAAAAATCATTATTGGTAAGTGACACCCAACAAGAAAAACTGGTAGAAAAAGGCGATATTAAGTTTGTGGGTTCACGTTCAAAAATTTGGCTTGGAGTTCCTCTAAAAGTTAAGCATGAAGTAATTGGTGTTCTTGCCGTTCAAAGTTATTCTGATAAAAATGCTTATAATGAATCAGATGTGAAGATGCTTGAGTTTGTATCCCACCAGATCAGTCTATCAATTCATCGTAAAAAAGCAGATGAGAACTTACTTGTCGCATTAAAAAAAGCTAAAGAATCCGATCGCTTAAAAATAGCGTTTTTGAATGCTATGTCTCATGAGTTGAGAACTCCCCTTAATGCAGTAATTGGTTTTTCTGAATTAATAGATGAGTATGCTAACAAGGATGATATATTGAATTTTAGCAAATCTATTAACAAGAGTGGAAATCACTTACTGGAGATAATTGAGGATATTTTTGATGTTTCATTGATAGAAACAGGGGAGCTTAAAATTCATAAAGAAAAATTCGAAATCGCCGGATTTTTCAAAACCTTCCAAAAAATATTGGAAACAAAACAAAATAGTGAAAATAAGCAAAACCTTGAAATTCGGTTTAAACCTTGTGAAAATCATGAAAGAATGTTTGTTTATTCCGACATTCAGAGGCTTAAGCAATTATTAACTCACCTTTTAAAAAATGCATTAAAATTCACCCATGAAGGATATATTGAATATGGATTTTCAAAAGAGATTATTAATAATGAATCAATGCTGAAGTTTTTTGTTAAAGATACAGGGGTTGGTGTTTCAAAAGAAAAACAGGAATTTATTTTTGAAATTTTCCGTCAGGCTGATGATTCCGACACAAGAAAATACGATGGAGTTGGAATTGGTTTATCAATTGCCAAACAAATAGCTGAGTTTCTTGGTGGGAAGTTGTGGCTTGAATCGAATGAAGATAAAGGGTCAACATTTTATTTTACAATTCCTTATTCTAAAGACAACCGTATAGAAAATGTCGAAACATCTACTGAGACAAAAAAAAGCAATGATTTTTCAGGCAAAACTGTATTAATTGTTGAAGATGTTGAATCAAATTTCCAATATCTTGATATTTTATTAAAAAAATTCAATGTTAAAATATTATGGGTAATGGACGGTAATTCAGCCATTCAGGTTTGTTCCGATAATACTGATATTGATATTGTTTTCATGGACATTAAAATGCCCGGTATAAGCGGCTATGAAGCAACAAAACAAATTAAAAAATTTCGTCCATCTTTGCCAATTATTGCTCAAACGGCATATGCTTTATATGGTGATGATAAAAAAGCTGAAAATGCAGGTTGTGACGATTACATAACGAAACCGTTTAAAAGGAAAATAATTGACGATATAATTTTTAAATATTTGGATAATTAAATATTAAACATATCATTTGTCTTATGATTTTATCAAAATATCATAATTACTGAGTTCTAAAATTTTTATTTCTTGTTGTTTTTTTGATTAATTTTTTTAAAAAATAAAATAATTGTGTATTTTTGTATATAGATGTATTGATTATGCCTCATTTATGGATTGAAATTCTTTTGTACGAAATATTTTTAAATCACTTAAAAAGCCAATTATGAAAAACTTACACACAAAATTCTTTTTAATTCTTTTTGCATCGATGATGT
>Ga0222665_1001621_pt1 | contig 9801 bp, 8 predicted proteins | sample AntAcemetagen653_FD_179853 | JGI IMG/M metagenome (GOLD analysis project Ga0222665, IMG submission 179853) | Saline water microbial communities from Ace Lake, Antarctica - #653 | ecosystem: Environmental > Aquatic > Non-marine Saline and Alkaline > Saline | place: Antarctica: Ace Lake | collected...
AAGGTTCTCAAGGAATCTTTCTATGTCGCCACAAGAGATAGCGCCCATATTGGCGAGCCGAAAGGTATCTTCTTTTGCCCCTTTTCCCGGATAAATAGTAAAGCCTCGCCGGTAAAATGATACTGAGCACCTACGTTTACACCTTCACTCCGATGAAGACAGATTGCCTAAACCACGAGAAACAAACTTGCCGATGAACGTCCGATCAAAATTATTCAATAATCTCAAAACTGGAACGTTTTTTCATCTTAGCGGAGGCGGCACCGAGTATCGTTCTTATGGCCTGCACTCTACCGGACGATTGCTTCAGCGATCCAAGCGTCGCCCCATAATGTCATCATATTGAACAGGCGATATATTATCGTCAAAGGAGTCCTTGATATCCTGACGAATGACTTTCTGCAACAAATCATAGTCTTTCTTGTCTATCATCTTAATCGTCCATAAATAATGCGGGGGGTAAGACTTCCTGTAAATATCCTCCAGTTTCTTATACAAAAGGCGATGTTGCCACTCTTTAGTCCCAAATTAATCTGATTTTCATATCCCTCCAGACAAGGTAAAAAACTTCCCTGGACATCTATTAGATCAAACCCCAGCTTTCACATACGACTTGAAGTCTGCATATGCCTTACGGTTCAGCCGGAGATTGTTCCTGTATGAGAAATTGCCCACCAGGTTGATCAGCGGTTTGCGGCGTTGCCAAAAGCTGCTCCAAACCCTGCGCAGAATTCGCGGCACGGAATAGAAGTTCCGGCCGCAGGAGATCATCTCTCCGATAATGCCGTCCAGAGACAGACTCTTATACCGGGCCACCGGGAAGGTCAGCGTGTAATATTTCCAATCCTCCGGGAACGTATCGAGGACGATGCGGCCCTCCGATGTCATCTGGTCCCACAGGCGTGTGCCGGGCAAGGGCGTTAGAAACAGGGCATTGAGATTGTCCACGCCATACCGGATGGCCACCTCGGCGATACGTTTGCCGATGCCCGGTTCGTCTATGTCCAGACCGATGATAAAAGAGCCCGCGACCAGTATGTTGTGCCGCTGTATACGCCGCACGGAGGCCCGGAAATCACGGCCCTTCAGAAGGTTGAACTTCTTGCCGAGCTCCCGAAGCCCTTCCGGTGTGGGGGATTCAAAGCCGATGAACACGCCCATGCACCCGGCCTTCGCGGCCAACCCCAGGAGTTCTTCGTCATCGGCAAAGTTAATGGTGGCTTGGGCAACCCATTGCTTTCGCAGGTCCGCCTGTGCCATGGCACGGAACAGGTCCTTGGCGCGGGTGATATGGTCAGGGCGTGTTCCGATGAGGTTGTCGTCCACCACCAGAACATGTTTCTCACGGATCGACTTGAATTCCCGCACGACATCCGGGATGGGTCGCTGCCGGTAATGAGCCCCGTTGAAGGCCGTTACGCTGCAAAAGCTGCAGTTCAATGGACAGCCGCGTGTGGTCTGAATGGCCCCACAGGCATATCCCGTAGCCAGCAAATCATGACGGGCGATCGGCACATGGCTTATCTCGGCGAGCCCTCCGTCATACCGGCCCTTCAGTCCGCCATTCCGTGCGTCCGCCAGGACCTGAGACCAGATGCCCTCCGCCTCCCCCATAACGACCGAGTCCACGCGCTCCATGACCTCCTCCATGCACATGGTTGCGTGAATGCCGCCCATGACGACGGGTACGCCCAGACGCCGGAAGTGAGTGGCCACTTCATAGGCGCGGTTCGCCTGGGAGGTGAAAGCGGTAATGCCCACCAGGTCCGGCCGGGGCATGGCCGGATAGTCCGGCGCGCCGAGGTTCTCGTCCACGATTGAGATTTCCCACTCCGGTGGGGTCAGGCCTGCGAGAACCATAAGGCTGAGCGGCTTCCACACGCGGTAGCGGTTCCAGCGGCTCTCCTTGACGTTGACGATGCTGACAAGCGGGTTGGATGGGTTGATTAGATATAGTCGCATACCGTGCAGTCACTCATGGATAGGGATCTCATTTTTGGCCTTCTTTTCCTCAATGCTGGTTTAACGAATGGAATGTCGTAATGACTATTGGTCAGGTATCAATTTTAACCTTCTTGATCCTACTTTGAATCGCCTGGCAAACCGCCATTTCATCCTGCCGAAGAGATTCGAATTCTCTATCCGCAATTTCCAGTAATCCAGCGAGACACGCAAATCTTCTTCGAACCCGGAATGGGATTTCTCCTGGAGATTTGTAGACAATGTCGTGCTCAATCTCAGCCCATGCATGTTGTAGAATTGTTCTGACCTGGATTTCGCACTTCATTTTGTCAAAGATGGCAAACTCGGAGAGTTTAAGCATTTCGGGCCTGAATTCTACCACAAAGTGAATCGATGCATATCCGAAAATTGCAGGATCTGAAGACAATCTTTTATCCATTGAATGCTTAGAATCGATATTAAACTCCTTTTCGATCAGGGGTACTATCTTATCCACATCACTCGGGAAATATGCAATTATTCTTACACCCGCCAAATCGGTGATGCCATTAAACAGGGCATCAGGGACCTCCCCTTCCCTAATTATCTTTTCTCTAAGTTCCTCTGGGTCTTTTTCTCTGCTCGTGATCGAATGTGGGACAATACCGTTAGAACTGAGAATAGACGAAAGGAATCCCTTGGTTTTTTCTGATAGAAGCCTGTAAGTACCCCTCTGTTCTGAAACATATTTTTTTATTTCTTGATCAACGTTCATTATCACAGCCTTCATATATTTGGGCAAAAGAGGGCCAACACCTGGAAAAATCTTGTTTTTGGTGATTGGGGCGTTTCTCTTAGAACACGGCCCGTTGAAGATCATTTCAAATAACGTTTTCCTTAAATCTCCTAAACACTCGGAGGTAGCCTGTGAGGGCCATTAATACATATCCTCTGATGGCATGGCGTGCGCCAACCTTAAAATCACTAAGCTACTGCGCACATGCAGTCAATTAGTTCGCTTACTTTAACAGTTGCTATGCCGGTTTTAATATCAGACATGCCATAAGGAATGACCAGGTCGCTGTTGTGGAAAATCGCACCGCAGGTATAAACGACATTTGGGACATACCCCTCGCGCTCTTCCTCACGCGGTACAAGTAACGGCTCTTTAAGGCGGGCGATGACTCTTGCTGGATTTTCAAGATCGAGCAGCATGGCGCCGATGCAATACTGCCGCATGGGCCCGACACCGTGGGTGAGCACGATCCAGCCTTTATCGGTTTCCAGGGGGGAACCGCAGTTGCCGATCTGGATGAATTCCCAAGGATATTCAGGCTCCTGGATGATTTGGGACTCCTGCCAGAAATGGATATTGTCTGAGAACATGATATGATTATTTTCACCGTCCTGACGGGAAAGCATAACGTAGCTGCCGTCAATTTTGCGCGGGAAAAGAGCCATGCCCTTGTTTTTTACTGCTTTTCCGTTGAGGGTTATCACTTTAAATTTGATAAAATCCTTTGTTTCAATCAGTTGCGGGAGGATTGTAAAACCGTTATAAGCCGTATAGGTCGCATAATAGGTGACCTCACCGTTGTCATCAAAAAATTGCACGAACCGGGCGTCTTCAATGCCGCCGCTTTCGTTTTTCGAAACGGGAAAGATAACCCGTTCGGATATTCGGTGATCGGGGTGGAAACCCACCTCATAATTTGAATTGGCAAGCCAGTACATGATTTCGAAGGTTTGGTCCTGGCGCGCCTCAGAGAAAATGGGTCTTGAGCCAAGCGCTCCGATTTTTTCTTTTAATTCATTATAGGTGAAATCTTCCGGCAACTGGTCAAGAATATGCGCTGTTACCTCATTGCAGGCCTCCATTTCATTGAGCTTAAGTTCGAAGAGATGCCGGTCGTAAACTGGATTTAAACGGACGTCAGGCCTCTCGACATAATCGCTGGTCGGGTCGAAGATAAATGTATTATGCCGGTCAAGGACGCCACTTCGAAATACAATAGAGGAAACATGACCTTCGCCGATTGCCCGCAGGCTCATAATAAAGCGCAAGCTGCCTTCGTCCAGATGGCTCTGATCAGGGTGGAGGACGATTGAAGGGTTAAAAAGGGCAGCCGATTCAATGGAATACTCCATCGTAAAATAGGCCCCGATGAGAGCCCTTTTAGTCTCACTTAGCACGGCATCCCGAGGAACATGATCTCTTACCTTATTCAGGTTACGCTCAAAAACGCGTCTGATGTCTTTGTGCCGCTCGGAAAAATCAAGCATTATTTGTGCAAAAAGATCTTCGGCCGTTGTGTCAGGCAAGGCCGCTATGCGTTGAATGATTTTGGTTATGCGATTCGCATCGCCGGGAATATGAGGGCGGGTTATAACGCGTGAAGTATCCCCTACGATCTTCTTCGCTTTTCTTTTAACTTTCAGTTTTTGACGCTTTTTAGGGTGCATATCATTGTGTCCTTAGTGTCGATTGATATTTAATACACTGCATCGTAAGTCTGTTCATCATGATAGATCTTCAATTCCAGCCTATCCTCGAAGTTGATTTTCCGGTCTGCATTCATCCGGGAATGATCATCTACAGCGGTGACCTGGCAACCGACAAACAAAGCTGTACCAGGTCATCAATCACTGCCGTGCCGGCGCACATGACCGTATCCGCGCCGCCCCAGTATATTTTTACCGTACCGTCGTCTTCCGGAACAGCGCCGCAGGTAAAGACAACATTGGGGACATAGCCCGTTACCTCCCAAGGATCCTCAGGCTGCAATATCCACTGATCGGAAACGCCGATGATGTTAGCCGGATCATCAAGGTCATGCAGGGCCGCGCCGAGGCGATACACTGTTCCGGACATCGTCTTAAAAACGCCATGGTAAATATGAAGCCAGCCTTTGTCGGTTTTAAATGGCGGTGCGCCGGGCCCGATTTTCATTTCATCCCAGTGATAGGTCACCGGTTTCATAATCACCCGGGAATCGCCCCAGTGCACGAGGTCGGGAGAATAGGAAATCCAGATCGACCAGGACGAAATTTCGGAATGTGGCCGGTCCAAACGCACATACCGGTCGCCGAACTTTTCAGGGAAAATAACGACGTTTCGAAGGTCGGCCTGAGTGATCAGCGCAATACGTTCCACTTTTTCAAAATCCCTGGTGCGCGCCAGGGCAATCCGCACGCCGTGACGGGAATAGGCGCTATAGGTCAGCAGGTACTCTCCCTCTACCGGGCAGATTCTGAGGTCTTCGACTCCGAACGCCTCGTATTCGGCAAAAACATCGTCCGTTGAAGGGATCAGAAAGGGTTCGGGATGAACCGTAAATGAAAAGCCATCCTCGCTGTCGGCCCTGCCGATGATGGAGCGCCCGTTTCGCAGATGCGACCTGAAAAGCATAATGTAACGATCGTTGTGTTTGACGATGCCCGCATTGTGAACGGTAGCGACCGGATACGGCACATCCTTTCTTGTCAGTATGGGGTTATTTTTAAAACGTGTTATTATTGGATTATGCGTTTTCATAGGGGTCTGTCCTGTAAAATCATTTCATAGACTTTTATGTATTTATCGACCATGCGGTCGACTGTGAAATGCCGTTCAACATGTCCACGACAGGTTGCGCGGTCAATCTCTTTAATACGTGCAACAGTCTCAATGGCCTCGTTCACGTTGTTGACCAAAAAACCATTTTTGCCGTTTTCGATAAGTTCAGGCATGCTGCCCCTGTCAAAAGCAATCACGGGCGTACCGCAGGCCATGGATTCGATAACGGACAGCCCGAAAGGCTCATCAAACTGTATGGGGTGCAATAGCGCGCAGGCTTTGCCGAGCAGCCGGTTGCGCTCGACGGGTCCGACGCTGCCGACATAAATCACCTTATCGTTGTCTATGTAAGGCGCCACATATCGTTCATAGTAAGCCTGGTCCTGGATGATGCCCGCCATTATCAGCTTTTTGTTGCAGGCCCTGGCGATTTCAATCGCTTGTCTGGCGCCCTTGTCATTGTGAATGCGCCCGAAAAAAAGCAGGGCATCATCCGGTGCAGGCTGAAAATCAAACTGTTTTATATCAATGCCGTGATGGATGGTTTTTATATAGTCAAGCTCAGGCGACTGGTCGGCATCACTGATGGAAACATAGAACACCTTGCTGTTGTACTTTTTGTAAACGGGCAGAATCCCGGGTGATGAAAAACCGTGAATGGTGGTCACCAACGGGGTGGTGGTAAGACCGGTATAGGTCAGTGGCAGAAAATCAAAATTGTTGTGGATTATGTCATACACATCGGCATGCTCAAAGAGTTCTGAAATGTGCAGGCACTCCCATACTTTTGGTATCATAGAGCGATCTTCTTCATAGCCCCGCGGGCAAACGGCATGCAGTGTGCCGCTGGTCTGCGAATCCCCGGTTGCAAACAAGGTTACATCATGACCACACGATACCAGGCCTTCGGTTAAAAGGGAGGCCACGCTTTCCCAGGGGCCATAATGGCGTGGCGGTGTGCGCCAGGCAATGGGTGCGAGCATTGCAATATGCATAGCTAATCCTTTTGTTAATCGGTTTTCTGTGACGACGGCTGGTTTAAAATTTCGTCGGCATAAAGCTTCTGCAATGTCATCAGCGAAATCAGCCAGGCAAGGGAGGATTCGGCCCCTTCATTCTGGTTGATGCCGTCCGCCATCAATCCATCTCGGCAGCCGCCGGTCTTAGGATCATAGAGCGGCATGTTCAGGTCGTTGTGTCCCAGAAACCAATTAAAACACATGACCGCATTCTCAAACCATGTGTGGTCCCGGGTGACATTAAATGCCTCCACACAAGCTTCGACCATGGTATTGGCCTCAATGGGTTGCTGATCAAAACGGGTTATGGGTCCGTCTTTTTCATACCATCCGTTGCTGCCGATGGGCACAAAGTGATTGTCCTCGGTTTGGATGGCAAGCAGCCACTTGAGGGACTGGAGTCCCATATCGATCATATCGCTGCGCTGCATCCATTGGCCTGACAGCAGCAGGGCATGCGGCAGTTTGCCGTTAGCATAGTTTAGAGCGTTCTCAAGCCAGGGCCAATCGTCTGTTCCATTGTTTTTAAACTGCTCGAAAAGCCTGTCGGCAAGAACTTCCCGGATCCTGCGCACATCACTGTCGCCGGAGAATTTTTCCAGGTAAGCATGCATGCCCACCAGGGAAAAAGCGACGGCGCGGGGTGAATGAAAATCCTCTGCAGCTTTCAGTGCCTTCTTGAAAAGGGTTGTGCTCATTGCGAGATGTCCGGGATCGTCAAGAAAAGCGACCGCTTTACCAAGGCACCAGAGCGCTCTGCCATGCGCATCCTCGGATCCGACCTCCTCCATCCACTGCCGCGAATAAGTCATGAAATTGCGAAAGCGCCCAGTTTTGTCATTATAGGCATACAGAAGAAATCCGAGATAATGACCGCTGAGAATATCAAGCCCCAAGCCGTTTGTATGCAGGTATTTTTGACCCATGGCGGCAACCAGCAGCGCTCTGGCATTATCATCGGTGCAGTAGCCATGGGTGCGATCAGGGATGGTATAGTTGGCATGTTGCAGGATGCCGGTATCATCGGTAAAGGCTTTCAGGTGATCAAGCTTGATCTCCGGGAGCTCGAAATTCGTGATGGCCTTGATGTTTTCAACATAGGAATGCCGGGGACGGGGTTTCCGGATGCGGGTTTGCCGCACTTCACTGAAGACCTGGAGGTATTTTCGGGATACCTCCTTCCAAACTGCTTCACGACTGAATGTATAGGCTTTTTTGCGTATGGCGTGCCGTTCGACATCGTTGTCCAAGAGTCCGACAATTTGTTCCGCCATGGCATCCGGATTGCTGAAGGGTACAATCCGGCCCCGGCCTTCGGCAAGCATCTCGGTGGCGTACCAGTACGGGGTTGAAATGACGGCTTTGCCTGTGCCCATGGCATAGGCAAGGGTCCCGGAGGTAATCTGGGCCTCTTCAAGATAAGGGGTTACGTAAATATCGGCGATGCCGAGAAACTCACATAACTCTTTTAGTTCAACAAAGCGATTTTGAAAAATGACATACTCGCCGATATCGAGTTTGCGCACGAGCTGCTGCAGCATAATACGGTATGCATCCCCATGCAATTTCAAAATATTAGGATGGGTTGCACCCAGGATAATATAGGCCACATCAGGATGTTTTTTGATGACCGCCGGAAGCGCCTGCAATACATTTTCAATGCCCTTATTTGGGGAAAGCAAGCCGAACGTGAGCAGTACCTTTTTACCTTCCACGCCGAACTTGTCCTTGTAGAAGCTGGGATCAATAAAAGGCGTATCCGGAATGCCGTGATGGATAAAGACAATTTTATCCTCGGGCACGGCATATATATCTCTGAGGAAGTCAAATGCCTTATGGCTCATCACGACCAGTTTGTCAGACAGATCGGCTATCTTGCCCATGACGGCACGATATTCCGGGGCGGGGTCCTTTAAAACCGTGTGTAACGTAGTCACCACCGGCATGCGCAGATCACCCAATAGTTTCAGCAGATGGCTGCCGGCCGGACCGCCGAAAAGACCGTATTCATGCTGCACGCAGACAATATCCGTCTGACTGATATTGAGAAATTGAGCTGCGACACTATAATCGGTCAACTTGTTCTGGTTGATCTCAAAGCGCACTTTTTCCGGATATGAATATCCCTCAGGTTTATCATTCATGGCAACCGCCCAGCAATGAATATCGGGGGCTTCCGCTGATAAGCCTTCAACCAGATCCGTGGTGAAGGTTGCGATACCGCACTGGCGGGGAAGATAGTTGCCGATTACGGCAACTGAATCGATTCCCTCATAATACTTGATAACAGATGTCATAACCGCTACCTTTTTGTTTTACGTTTATCTTCAATTTTCCCAAATCGATTTCATTTTATCTTTTTTCCCCTGCCGTTTCTCCTTTTTTGTTTGTTTGGCTTTTTTCTGTTCTTCACGTCTGCCTTTATCTTTTTTTCCCTTGTCGCCCATCTGATCTCCTTTTCGTTTTAAAAAATTGCTTTATCCAATCATTACCCATAGTTCATCAAATGACCCCAAGACGCCCTATGTTCGTCGTATGGTCCTTGCCAACAAGACTTTTTTCCTATCTATGATTCTCCCAAGGATGACTAAGGTTGCAATTCCCGGCAGAATATAACAGAGATGAAAAGCGTCAAGCGGCCGTCCTTTTTTACTGAAAAAGGTAACCCACGTATGAATTACCTTTAACAGTCAACTTATTTTTTCATAAGAAGTTCAAGCCCATCGGAGCATGCTCGGCTCACAGCATAGTCAGCCTCTTCCGTTTGCCCGGGCATTTTATCCCAGCCACCCTTTTCGATGAATTCAGCTCTTTTCCATGAGTCTATTTTTGCTAATTCTTTAAGTTTCTCCGCATGGTTCGGTTGCGCCATAAATTGGGCGACGCAGATCGCCGCCTGACTCGCCAAAACCGCCTCTTCGGTCATGGTTTTGGTCGTGCCGGAGGTTGTCCAACCCCCAAACGCAAAACCGATGATCATTGCGATGACTGCTCCAACAACAATACCCCAAACGCCATACTTAACTCTCACTTCAGCTTCCGGTTTCATTGATAATACCTCCTTGAATGATGTTGTGATGTTTTTGCCTACGATGACCTTGCTACCAATGATTTGGATGAGGTCATCGATCCCGGCCACTACCTGACCGTTTTTCATATATGAAGATCTTTTCCACGATATTTCTTTCTCACTGAGCAATCTTCAATTCGCAGATTTTGCGGAAATGATGGCCATAAATCGCAAGCGTAATAGTCAGCGGGAGCATTTTGGGTCGGCGCAAAAGC
>Ga0222665_1001624_pt1 | contig 9786 bp, 10 predicted proteins | sample AntAcemetagen653_FD_179853 | JGI IMG/M metagenome (GOLD analysis project Ga0222665, IMG submission 179853) | Saline water microbial communities from Ace Lake, Antarctica - #653 | ecosystem: Environmental > Aquatic > Non-marine Saline and Alkaline > Saline | place: Antarctica: Ace Lake | collected...
AAATATTAGTAGTAATTTTATAAATATTTTATTTTTTTTAACAAATATTTTATTATTTGAAAGGCAAAAATAATAAAAACAGGCCATGCAACTAACCATAAAATTGAATTAATATAAGTCATAATTGTTAATGTTTATTTTTTGTTTATAAAAAGAACGGATTACGGTTGGGATACAATTGTATTTCTATTGTATTTCTATTGTATTTCTACCATATTTCCATCGTATTTCCATTGTTCTAATACGCCATATCATCCCCTTCAATATCCTTTTTACTTACTTTATTCTTATTTAACGATTTCCAAGCATACCAAATATATAACACTACAAATGGAACAATTAATGACACATAACTCATTACAGTTAGAGTATATTTACTTGAGGATGCGTTTTGAATAGTTAAAGAACTTTGCAAATCAAATGTTGATGGATAAAAAGCCGTATTATATAATCCGGCAATAAGAAAAATAGAAAAAACACTTGCTACTGTTCCAATTCCCGCATACCAAATTGCTTTTGTAGATTTCTTAAAAGCTCCAAGATAAATTCCAATCAAAACAAATACAACGCCCAGTAAAAAAATAATCAAAACTATAGGCATGTGCAGAAAATTGTGAAGATATTTATAATTTTCTAAATATACTTCTTGATTTACAGGATCAACTGCATAACCTTTTTTAGTCAATAACAAAACCACAAAAGTTAAAAAGAAAACCAAAAATGCAAAAGAGCAACGCTTAAGTTGTTTAGCAATTCTTTCAACGAGAGTTTCATCGTCGATATTATTAATAAAATATAAGGCACCAAGAACTCTTGACAAAGTAAAAACTGCTAAACCAAGAGCAAGATTTGTAATATTTAGTGCAGCTTCGAGGCCGTGTGCAGCCCCTTCCCATCTGGAAATTACTGGATCGCTAATGTTGGTTAATTGTAGTTTATCAACCGAAAATTCTGAGCCCGTAAAGAATGTACCAACGGCTACACCAATCAGGATTGGTGCAAGTAAACCATTTATAAACAAAAAAGTATTATAGGTTTTTTCACCAAGAAAATTATTTGCTTTTGTTCGATATTCGTAGGAAACGGCTTGAATTATAAAACTAAAAAGTATTATCATCCAAACCCAGTAAGCTCCTCCGAAGCTTGTTGAATAAAACAAGGGAAAAGAAGCAAAAAATGCTCCTCCGAAAGTTACTAAAGTTGTGAAAGTCAGATCCCATTTTCTACCAACCGAATTAAACAGAATTTTTCTTTCGCTATGATTTTTGGCTAATTGGCTGACAAGAGTTTGCCCTCCCTGAACGAAGGTCATTAAAACGAATAACGAGCCCAAAAGTGAAATAATCATCCACCAATATTGTTGAAGTGCGAGATGTGATAAAGTTTCAAACATGATTAACTCCTTTCTTCTTTAGGTCCTAATTTAATTTGGTGTAACAGAATTTTAATTTCAGCAATTAAAAGTACTGTAAATAAAATAGCAAAAAGCCAAAATGTAATTTGCACCGATGTAGTGCTTAAGTGTGAAGTTGATGCCATAGTCGGGAGTAAATCCTGAATTGTCCATGGCTGCCGGCCTACTTCAGCCACTATCCACCCAAGCTCGGAGGAAAGATAAGCCAAAGGAATCATCCAGACTGCCAGTTTCAAAAGAAAACGTTTTTCATCAAGTTTATTCTTGATTGAGTAAAATAAAATCAAAGCAAAAACTAATATGAATAAGAACCCCAGGCCAACCATCAAATGAAAACTATAAAAAGTTAAAGGCACATTTGGTATTGCCGATTCCTTATCGGGAAGGTATCCATACCCGAAATCTTTATAATTCAATCTGAATCGTTCAAGTGCTTGTTTTTTTCTAACAGGAATGACAGCGGTTTTGTAATCACGCAAAGCAGCAATAGCAGTTTTCCCGTTTAAAATTCTGTTTTCGAGTGCAGAGATTTTATATTTTTTATTCCCATTTATCAAATCATTAATTCCCGGAACAAAAGCATTAGCATTTCTAAAAGCCAGGATTGAAGCCATTTTTGGAATTTTTAAAGCAAAGACAAAGTCATCTTTTTTGTCGTTGAATTTTTTTCCGGGGGTAAGCATGCCGACTGCAATCAAATCTACTCCTTCTTTTCCATCGTATAAGCCTTCCATAGCTGCAAATTTCATTGGCTGAGTTTGAGCTACATCATAAGCTGAACCATCGCCCGAATAAGCAGTAAATAATGAAGATAATAATCCGAAAACGGCCGCAATTAAAATGCTTCTTTTTGCAAATTCAAGATGTCGTCCTTTTAGAATAAACCATGCACTCACACCAATCACAAAAAATGAAGCTAAAACATAGCTGGAAGTAATTGTGTGTAGAAATTTATGAACGGCAGTCGGCGAAAAAATCACCTCCCAAAAGTTCATCATTTCGTTACGGGCTGTATCGGGATTAAACTGCATTCCAACAGGATTTTGCATCCATGCATTTGCTACCAAAATCCAAAGAGCCGAGAGGTTTGAACCAATTGCAACAAACCATGACGAAAGCATGTGGAATTTCTTACTTACTCTGGTCCAACCAAAAAACATTACGGCTATGAAGGTTGATTCGATGAAGAAGGCCAAAATTCCCTCAATAGCAAGTGGGGCTCCGAAAATGTCGCCGACTATCCATGAATAATTTGACCAATTTGTACCAAATTCAAATTCAAGGATAATACCGGTTGCAACACCAATGGCAAAGTTTATCCCAAATAGTTTCATCCAAAATTTTGTCGTACTTTTCCACTTTAAACTTCCTGTTTTATAATACATTGTGTGCATGAATGCAACAATAAACGACAGGCCGAGCGTTAGTGGAACAAAAATCCAATGATAGATTGCCGTGAGAGCAAATTGTGCTCTCGACCAATCCACAAGAGACATATCAAATGTTTCCATACACCTTAGTTTTTAGTTAAATTTTTAATTATATAGTCACTTTTTTGTTTATCCGTTTCGAATTTTGAATTCAAAAAATTTGGGAAGAAAAATATCTTTAATATTACAAACATGATGAAAAGTTTTATGGCAATAATTATCCATAATTTAATTCCAAGCCTATCAATATTCTTAAAACCATCTATGTAAAATCCGAATATTTTCTTTACAACATTCATTCCTTTCGATTATTTCATTAAACGATTAAAACAAACCTTTAATAACACCTTCATTATCAATATCAATATTTTCTGCTGCCGGCCTTTGAGGCAATCCGGGCATTCTCATAATATTCCCCGTCATCGGTATTATAAATCCTGCTCCCGAAGCAAGTTCAATTTCTCTTATTTTTAGAGTAAAACCTCTCGGCCTGCCTCTTTTGTATGGATCGCCCGATAATGATTTTTGAGTTTTTGACATACAAACAGCCAGGTTTCCAAGTCCCAAGCTTTTTATTTGCTCTAATTGATTTTTTGCGGTTACCGTATATTCAACATGTTCGGCTCCATATATTTTCTTGGCTATTAAATCAATTTTTTCTTCTAATTCAAATTCGGGTTTGTATAAAGTATTGAAACATGAAGGACAAGTTTTTGCTGCTTCCACCACCAATTCAGCTAATTCTATGGCGCCTTCACCTCCTTTTTCCCAAGCATCGACAACAGATGATTTTATTCCTAATTCATTGCAATGCTGAGTTATGGCATCAATTTCTTCTTTTGAGTCGGATGTAAATTTATTTATTGCAACAATTGGGTCAAATCCAAAAAACTGCATATTTTCAATGTGTTTATCTAAATTTTCCAGTCCTTTTTTTAGCACTTCAACATTTGGAATTTTCAGATTCTTTAACTGAGCACCGCCATGATATTTCAAAGCTCTTATTGTTGCAACCACTACAGTTGCTCTTGGCATTAATCCCCCAGATTGACATTTAATATTGAAAAACTTTTCAGCTCCCAAATCAGTAGCAAAACCGGCTTCAGTTATAACAAAATCAGATAATGATAAACCTACTTTTGTTGCAATTATTGAATTAGTACCCTGTGCGATATTTGCAAAAGGCCCTCCATGAATAATAGCCGGATTTCCTTCTAAAGTTTGAACAAGGTTAGGCCTGATTGCATCCTTCATCAATGCAGTCATCGCTCCATGAGCATTCAGGTCGCGGGCAAAAATTGGTTTTTTTTCATAAGTGTAACCAATAAAAATATTCCCCAATCTCTTTTTTAGGTCTTGTAAATTTTCAGATAAACAAAGAATAGCCATTACTTCCGAAGCTGCCGTAATATTAAAACCTGCTTCTCGCGGAACTCCTTGCTTCACTCCACCTAAACCGCTTACAATACTTCTCAAAGAACGGTCGTTCATATCCGCAACACGCTTCCACATTATTGTCCTCGGATCGATATTCAAATTATGTGCTTTATTATTTTGAATATTGTTATCAATTAGAGCAGATAAAAGATTATTTGCTTTTTCAACAGCAGAAAGGTCACCTGTGAAATGCAGGTTGATATCTTCCATTGGAATAACTTGTGAGTTTCCGCCTCCTGCAGCACCTCCTTTAATACCGAATACAGGGCCTAAAGATGGTTCACGCAGGACAACAGTCGTTTTTTTACCCAATCTGTTCAGTCCCTGCGTTAAGCCAATCGACATGGTTGTTTTACCTTCACCTGCGGGTGTTGGAGTTATGGCGCTAACTAATACCAGTTTGCTTCTTTTTATTTTCTTTTCATCAATTACATTTAATGAAATTTTTGCTTTATATTTCCCAAATAACTCAAGTTCATCTTCGTGTAGATTTAAAATTTTAGCTATATCAAGTATTCGTTTTATTTCGGCACTTTGAGATATTTCTATGTCTGTTTTCATATAATCATCAGTTTAAGTTAGTTAATAGTAGGGTATTCAAATTGACGGCCGGAAAGTTTCTCAATTTCAATCTTAATAATTTTAATATTATCAACCGAAGGTTTAGAAAATTTGAAATCAATATCGGAATAATTTTTCATAAAAACCTTAAGGCCTGAAATTTTCTCATCGTAATCGTCAATTATTTCGGCTTTTCCATGAGCAATCACGCTTCGGTATTTCCATCTCCACGAACACGCAACTTCCTTATCACGATAGAATAAGTCATGGTCAACATCAAATTCGACGCAAACATTATTATTTTTCTTTAGGATTTCCAGTTTTCCACCGTAATTGGCTGTATGTAAATATATTGTTTTATTCTCATATCCAAAATTAAAAGCTAAAACATAAGGTTTGCCGCCATCAATCATTGCAACATGGCAGGTTTTTGCTCGTTTAATAATTGCCTCCTGATCTGAAAATTCATTAATATCTTTGATTGCTCTGTCTCTTTTTTGCATAAATATATTCTTTCAATTATTTTATTTAAAAATAGTTTTCGTTTCGTTATACCAAAATATAAAATCAAGATGCCCCAGGGGGATTCCAATTTCATTTGAAAAAACCTTCATATCGTTTTCGATTTGAAAATATTTTTTTGGAGGAATAGATTTTGGAATTTCGGGAATAACATTGAAAATTTTTAGGTTTTTTAAAATATGCCTGTCTAAAATTGCAATGTCTTCAACAAATCCGAGGTTTCGCAGAAAGTGGCTTGATTCTTTTAATCCATAACCTTTTATATTGCTATTCAACCATTCACGCTTTTCATAAACCGATTCCATTTCAGAAAGAGTTTTTCTAATTCCTTCTGAGTTAATAAAAAACCTTTCCCTTGCTTCAACCAAATAGGAAGCTTTATTGTTTTTAAACCTAACCAAATTCAAATCATCGGAAATTGAGATTTTATCTGCTTTAAATAATTTTTTGTTTTCTGTAAGTTTAATTATTGTTTTCCAAGCATTTTCAGCTTTCGACTGTGGGGTTAACAGACAAAAAGCAAGTTCTTGAAACAAACCTTTTTCATCGGCATTAATCCAAATTGATTTAAATTCGGAAATTCGGTTTTCAATTTCCGGTTTTATTTTTTTATATGTTTTATATAGTTCTTTCAATCAAATAGAAATTATTGATATTATCTTTACCCATTATAAATCATATAGAGCCAACATAGATAATTCTATATTAGAAATTAATTTCCTTTATTTCAAAATAAGATTGAGGATGCAGGCAAGCGGGGCAAGTTTCCGGTGCTTTTTTGGCTTCATGTAAATAACCACAATTTCTACATTTCCAAATTATTTTATTATCTCGTTCAAAGACTTTTCCTTCTTCAATGTTTTTATATAATTTATTATATCTTGCTTCGTGAGCTTTTTCAACATGTGCAATCATTCTAAATGCTGTTGCAATTTCTTTGAAACCCTCCTCATCCGCAATTCTAGCAAATTCGGGATACAATTCTGTCCACTCTTCATTTTCACCAATTGCTGCGGCTTTTAAATTTTCTAAAGTAGTTCCAATTTTACCGGCCGGATACGTAGCAGTAATTTCAACATCTCCACCTTCTAAAAATTTAAAAAACCTTTTTGCATGTTCTTTTTCGTTCAGAGCAGTTTCGGTAAATATTGCCGAAATTTGTTCTAAACCTTCTTTTTTTGCTTGTTTTGCAAAATAATCATAACGCATTCTTGCCTGAGATTCACCGGCAAAAGCTTTCAATAAATTTTGTTCTGTTTTTGTTTTTTTCAATGATTTCATATTATTACTAATTAATTGTAAAAAAATTCTCAAATATCAACATGACCAAAGGTATTGAAATAATTGATACTAAAAAACTTGATATTAAAAATTGATTTGTTAATTCTGTATTTCCACCTGCTTTATTTATTAGTATCGGTACAGCAGTTACCGGAGGTACTGCACTAATAAGAAAGATCAGAAATGCCACGGAAAATGGTGGTTTAATAATTATTAATAGAATAAGTGTAATTAGGGGAAAAAGAAAATTTTTAATTGCGACAAAAATAAGTATCGGTTTAAAATGTATTTCTCCCTTTCTTTTAAAATCGACATAAACATTGCCTCCAATTAAAAGAAGAATTAATGGTAGAGCTGTGTTTCCTAAAATTTTTGTAATTGAAAAAATTACGTTTGGGATGTTGTGATAAACACCTGATAAACGTAAAATAACTGCCAAAACGGTTGCGATCAGGATTGGATTAAAAAATTTCTTCCAGTCAAATTTGCTTTTTACCGATCTTTTATTTTTATAAAAAAGATAGTAAGTATTAAACATAAAAGCCGGAAAAAACAGAGTAAATAAAAAAAGTTCTATCAACATCGAAGAGTCCTCACCAAATAGATTTTGAATAACTACTATTGGAACAAAAATGGCATTTGGATATAATAAACTTATACCAAACTCAGGCCTGAATTTCTTTGTTATCAACTTCATCCCAAAAAATGTTAAGAAAATTGTTATTAAAGTAAAAACTATCCACCAAAGAGGTAAAGTCCACCAAGTAGAAAAATTTACGGGATCAAATCGGAAAATAATATTTGTAAAAATTAAACAAGGCAAGGCAATATCAAGAATTAATGGTGAAATGACATCAAGAATTTTTATCGGAACAATTTTTCTTGATATAATTATGAAACCAATAATTCCTATTCCAAGCAAAATAATAATTGATTCAAATACATTCCAGAAAACCGCCATTTTTTTGGTTTGAAATATTTAAAATATATAAGCAATTTAAATTGTGCCTAAGATTTTTTCGCAAATAGGAAAGTGAGATTTCCTATATTCTTGAAACCTTAGGCATTTCGACAAACATAATTTCTAATTTTATTATTCTTCAAAAACTTCAAAGTCTTCTTTACCTACTCCACATTCTGGGCAAACCCAATCATCAGGAATATCTTCAAATTTGGTACCAGGTGCAATATCTCCATCAGGGTCACCAATTTTAGGGTCATAAATATAACCACATACTGTGCATTCATACTTTTTCATAATTTGTTTCCTTTCTTTTTTTTATTAATTTATAATTTTTTTATTTATATACTAACTTTCATAAGCCTCTAAAATTTGGCTTGTATGATTTTTAGTGTCAACCTTTTTGAAAATTTTTTCAATTTTTCCTTCTTCATCAATTACAAAAGTTGTTCTGTGAACACCTTCTTTTATTTTGCCGAACATTTTTTTCTCACCCCAAACTCCATAATCTTTTAGCACTTTGTTATCAACATCTGAGATTAAATCGAAATTCAAGCTATGCTTTGCAATAAATTTTAGGTGCGAATTTTCGCCATCAGGGCTCACTCCAAGTATTTCAAAGCCTTTATCTTTTAAAGGTTCAAAATTGTCTCTCAGATTACAAGCTTCGGCAGTACAACCGGGTGTGTTATCTTTCGGATAGAAATACAATATGAGTTTTTTCTCTCTGTAATCTTTAATACTAACAGTTTCACCGTTTTGGTTTTTTGCTTCTATTTCAGGAGCATTGTCTCCGGTTTTCAAATGTGTCATAATATTCAATTTAATATTTTGTTATCCATTATTGTTATCATTATACCCAAACATATGTTTTGCTTTTATGCTTTCAGAAATATATGGCGGAACCATTTGTTCCCATTCCGAGTTACCGTCTTGAATATATTTTAGAACTATTTTTGAAAAAATATTCAATTTTTCTTTATCAACGTTTTTAATCTGAGACAATTTATTGGTTTCGAGTATATATTGATAAATATGTCGGGTTTCGTCTTCTATTTTTAAATTTTCAGAGGTTAGCAACTCGTCAGTTCCGGCTTGTTTAGCAGGATAAACATACATTTTCACATTATTTTTAAATAATTTTCCAATACCTTCGAATACTCCACCACTCAAATTTCTATAGAACTCTTTTTTAAACAGGTCACTTAAAGTTAATGATGATATTATTATTCCCAATTTATAAATTTTATAAATATCGAAGTATGAAACAAATTCATAATGATGTTTCAGGTCAGACACCATTACATTAATTCCTAATCCGTTTATTAAATCCACACGATTCAAAAAATCTTTTTCATCATATTCCTGATCTTTAAGTAGATTGTCGATGCTTATTTCGCAAAACAGCATCGTATTCTCTCCACTATAATTATTATCCTTTTTAAATGTTTCAAAACCTTTATTCAGCATATCAAGAGAGACATAGGTTATTGGGCGAAAACTCCCCCTTAAAACCATAATATTCTTTTTATAAAAAATATCAGATGGAGTATTAACATTATGATTGCTATCGAATACGGCAGCGTTTGTCATGTTGTTTTTAACAAGCTGAAGGCATAACAATCTGTTATCAATATAATTTAGTTCCGGCCCTGACATCCTTATCATGTCAATTTCAAGGTTATCCCTTGAAGTAAAATCCATTAAAGATTGTAGGAAACTATTTATATAATTATAATAATGAAATGCAGCATATATCAAATTAACACCAATAATCCCTAATGTTCTTTGCTGTAATATATTATCTTTTTCATACATTTTAACATGCATAAAAATTTCATTTGGTTCATGTCCGGGGTATAATTGAAATTTAATTCCTATCCAACCGTGACTTTCGTTAGTTTTTTGGTAATTTATGGCAGAAATAGTGTTGGCAAAAGCAAAAAAGCAGGTATTATCAGGACGCTTATTTCTTAGAGATGAAACTAATTGATTGTATTCAACCGACAGGATTTTCTTTAATCGTTCTTCACTAACATACCTTTTACTATTTATCTCACCATAAAAGGCGTTACTCATTCCCATATCATACGCAGAAATAGTTTTTGCAATAGTTCCAGAAGATGCTCCTGCTTTAAAAAAGTGATTAGCAACTTCCTGTCCTGCACCTATTTCTGCAA
>Ga0222665_1001634_pt1 | contig 9741 bp, 9 predicted proteins | sample AntAcemetagen653_FD_179853 | JGI IMG/M metagenome (GOLD analysis project Ga0222665, IMG submission 179853) | Saline water microbial communities from Ace Lake, Antarctica - #653 | ecosystem: Environmental > Aquatic > Non-marine Saline and Alkaline > Saline | place: Antarctica: Ace Lake | collected...
AATGATCAGATCAACCCGACCACCGAATTCACTTCGGGCGGTAACCCCATCCGTTATAGCCGGTTCCCCGCTCCGGTTGGCGCTGGTGGCCACCATCTCAACCCCGCTCATCTCGATCATCCGGCGGATAAAATCATAACCCGGAATCCGATAGCCGCGGGTCTTTCCTCCCTCCGTCCGGAGGATCACCGTCAACGGACCGGGCCAGTATCTATCCAGCAACCTTACCTGACCATTCCCGGAGAGCAAGGACCGGACCTCTCCCTGATCGGCAATCAGGCGAACCAGGGGCTTATCACCACTTCTCTTCTTAATCCGGTAGATCCTCTCTACCACCGCCGGATCTACTCCATCCCCTCCCAAGCCATAGACGGTCTCCGTAGGAAAGAGAACCACCCCTCCTCCCTTTAATACTCCTGCGGCATTATCCAATATCTCCTGACTCTGACCGGAGACGGTAAGATCAACATACTCTGTCATCAGAAAAACATTTTAGTGGTCCTGGAGTAGATCTTGACCGGGCCGGTCATCTCTTCCCATTTGAAGGTATAAAACGCGTGCGGACTGTTGTAATCAAGGACCCGAAGGTCATCTTCCTCTTCCATAGCTTGCGACACGGCAAGAAAACGGGTGCCGTAACGCTCCCGGCAAAGATCGACCGGAACCTCAAATGCAGCGTATTTATCGATTCCCTTCACCTTTAACTTCTCCACCAGTCCTGGATCGACCAGTGAAGGATAACTGACCAGGATCAGGATCGGCCCTGATCCGGTAAAAAATAGCCCTGCTTTCATAATTTACCTCCTTTTAATTTTTTTCGAAGAAAAAAATTAGAACCAGTCAAAAAAGAAACGCTCAAAATGCTCCTGGCTATCCGGAGCCAGATGATTCTTAAACTCTTCCTCCGTAAAAATATACCTATAAGAATCAATATAGGCCAACAGAATATCCTTCGCCCGGGTAATCTCCCGAAACTTCTCCGCGCAGAACTCTTTCTTCTTCTCAGAGCATCGATCCGGATGATAACGGCGGCTGAGATCACGATAGACCCCCTTGATCTCTTCTTTGGTAGCCATCGAGGAAAGCCCCAGAATCTCACAAGCCTTCTCAATAATCTCAAAACCGGTCATCTTATTTCGTTCAATGTTCATCTTTTATTCTCCCCCCACCTCGGCCCCACATCGAATTACCAATGGTCAACTCCCAACTGCCAAATTTCAAGTGACGTACGCCAAAGCCAAAGTCACTTGAAATTTGGCAGTTGGGAATTGGTTATTGGACATTCAGCTTTTTAGTTTTTCCTCCATCAACAGTCAACTGTCAACTGTCAACTCTCTCCCCCCGTCAACGGTCAACTGTCCACTTTCCTCTCCCATCTCCCCCGTTCCTGATAGGTCTCAATAAAACGTTCGATCGATCGATCCCAGGTCTTCTCTACATCATCCGGGAAAAAACAGGCCGGGAACTCTCCCATCCTCCAGTGATATTGAATGCAGTCGCAGCAGATACCCTTCCGGCTGCACGGTTCATAGGTGCAGTTGCAGCGCGACTTGTTTTCTTCAACCTTACATTCCATTCTTTCTCTTCCTGCTTCGGATCCTCAATAAATCTGCCACAAAGGCACAAAGACACTAAGAAAACAGACAATTTTGTTATGCTCCCTTAAAGTTTTTTCTTTGTGCCTTAGTGTCTTGGTGGCAAAAAAGATACGAAGCTAAGTAATACTGCAAGCCCGGGATCCAAAGATCATAGTCCCGATCCGGACCATATTGGAACCTTCTTCAATCGCCACCCGATAAGAATTGGTCATCCCCATGGAGAGTGTTCTCATCTCTATCCCGGAGATATCAGCCTCTTTCAGCTTATCAAATAGTTTCCTGGTCTCCACGAAGTAAGGGCGGGCATCCTCCGGATCTCCCGCCAGGGGGCCCATGGTCATCAAGCCCTGAATTGACAGATTAGGGAATATGACTATCTTCCTGATTAAATCAAACGCGTCCGCCGGCATAACTCCGGCTTTCTGCGGTTCCCGCCCGCTATTGATCTCGATCAGGATCGGCATAACCTTCCCGATAGCTTCGCATCGCTTATCTATCTCCCGAGCCAACCGGAGAGAGTCAACGGTCTGGATCAGATCACAGCCCCCCACTATCTTCCTTACTTTGTTGGTCTGAAGATGACCGATAAAATGCCATTTAACCTCTCCCACCACCTGATCCTGTACCCTTAACATCTCCTGAACATAATTTTCCCCAAGAATCCCGATCCCCGCTGATATCGCTTCCGAAACCTCTGCCGGATCCCTGGTCTTAGCCGCGGCCACCACCGTTACCTCATCCGGGATCTCCTCTAACAATTTTCTGACATTATCCGTAATCATAAATTCTTCTCCATATATTTTAGCCGCAAAAATGCACAAAAAGCGCAAAAGCACCTCGGCAGTGGGCACCTCCGCAGAATCGATCTCATGGCTTGGTCTGATGCCGCTGGCCGCCAATGTGACGTTCGAAGTTCGGCGTTGAATGTTCAACGTTCATCTTTTAGTTATCTTCCCTACCTCGGCCCCTCTACTAAACTACGAATTTCACTAATTACGCGAATTTGAAAACTTAAAAAACTATCCAAACTTAGCGAGGGTTTTTAACCGTCAACTGTCTTCCCCCCCCCTACCTCAGCCTCATTTGAACTGCCAATAACCAACTTCCAACTGCAAATTTTCAAGTGATCTGTCCAGGCAGCCAGGAAAAAGCAAAACTTGGTTATTGGAAATTTTGTTTCACTGCACATTCCCCAATCACGCCTTCCCCGCCGAAACCACCACAAACCCTCCCTCTCCATATCCCCCTCTTGAAGTCTGGACAATGGTTTTCTCGTCGGTCGACTCAAAGAGCGTCTGTCGAATTTCTATCTCTCTCCAACTGGCGGATGGAAGCAACTTCATAACATCCGGAACTGAATAGAACTCCGCGTCCCGGTAGAAACGGCTCTTTGATTTCTTGGCCTGATAGATCTTGCCCAGATAACTCTCTCTATCCACGAAGCCTACGATCAATCTCCCCCCCTCCTTCAAAACCCGATGGGCGTCTTTGATAACCATCTCCGGAGAGGGTAAGAAACAGAGAACCGTCACCATGACCACATAGTCAAAGCTACGGGAATCAAACGGCAGCACCTCGCCCTGCCCCTGGATTACCCTCAGACCACGCTCCCGGGCCCGGATAAGCATCTCCCGGGCCGGATCAACCCCCCACTCTATCCCCAGCGGCACGGCAAAGCGCCCGGTCCCCACACCGATCTCCAGGCCAACTCCGACTGTGGGGAGAGATTCTTCCACACACGCCAGTTCCGAGAGATACTCCGGGCGGTTCTGATCATACCAATGATCATATTCCCCCGGGTATGATTGGTAAGAATTATTGCTCATTTATCAGGGATGCACGCGCGGAACCACGAAATGCCCGGCAGCGTTGACGCGCATCTACCGCAGCTTCATAATCAGCGATTTCACCAAGATACAGACCGCATCATAATTGGGATTTTTTTCTTACTCTTGATTCCCTCATCTTCCATTGGAGATCCACCGGCATCTGATCCGAACAAAATTATTTGCTCCGGCTTGTAGTCATGAACCAGTGGCTGTATCACAGACTGAATATTTTTTATGGAGATCATTTATTCCAAACCCTGATTTATCTGAATTTCTTCTGGATCTTTATAACACACATCTCTTCCTGCTCAAAACTAATTGTATTATAAGCATTCTTCAAAACCAGCCCGACCTTACTCGCAAAGCCTTTTTAACCACGAAGAACACGAAATTCACGAAGGAATTTGAAAAAAACAGGAATAATTACATAGTTTTCTTTGTTTTTCTTCGTGTTCTTCGTGACCTTCGTGGTGAATATTTAGTTTTTTGAGCACAAAAAGTTGAAAATACCTTTTCGAGTAAGCTCTATCCCGGGTACTCCCCGAAGAGTCTCCCCCAGGGCGACTCTTCGAGCCACCTATCCACCACCTTCTTTCCCTTCATCGGATACCAGAGATGATCGTGATAATATTCGCTGGCAAAGATGAAGAGGTTGACCAGCGGGGTGCGAAATAATAGTTTCTGGAATATCTTCAGGGGGCTCCGCCAGAGGAGCATCCCGGTGCCGGTCCCCAGGTTGACCCCGACCTTGAAACCCCAGCTCTCTTCCGCTATTTCGCTCATCCCCACGATCTCTATCTCCCGGGGATCGCCCTGCCCCAGGCCTCGTTCAGTCGCGTGATTGATATATCGGATCGACATTGGATCGAACCCCATGAGCTTTGCCGAGACCGCGTCGATCGCTACCTGATCGGATGAGGCCAGGATCACATCTTTCTGATACGGAATCAGCGTCCGCGGCCCCGGACCGGAACCGGCGGTGGTCCCGTCCATGGTACAGAAGATACCGGGGTGAATCTCCTGCTGGATCGCCAGGAGATCAACAATCGTGTCATGGATCCAGGTATGGGTATAGTGACGATTGATGTTCAGCAAACCTCCAAAAGCATTCTTGAGCGCCCCGGTGGTGACCGTGTAGGAGTGGGTCTTGACGGTGGGAAGGTGGACGATATTTTTTCCGAAGAAATAATCCGGCAGATATATCCCATCCGGAAAGATCTCATCCAGGACGACCATCTTCGCTTTCGGCCGATACTGGATCCACTTCATATCTCCGGCTTTAAAGTTATACAATTTGGGGATCCCGTACTTCTCCAGAACCGGACTGAATTTATTATACTTGTCCCCGAGGTCGGCAATCGTCACCACGGTTTTATTATGAACATCGACCAGGTCATTAAACCCCGACTTCTTCAGCGCCATAATCGTCCCCTCCAGCTGCCAGGGGGTGGTGTTGGCGCCCGGATAGAGGAGGTGCCAGCTGATATTGTCTTTTAAAATGGTGGTAGCCGCCGGATCCATGCTCTCCCGCATCCCGGCCAGTTCGCAGAGACGCTGATAATCTTCCAGAACCGTCTCCGGGTTTGTCCTGAGAATCGCAACTTTTGATTTTTTCATCTAATCTTTCCTTCAGCAACACACTTACTGTACTGTTAAAATATATCTACTTTAAACCACGAAGGACACGAAGATCACGAAGTCTTTACAATATGATCAAAACTTAGTTTTCTATTCAACTATTCTTCGTGTCGTGGTGAATCACTTCGTTGATTCAGGGCGATCTCTTAAATCACTTTTCTGTCTTGTTTTAGCCACCTTCTCCCCGTCGATCAGCAGCTCGTGCCGGTTGAGAGCCAATGATCGTCGAGTCAGGATCGCCGAATAGCCGGCGATCTCGAATGGCTCGGGGAGACCACTCCAGATGGATCCCGCCCACTCCTTGATAACCTCGCCGTTCAGCTTGATCGTACCGGCATTAGTAAGATAATCGGTTAAGACTTCAACGGTTAAGTTCTTCTCATCCAACTTCAATAGCCATCGTTCTTTAATCATTGCTGAAATCTCTCCTTATTAAATGCTTTCAGATATGCTTCTTTCCCGTCTATCAAACCCGATTCCTGGAGACGGGCAATCGAGTCATCCATCAACTGCATACCGAGATCGGCGCCGGTCTGAATGATATTATTGATCTTGGAGGTCTTCCCTTCCCGGATAATGTTTGAGAGAGCCGGGGTACTCACCAGCAGCTCCACCGCGGCACTCCGTCCCCGGCCATCGGCATTCTTGCAGAGAGTCTGTGTACATACCCCCTTTAAAGACTGAGCCAGCATCGCCCTGATCGCGTCCCGTTGTTCAGTAGGGAAGACATCGATGATCCGATCGATGGTCTTTGCCGCCGAATTGGTGTGGAGAGTCCCGAAGACCAGCAACCCCCGTTCGGCCGCGCTGACCGCCAGGCTGATCGTCTCCAGATCCCGCATCTCACCCACCAGTATTACATCAATATCCTGCCGGGGGGCGATTCGAAGGCCATCGGCAAAGGATTTGACATCAATCCCGACTTCCCTCTGCACTATGACCGATTTTTTTACCGGGTGAACAAACTCGATTGGCTCCTCGATCGTCAGAATATGCTTGCACTGCTGAGAGTTGATCATATCGATTATCGCAGCCAGGGTGGTGGATTTCCCGGATCCGGTCGGGCCGGTCATCAGAATCAGCCCGTTCCGCAGTTCGACAAATCTTTCCACCGCGGGCGGCATACCGAGGTCAGCCAGGGGAATTATTTCGGTGGGGATGACTCTGAATACCGCCCCCAATCCATGGATGTGCTGGAAGTAGTTGGCCCGGAAACGAGCCCGGTCGGCCAAGGAATAGGCAAAGTCCAGATCTCCCGAATCAAGAAATTTTCTCCACCGGACCGGTTCACAGACCTCCATCATATACTCCATCATATCGACTATAGTAAGCGGCGGCAGATCAAGCGCTTCAATCCGACCGTGGAGACGGACTTTCGGCGGTTGTCCGGCAGTCAGGTGAAGATCAGAGCCATTCCGGTCGATCAGAATATTGAATAGTTCATCTATCTTCGCCATTATCCAAACCTCTCCCGGTCTAATGCCCATTTATGGGCTTCCGCCCGACTGACCTTTCCCTCGCGGACCAGTTCATCAAGAGAATCGTCCATCAGGCGCATACCCTGTTTCTTTCCGGTCTGGATCTCAGAGGTCAGCATATGGGTCCGATTCTCCCGGATGATGCTTGCTATCCCCGGGTTTGAGAACAGTATCTCCATGGCCGGATAACAGGCCATACCGTCAATCGAAGGGACCAGATACTGGCAGATAATACCCCGGAGCGACTCGGCGACCATCATCCGGATCTGGTCCTGCCGGCCGGGGGGGAAGGCATCGATCAGGGCGCCGATCGTACGGGTGGCGGAGGTAGTATGGATGCTGCTCAGGACCAGATGACCGGTCTCAGCGGCCGTAATCGCCATCGACATCGTCTCCAGATCCCGCATCTCCCCCACCATTATAACATCCGGATCCTCCCGCAGAGCAGCCCGGAGGGCATAACTGAACGACCGGGTATGACTTCCGACCTCGCGCTGGGTAACCTGGCATTTTTTGGGATGGATAATATACTCTATCGGGTCTTCCACCGTAATAATATGATCCTGCCGGGTCTGATTGATCCGGTCCAGCAGAGCCGCCAGAGTAGAGGTCTTTCCGGCGCCGGACGGACCGCCTACCAGAACCAGACCCTGCTGATACTCGGTCAAACGGGCAATATCCTCCGGAAGACCAAGTTCACCAAAGTCCATAACTTCGTTATTGATCACCCGGAATACACCGTCCCAGCCCAGGCGATGATGGATTATAATGCCCCGGTAACGGGAACCGGTTTCATCTACCAGGGAGAACTCGAGATTAAGTTCTTTCCTCAGTTGATTCTTCTGCTCTTCATCCAGAACTTCAAATAGAAGGGATTCAGTCTCAGCGGCGGAGAGCGCGGCATCGGCAAACCGCAATCCGCCATTCAACCGGAGAAAGATTGGTCTGCCCACGGATATGTGGAGATCGGAAGCTTTTATCTCCCGGGCCTTGGAGAGAATATCCATCAACTTACCGCGATGCACGGGGGCGCCGCCTGCGGATTCCATATTTCCTTCGGGATTTATTGTTTTATTACTATTCATAACCACCTGGGTTTTAATCTTGAACAATATAACAACAAAGATAGCACCACTCCCGATAACTGTCAAATCACCAACGGCAGGATTTTCGTACAATTTCCCGGCGCCGGGAATCGGCCGGATTAAAATAAGGCCGGGACTTGCACGCGGTAGATTATTAGCGTATATAATAGGGTAACATTTAACATATTTTGCTACGGAATTTTTTCTCTCTCTCCCGAAATACTTCGGGATCTCGGTTTGTTGAATTGATATTATCGGGACCGAAATACTTCGGGATCCTGATTTGTTCAATATAAATATCAGGACAATAACGCTCGTAGCGGCAACGTTCAGAGGCTACCCGATAAACCCGATTTTGGTAGCCGCAGACTTTAGTCTGCGCAGGCAGTGAATATAATGCCTTAAACACGAAGCGATTGCGCACCTTAAAAGGTGCGGCTACCAAAACAAACCCACAAAATCGGGTTTATCGGACAGCCTCTTCAGGTCGCCAATAATGGCCCCGCCGTGGAGGAGCCGCTACTAATTTACGCCGGAGGCGCTAATTTATGAAAATAGTATCTTTTTTAATGATCCTGCTTATCCTGCCCGCCGGTTTTGCCGGCGGCCAGGATATCCTCCCTTTTGAACCAAGCGATACGCTGGAAGAGATCCGCTATAAAATCGACCACAACGACTATTCTTTCGAAGTCTCCGATAACTGGGTCTTTAGTATGTCCTCCGAAGAGAAATCCCGCTTCTTCAGCCGCCGAGCACCGGCATTTCCCCGGACGCTAGCCGATGAAGCCGGCGGCGGACCCCTGGAAAGACAACTGGGGACGATAGATATTCCGGTAGCGTTCGACTGGCGCAACTACGACGGTCACACCTATATCGGACCTGTCCGCGACCAGGGGGGTTGCGGTTCCTGTTACGCCTTCGGGGCCACTGCCGCCGCTGAAGGAACCTATAACTGGGCCACCGGGAAATATGGAGAAAACCGCGCTGAGTTCTCCGAGGCCTTTATCGCCTTCTGCCTCTCCGACCATTACAGCTCCCATTTCAGCGGTTGCGATGGAGCAGATTATGACTACTATGAACTGCAAGCATTGGTGGATTATGGGATCTGCACCGAGACTCAGTATCCATATACTGATAACGAACAGGCGTGCCCCTTATCACCCTATCCTCCCTTGACAGGATTTCAATCATGGCACCGGGTGCCATGCGAAAACATCGAAGCCATCAAGATCAAAGCCATCAAGACCGCTATTATTACCTATGGCGTCGTTGACGCGGCGGTTTATGCAGGGAGTGCTTTCTCGGCCTATAGCAGCGGTATATATGAAGATACGAATACAGCCTGTAATGCTTCTCCCTGCTATAATACCACCACCAACCACGCCATCGCGCTGGTCGGCTGGGACGACAATCCCCCGGAAGGCGGAGGCGGCGTCTGGATTCTCCGCAACTCCTGGGGAACAAGCTGGGGCGAGTCCGGGTACATGCGAATCCGTTATACCTCCGCCGCAGTATCCTGCGCGGTCTGCTACCTGGTCTACGAGCCACCGACCTCACCAACCCCCACACCGATAGGGTATCGTACGCCGACACCCACTCCCTCGATCACGCCGACACCGGAGGGGTTCCATACCCCGCCGCCATCGCCTACTCCATCCACCACCCCCTCCCCCGCTCCTTACTCCATCCCGTTTTCGGAAAATTTTGAAGGAGTCTGGGCCGGCGGCGCGCCGGAGGGGTGGATGAAGGAATACATAATGGGAACCAATGACTGGACGCAGGCAGCCGGAGGATACAATGGCCATCCGGCTTCGGCTCACGGCGGTTCCTACAACACCTGCTTCTTTTATGATGGCTGGTCTGATATAGTCACCCGCCTGATCTCACCCCGGCTTGAGTTCGGACCCAACATCTTCAATACCCGACTGACCTTCTGGCTGGCCATGGAGGAATGGTGCTATGAGGGGAATTGCGATCAGGATGAACTCTCCGTCTACTACCGGACATCCGGCAGCGGTTCATGGAACCTGCTGACCCACTACGACACCTCACTCCCATCCTGGACCGAACGGACCGTCGATCTGCCGAACCCGAGCAATGATTATTATATCGG